>Ga0224495_10000923_pt1 | contig 22021 bp, 19 predicted proteins | sample SF_Jul11_sed_USG_FD_168128 | JGI IMG/M metagenome (GOLD analysis project Ga0224495, IMG submission 168128) | Sediment microbial communities from San Francisco Bay, California, United States - SF_Jul11_sed_USGS_4_1 | ecosystem: Environmental > Aquatic > Marine > Sediment | place: USA: California...
CATGGGTATCCTTATCCAGAGGCCCATACAATTTTGGGGTCTCCGGGCCAAAAAAAACAAATGTCTTAATATCTGTCATCGATGAAAAATGAACCGGGCCGCTGTCATTGGTAATCAAAATGTCAGCAACATTGTAGAGCTCGATCAATTCAGAAAAAGTGGTCTTTCCTGCGAGATTAATACATTTTTTTGACTCGACTGCCTGGCAGATCTGTGCTGCTTTTTCCTTCTCCGATTCTACTCCAGTTAAAACCACATAAATTCCATCATGTTTTAAAAGCAGTTTTATGAGCCCGACATATTTTTCAAGAGGCCATCTTCGGATGGGGATAATGTCGCTTGCATTTGGATTGATGAGAATCAGCTTCTCTGCTCGAACGACTTCATCATTCTCCTTCGAAAGTTTTGTTAGTATAGCCTTTCTGCCTTCGGAGGACATCTCTGTCTTCGGAATAACAATATCCTTCTTTTCGAAGGGGAATTTTGTCAGAGGAATATTATCCAAAGAAGAATTCACAGCATAAATCAGATTAAGCATGTTGTAAGCGATGTGTATGTGTGGATTGAATGGAACCTTATGAGTTAAAAAATTACCTCTGTATAATCCCTCAATAGTATATCTGTAATAACCGACTCTGTTCTTTGCTCCACTGAGGCAACTTAAAAGTGCGGTATATCTCGCAAAGAGCTCCATATCCAGAACGATATCGATTTTCTCCTTTCGCAATTTCCTCAAAGCTTTGAAGGTTGAAGAGAAAAAGTTGAGGAACCTTTTACTTTCTATAGTGATGATATTTTCCTTCGGAAAAAAATTGAGAATATCCACAGCATATCGGGTTTCCTTGAAGGTGAGAAAATATAGAGATGCATCGGGAAAAAGCTCTTCTGTCTTTTTGAAGAGAGAATAAGCCAGGACTATGCTTCCCATTTCTGACATCTCGATGAAGAGAATTTTGTTAGGATTTTTTATATATATTGGTTTCTTAAAAAATTTCAGTATGCTATGAAGAATTGAGAGGATGAAGCAAAGGGGAACACCCAAATTCCGGTCAATAAATCTCATCAGATCGATGTTCATGTTAACCAAATTTTCCCCAACAGTTTAGCATATGATAAATGAAACTGTCGTCGGAGGGATCATTTATTTGCCAGAACACAAGTGGACCTCTCTGTGAGGGCACGAGAGGCTATGATTTTAAAGCCGACCTTCTTGACCCAACTATGCAAAACAGGAATAGAAATGACCTCCCGATTTTCATCAAAAAGTAATTGACCCAGAGCAAACAGAGAACCATACACGGGTTGTGATTTTTCTGGATCAGCATAATATCCACGGACAATAAGCATTCCTCCTGGAGCTAGCGCATCATATGCGGATCGAAGAATCTGGACACACGAGGAACTATCATGATAAAGCACATCTGAGAGTAGGGCAACATCCATATGGCTCCCAAATGCATCTTTGAGAATATCTATGGTCTGAATGTTTACACGATCCTGCAGGTTATTTTTTCTTATCAATTGAGATGTAGTCTTCAGGACCTCTTTTGTATCCAAGAGTGTGGCCACAAGATCAGGATGATGACGACATAAAGCAATTGAGTAGATGCCAGATCCACAACCCACATCTATCATTGTTTTACAGCCAGAGAGATCGACTGCGTTTGCTAATGCCTCAGCCTCACCGAGCATACCAAGATTGTTCATAGCCATCGTAAACAGCTCAGGCGTTACTTCCCTCCTGGTTCTATCTCCGGTCGATGTATCACCGCTGATAACGAGGCTGTAAAGTCTTTCCCAATTCCCCATTTCGATTGATTGGACTTCGATGATATCGCCTAGATAAAGCGGCCTGCCTTCGACAAGATACGCATCACTCATATGGGAATTCTGGTACAGATTGCCCTGTCGACGTAAAAGTCCTACGGCTGCACAGGCATCTAACAATCCTTCCAGGGGTCCTTTTTGAGCACTTAATAAAGCTGCAATTTCATCAACCGTCATCTCCTTTTCCGCTAGAAGTGTGAAAATTTTCAGACGATTCGCTGTAAAAAGGGCATAAATCGACCAGGGAGCAAATACAAGATCGAGAAGAGTATTCCTGAACACCGCCATACCTCCATCAACTACTCTTTATCTTTTTCCATAAGCCGGAGCCATTTCTCCATAAGCTCTTTGTTCAGATCCAACGGCGGTTCGACATCCTCAGGAAGAAATGGCTTGTAGGGATGCTCAGCAGAGTAGGCCTCGAATTCATCCCGCAGTTTCTTCAGCTCCTCCGGCTTGGTCATCAAATCGATGGCCGATGCTGCCATCGCCTTGGCTCCGGCGTTCAACCCTTTCCAGGCCGTCGAGCCGTAATTGCAGGCGACAGATGACCAGTGGTGCCCGATAGCGCCCGGAACCTGTCCGGGAAACCTAATGGTAGCTGTAGGAGCGATGAGAGTCACATCACCGACATCCGAGGACCCTCCACCGACGAAGAATTCACCCCTGTCCCTGAGCTGGCCCATTTCTGTCGGCATACTCGTCTCTTCTCTCCCGAGCTCCTTCTGCAAAGCCTTGGCAAAGGCATGCTCTTCCTCAGTCCATTCGGGCATCCCGACAAGTTCGATATTTTTCTGGAACAGTTCGGCCGCCGCCTTGTTGGCGTGGCGCTGGTGGACGGCAGCCAGAATCCTGACCTCGGACAACTCAGTTCCCGTGGCGAGGGCTCCTGCTTTAGCGCAGTTGAGAACTCTCTCGTACATCTCCTCGATTCTCTCGTCGCTGTTCCGCACAAAATACCAGACGCTGGCTTTATCCGGGACCACATTGGGGGCTTCCCCTCCTCCGACGATGACATAGTGCATTCGGTAGGTGTAGAACAGATGCTCACGGAGATAATTCGTCGCCACGTTCATGATGTCTACAGCGTCGAGTGCGCTTCGGCCTCCCCAAGGCGAAGCCCCATGGGCGGTCTTCCCTTTGAAAGTGAAGATAACAGAATACAGGGCGTTACCGCCAACTCCGTAGCTGGTGCCGAAACCGCTTCCGCTGTGGTTATCGATGACCGCATCCACATCATCGAACAGGCCTGCGCGGATCATGAAGGGACGGCTGACGAGCGTCTCCTCGGCTGGCGAACCGAAAACCTTGATGGTTCCCTGGAATCCATGTTTGTCCATGGCTTCCTTGACGGCGATCGCCGCAGCCGCCGCAGCGGTGCACATCGTGTTGTGTCCGCAGCCGTGACCTGGAGCTCCTTCAACGATCGGGTCCTGAGTGGCGATCCTCCCCTTCTGGGAGAGCATCGGCAAAGCGTCGAATTCTCCGAGGATGCCGATCACCGGCTTTCCCGAACCATAGCTGGCCACGAAGCAAGTGGGCATTCCCGCCGCCCCCCGCTCGACAGTAAATCCAGCCTCTTCCAGCATATCGGCCAGGAGCTTGGACGATTTAAATTCCTGTATCCCCAACTCGGCATAATCCCAGATACCATCTGAAATCTTACCGAATTTCTCGATAATCTCAGGCTGGCTTAGCCAATCCAGCACGAGCTTTTTCTCTTTTGTAATTTTCTCCCCTGCCCAACCAGATGAACTGACGCTGAGCAAAAATAAAAGGGAACAGATTAAGAAGCAGGTTTTCCGTTTAAACAGTTTTGACATCATTCGCTCTCCATTCCTTTAAGGATTTGGAATTTCGATTATTCCGTCTATTGTATGGTCTTGAATTTGGCTATCCTTTCCCATATTGCTTCTATGTTATTTTCATGAATGTTGCCTCTTCTTGTTTCGATTATCTTATCCTTGAAATAGGGAAAGTCATCCTCTATCGTGAATTTCTTCTTTGCGTCTTCTATTGTTTGTCCTTGCCGATGGATCTCCGACAATCCCTGCCACAAAGCGTGCAAGTATCTGTACTGCTGCCTGAATGTCTCTACAGAAAGATGCATATCCGAGTGGGCCATATTCACATATTTGATACTCCGTTTGCCATCCACGATTCTGCCCCAGTTTTCCAACGTAACCGCAAAGTCAGATTTCAGGTCTTTTCTGATATAAGGCAGCATTTGATCCGGGGCCACATCTCCTATTGCCACAAGGCCTTCCTCCGGCACGAAGATCACGATGTCGTTGTCCGTATGCATGCCTCCGAGCGAATACAGCTCGATGGTCATGTCTCCCATGTCGAGTATCAGGTTTTTCTCAAACAACACAGAAGGAAATGTGGGAACAAAGCCGCTCTGCAATTCTGGAATCGCCAACTTGAGGCAGGCAATGAACTCCTGTGTAAACTTATATTCTCTGGATTCTGGTTCTGTATTTGCCAGTGCTTCTTCCCGGTCCTTCAACATGCCTTTAAACCTATCGATAAGTTTGACCAATCCCTCCCCGGTGAGCTCTTCCCTCATCCCTGCGAGGATGTTTTTATGGCCGATGATCGTGGCATCGGAGTAAATCTGGTTTCCGGCCGTATGATCGTGGTGAAAGTGTGTGTTTATCAGATATTTGAAGTCGTTTCTCCCAAACTCCTTTTCGATCACTTGCCTGATCCTGGCATCATGGGACCGGATCAAGCTCGTCTCGATCACAACGATGCCTTTTTCTGTTGCAAGGGCTATCGTAGCAATCGACTGCATGTGGTCGCAGGTCCAAACGATTAAAACTTTATCGCTCAGCCTTTTTTGATGCAAAGGCAATTCTGATCCCGCCTGCAGAAGCACAGGTAAAACACTAATCAACGCTATGGATGCTATAGTTTTGGTTGTTGAGCGCATTAATCTTCCTCCATGTCGATCAAATTTTACACCCTAACATACTGAATCCAAATTTTAACTCTCTTCTTAAGATATATATAGATACAATTTATTAATCAAGCCTTTCTAAGAAGTGACGAGCGGTCTATTGTTTTTCAGAGAGGAAATTCTTATACTGAAACCATCCGAAGGAGAGCATAATGTTTAAACAAAGTTTATTAATCCTCATTGTATTTACATGTTTGAGTTGTGGCCCAACCATACTCGTTCCCCCAGAAATTGATTTAATCCCTTATGAGCGCGTTGGGTTGATTTCTTTTTCATTAGAAGATGCGAAAGGCGAGCTGGATAAGTTAGCCACTCAGCGTTTCTTACAGGAAATCACCTATCATCAAAGAGAGGTCCGGATTATTGAGCTTGGTACACTTGATGAAGTGCTAGAGAAAGTGAACAAAACAACTCTAGATCAAGAGACAGCTACAGCTATCGGGGAGCATTTTGGCGTAACTTCGTTTTTTTATGGAGAAATTAATGTTTCTGATGTCAAGCCTCAGATAGATATAAGCGCATTGATTCGAAGCATGAGAATCCGTGCAAGTTTTAGCATCTCTATGACAGCTCGGTTCTTATCCACAGAAACAGGGGCAACTCTATGGACCGATTCGGTTTACCGAAAAGAGTCCATAGCTTATATGAGCATGGGAAAAGACCAGATCCCCTATTTTGATGTTAGAGACCAAGAGGAAGCTTATAGAGAACTCATTGAACGTTTGATTCATGAGCTGACGCGGGACTTCCGGCCAACAAAAAGACGACTGTAAAAAGAGAATTTAACGTGGCACGCCCTGAGGGATTTGCACCTTCGACCTTTGGATTCGAAGTCCACCTTTCTAAACAATGGGCCACGGACTATTTTATTTTGTATCAACATCTTATAGCAGCCAAGGCACATATTTCTGAATATCACTTTATTTGCATATAGTGTCATTATTTGCAATTCTGCTTGCATTTAGTAAATTCTGCTTTTATAATTATATCCATGATCCTCAAAAAAAGACACTTCTGGTTAAAACACTTAGAGGACTCTTGGACAAGACGTTCTGTGCTTTGGCTATCCGGTGTTAGACGTGTTGGAAAAACATGCCTGTGTCAATCCCTGCCGGATATCGAATTTTTTGACTGTGAGCTGCCACGAACCCGAAGAGGAATGGAAGATCCTGAAGCTTTTTTGGAGTCATGTAAATCTAAAAGAATTGTTCTTGATGAGATTCACCGTTTGGCAAATCCATCAGAGCTGCTAAAAATCGCTGCTGATCATTATCCACGCATAAAGGTCATCGCCACTGGATCATCTTCGCTTGGCGCTTCAACCAGATTTAAAGACACGCTTACCGGCCGAAAGCTCGAGATTTGGCTCTCTCCCATGATATCTGACGACATGCAGGCTTTCGGAATTTCAGATATAAAGCACCGTCTTTATCGAGGAGGTCTCCCGCCACTTATCCTTTCAAAAGACTACCCTGAGCGAGAATTTCAAGAGTGGATGGATGAGTATTGGGCAAAAGATATTCAAGAGTTGTTCAGGTTGGAGCGCCGATTCTCCTTTCAAAGGTTCTTAGAGCTCTTGTTTGCCCAAAGCGGTGGAATATTTGAAGCCACAAAATTTGCAAGCCCATGTGAAGTAAGCCGCACGACCATTAGCAATTACCTTTCGGTTCTGGATCTTACCTATGTTGTCCATGTTATTCGTCCTTTCAGTAGCCGAAAGGCTTCTGAAATTGTCTCTGCCCCAAAAGTCTATGCTTTTGATACAGGTTTCGTTTGCCACTTCAAGGAATGGGATACCTTGAGGGTTGAAGATATGGGATTGCTATGGGAGCATTATGTTTTGAATGAAATGCAGGGAAAACTTCAGAATCGCAAACTCCTTTATTGGAGAGATAAACGCCATCATGAAGTTGACTTCGTTTGGAAAAGAAAAGGGAAGGGATTAACTGCTATTGAATGCAAATGGTCTGCAGATCGTTTCGATCCATCCGGAATGAAGGCATTCCGGCGTTTGTATAAAAATGGAATAAACTATGTAGTAGCGAATGATGTAAAACGACCATTCTATCGAAAATATGACAATCTAGCCGTTGAGTTCCTGAATCTCTCTCAGTTGATTGAAAATCTATCGTAGATTGGCAAGGACTATTTGGGAAAAGCCTGGCACGCCCAAGCGGACAACTTTAGAACCTATATTTCCTCATATTTACTGAAGCAGAAGGTTCAAGCTGTATATGAAATAATCGGGTTGGCATAGTCAAAAAGAAGGAGATTTGAACCCACGACCTCTTGACTGCCAGTCAAGATTGCCCTGAAAGCCTTTTTGAGAAGATAGTGATGTGCCTTGGATTGAGGCCAAACATATGAATAGTAGCCAGGTCAATTTATAAATATATTGCGAAAAATGATGATTTACTTGAATTCCACAACATCCGCATGAATGAAGAGCTTGACTTCCGTGTAGAGTAATAAGTTCAGAATATCGGTATCATAATGAACATTCACTAATGCAACTCTTTTGTCTTCTCTGGGGCCATGATCTATTTCGTAATTTTCCCAAAGATTCTCTAGGGCCTCCTTGTAGAGCATCCCTGTTCCGCTTACCCTGGCTATCGCCGCGGTGCTCACTAGTGCTCCAGGCCCATAACTAAAACCAAGAATATACCCGGCTCTTGAACTTCCTGTTATATTGGTTGCGACGATGTCGTAATTGTCTTCGGATAGCCTAACATCCGTCACATTTACTGATGAAAACATGCCTGCATTACTACATCCTGTAAAACTGACTATCAGCAAAATGAGTACAACAGCTAAAAAAGGTGTTCGTTTCATGATATCCTCCACTATCGAGTTTATTCCTATCTGGTCATAATTGCCACATAAATTTTTCTGCAATAAATGTACCAATTGAAGCCTTGGGGAGTATTGCTGGGTAAAATGACTTTTGTGTGTCTACCAGAGATAACAGATGTCTAGCATTTGAGACAGGTTCATTAACTGTTTACGAAGGATCAGAAAGAAAGGAGATTTGAGATGGTGGAGCTGATGGGATTTGAACTCCCGACCTTCTGATTCGTAGTCAGACGGTCTATCTAGCATTTAGACTTCCCCTCCATGTCACACATACGTAACAAAAATGACTGAATTGCGCTGAAATTATGGTATCAGGATTGAAAGGAAAAACAAGGTAATTTGTTAAAAGTAAATAGGATAAGGTGGGGTCCCTCAGGTACACAAACTTAGAACTTTTTTAAGATATTTCAGCATTGCTCCCTGATTACGCGAATTAGCGCAGAATGCGTGAGGGAGTCTTTTCTTCATTTCAGGGAATTTTGTCACTTATTGATACATTTGTCTTAAATAGCCTGAAGCAGAGAGAACGCGCTGGACTCAAAATCCAGTTCTGGGCGACCAGAGTGTGGGTTCGACTCCCTCCTCCGGCACCATGTTTCCCCTGGTAATTTCTAAATTTTCTCTCAAAACAGCTTCAATTTTAATACCGTTTTTTCAACGCTAGTCAACCGATTTTGGCACGTATTTGTCACGCGAGTAGAGATCTGTTTTATTTAAAAATGAGCGACGGACTCCGGATCCGTAGGTCGGGCGTTCGAATCGCCCCAGGCGTACCACCCCAGTTAAGGCTTTTGTATCTCCATCAACAATTTACAATCGATTTTGTTATGGTCGGTTAAGTCAGGTTATGTCATTTTAAGTCATTTTTAGCGACATTTTACTGACCGAATTACTGACCGGAAATAAAGATGAATAAGTCTATTTTGGTATAAAAAGACGCAAGGGACTTAAAATCCTCTGGGAAGAGAATTCGAGTTTTTCTGTAAAGTGTTAATAGCCAGCAACTTACTGTAAAATCAATCATTTCCAGAAAATTGGGGTGTATTGCATTATTCCAATTATCTGTATTGTTTGCATTGTTCTATGTAGAAAGGGGGCACAAAAGTGACACAGTGGCTGTTTTTTATTCATACCGCAGCGAATCGACTGGATTGGCCGATGCCGCCCTGATGGACTGGACGCTCAAAGTGGCTGCCGCGATAATAAAGGCGGCCGCTGCGGAACCCAAGAAGACCAGAGGATCGATCGGCACCCGATAGGCAAAATTTTTCAGCCAATTGTCCATGATGAAATAGCCTGCAGGCCAGGCGATAAGATTTGCCAGAGCCACCAAAATCAGGATTTCTTTGTTCAAGAGGCCGACGATACGGATAACCGAAGCTCCGTGGACTTTGCGAATTCCGATTTCTTTGGTCCGCTGCTGTGTTAAAAAGGCTATCATACCCAGAAGTCCCAGACAGGCAATCAGGATGGAGATCAAAGAAAAGTAGGAAAACCCGCGGCCAAATTGTCGGTCTCTGCGGTAAGTCCCGTCGAAGACCGCTTCCATGACTTCATATCGGAAGGGATACATGGGATCGATCTGTTTCCATTTATCCTGAAGCCGGGAAATGAGACCGGGAAGGTTTTCCGTTTCCACTTTGAGGGTGATTATGTCGAACCGCTCGGGCCGCACTCTCAAAATGAGCGGACCGATTTCTTCCCGAAAGGACCGGAAATGAAAATCTTCCAACACACCGATCACCGGTCCCTGAGCTGTCTCTTCGCTCTCGGTCGACCCTCGGGCTTCGATTTGCTTTCCCAGCGCAAAATCCCACCCGAACTTCTTCACGGCCGCCTTGTTCACGATATAGCCGAACTTGGCGTCCGCCGGGTTGTCTTCTGCAAAATTCCGCCCCTCTGCTAGATCGATCTCCAGGGTAGGCAGGAAATCGTGGTCCACGTACAGGGTTCTGACAAAAATCGTGTCCTCACCGAAACCTTCCGGCCGGTAGACCTTCAAATCCTGATTCATCAATACCGCAAAGCCGGAGGCTGTGGCTTTGACAACACCGGGCACTGTAAGGAGCTCGCTTTTGATTGTCTCATAATCCTCCTGCAGTTCCGAATTATTCATCCACACCAAAAGAATATTGTCTTTGTTGAAACCAAGTGGGCGGTTTTTGATGAATTGCATTTGCGTGTAGACCACTCCGGTGCCGACTAGGAGGACGATGGCAACGGCAAACTGGACCACGATGAGCATCTTCCGGAGGACCGACCTGTGCGATCCCCTCGTGATGACCTTTCGAAACAGCATCACAGGTTGGAAAGAAGAAAGGTGGATGGCCGGATAAAGCCCTGAGATCAGCCCCACGACCGACACAAATGCGATAACCTTAAGGATATTCCCACTAAGGTGCATCTCCCCCGCGATCAACATGTCGAATACGGGATTCAAGATGGGGACCAAAAGAAGGGCCGCGCCCATTGACAGGCCTTCCAAAAGGAAAGATTCACACAAGAACTGCAATACGAGGCGGAAACGGTCGGCACCCAGAACCTTCCGAATACCCACTTCCTTCAGCCTCCGGTGATATCTGGCCATCGTCAGATTGACGAAATTGATGCAGGCGACAAGCAAGAGGAGAAGCCCTATAGCCGAGAACAGATAGATCTGGGACATCTCAGTGCGCGGCGAAAATTCGCCGACAAGATCGGAATGAAGATGGATGGACGTGATGGGCTGAAGGTGATAACGAAAGACATCGTCCGCCCAATCTCCGATATACCTTTGGTTGAGGGCCTGGATTTTGGCTTCGACTGCCTCGGCTTGTGTGCTGTCCTTTAAGACCAGATAAGAATAGACTCCCAGCTTAGTCCAATTTTGCTCCTCGAATTCTTCCACGCCGGCAGATGAGAGGAGATATCCAAACTGCAGATGGGAATTGGAGGGCGGATCCTTTATCAGGCCGGTGACCTGACAGGCTTCACCGTTCAAGAGCAGGGTTTTTCCGACAGGATTCTCGTCGCCGAAAAATTTCAAAGCCACCTTTTGGGAGAGGATTATCGAGCGGGGAGCCTCGAGCGCATCCGATGGATTTCCTGAGAGCAAAGGGAAGCTGAACACGTCGAAAAAGGATGGCTCGGCATAGAACCCCCAATTTTCGATAAAGTCTTTATCCCCGACCTTAAAATTCGCCCCATGAAAACCGCGCATTCGGGTTGCGGTCTCGATCTCGGGATAATCTTCCACCAGCGTCGGTCCCATCGCGGCGGAAGTGTAAACCATGTCCCTTTCGTCCCCGGTCTTGAGCGTGACCGCATTGCCGATCCTATAAATCTTGTCCGATCGGGCATGGAATTCATCGAAGCTCAGCTCGTGCTGAACCCAGAGGCCGATGATGATAAAACAGGACATGCCGACAGCCAATCCTGCAAGATTGAGAAGGGTATAGACTTTATCCCTTTTCATGTTGCGAAATGCCGATTTGAAATAGTTCTTCACCATATCTAGCGTCCCAAAAATGAAATAGACAATATAGGCGGGGATGGATTTCAGGATTTGTCTCCAGTACCAGGAACGGGCTTTGACCGCTCCTTCGCTTCCGACTCTTTCCTCGAATTCCTCCTCCATATCCCCAGCCGAAAGAAATTCGTCTTCATAAATGGTCAAGCGGGAGAAAAGCCATTTTGCCAGAGCAGGAGGTTCTCGCCCTTTTTTTGCAGCCATGGTCAGCCCTCAAAGGTGATAATGTTCGGAATGCTCTCCCACAGGGATTTGTGGAGTTCCCTGGCTTCCTCGAGGGCGTTTATTCCCGTCTTCGTAAGGGTGTAGTACATCCGGCTTCGGCCACCCCGTTCCCGAGTAGGCTGGCTGCGCTTTTTCAGGACATATCCTTTTCGGACCAGTTGACCGAGAAGGTTGTACAGGGTGCCGTATGCGATGTCGGATTTTGTGACCTCTGCGATTTTCTTTCTGATAGTGACTCCGTAAGCATTGTCTTGAAGCCTCAGGATGGCGGTCAAGATAATTTCCTCGGCCATTGTGAGTTTGTACATCTTGTCCCTGTTATATTTATACGAAAATTACGTACAAATGTCAACAAAAATGTGAAAACTGAATTATTTGTCACCACTTTGGCTTATGCAGAATGGCACATTTTGTTCCTGTTGCTCTCATATCCGGATAACATTAAAGGATATAAAAAAATTTGCAACCTTTTTGTTCTCATGTCGTATTATATAATGAGTATTTGACGTACGTAAAATACGTATTAAAAGGATGCGCAATCATGAGAGGTTTAACGGTTTTGGAACAGATCATCCTGTCGGCCATCGTCAGCCTGGAAGATGAAGCCTTCGGCGTGGCCATCCGGAAAAAGGTCAAAGCTTTCACGGGAAAAGGCATCATGTACGGGACGCTCTACAACGCCCTGGACTGTGCGTCGTCAAAGGTTTCAGACAACTGCAATCGATTAGCTAAGCTACGGTTTCGCATTTAATCATACCCTTAAGTTGTACTCTCCATCAAGGCCATTGTTTGATTCAATCTTCTTCTCTGATTCATAGTCTCGGCCTTGGTCTTTTTCCTCTGTGCCAGGATTTGCCGGTCCCTGCCAAAATATTTATCACTGGGTGTAACATTGTCTATGGCCTCATGGTAGCGGTGGTTGTTGTAATATTCGACCCATTCTCCAATCCGCACCTCTAACTCTCTTGGGGAATAGTAGAGATCGAGGAGGATCAGATTTTTCATGGACCGGAAATACCGTTCGATTTTCCCCTGGGTCATCGGATGATAAATTTTAGAACGGATATGCCGCATCTTGTGATCTTCTAGATATCTCTTCAGCTCGGCTGCAATAAAACACGATCCATTATCCGATAGCAAGCGGGGTCGCTGATAAACATGGGCATGTTTAACTCCGGTTTTGGCAATCGCTATATCCAGAGTTCTCTTCACATCCTCTGCCGTCATTGTCTGACACAGTCCCCAGGCAATGATGTATCGAGAGTAATCATCCAATACAGTGGAGAGATAATACCAACCCCAGTGAATGACCTTTAAGTAAGTAAAATCCGTCTGCCAAAGCTCGTTGATCCTGGTTGTGGGATGCTCAAACTTATCCTTGGCAGAGATGACTGTATAAACAGGCGAAGTGACCAGATTCTTAGCCTTCAGGATGCGATAGACACTCGATTCGGAGATGAAGTAACCCATCTTGTCGGTAATATGCCAGGCAATCTCACGACACGACTTCTCTGGATACTCTCTGGCTACCTCTACCACCCTCTCTTTCTCCCACTCTGGTATCGCATTCCAAAACTGCCTCCGCCTCTTATCTCTGGATGCCAGCCCTTCATACCCAGTCTCTTCGTATCTTTTGTACCAACTGTAAAAAGTGCTTCTTGGCACATCCATCTCATCAAGTGTTTTCTTTACACTCAAGTTGGAACTCTCCACCATCCGGATTATCTCCATCTTCTCTGACTGAGAGTATTTCATGTACAGATTAATCCTTATTCCAAACCCTCCGAGGTTTTTTTTAGCACCCGGTTTCGAAGCAACAACTCCGCTACAGCCTGCTTCAACTCCTCATTCTCAGCCCTCAACTCTTTGACTTCCTCAGAACCTGCCTCTCTGACAGTATCACCAGTCAGCTGTCTCTTGCCTGCCTCCAAAAATGCTTTGCTCCACTTGTAATACATCGTGGGATGAATGCCTTCTCTCCGACACAGATCCGATATGCTCTCTTCGCCTCTGAGCCCCACCAATACAATCCGGATCTTCTCCTCGGCTGTGAATTTACGGCGAGTTTTGCGTTTAATGTCCCGGACTATGGATTCAGGTGAGACTTTTGTTTTGACTCTCATTGATATCTCCTTGCTTGGTTTTATTATACGCAAACCATAGCTTAGAGAATATCGTAGGTTGTCCAAATCTTGCTGACGTCAAATATACTTATCAACTAATAGTCAGGTAAAGGTATCGGGTAGTTTGCTCTGAAAACAGCACTATATAGCACATTCTCGGGCAGAAACTGGCATTTTTCATGTAGATTTCTGATGGTTATTCCTAGGTTGTAGTTCCTACCTGCAGACTTCCCTTTGTCCCCCCAGCGGGCCTCTATTTTACTAAAATCCCCTCTTTTCATATGCAGAATATATTCTTAGCATATAAAGAAAAATTTGACATCTTAATATCGTGCACTTGGGGTAGAAGTTGAGTCTAATGATTAGACGCAAGGGACTTAAAATCCCTCGTAGGTTATCCTACGTGCCGGTTCGAGTCCGGCCCTCGGCACTCTGTCCTGTATCTAAAGCCTTCGAATTGAGTTAATTACCACAACCAAACCAAACTTAACACAAATAAGCGTAAACAGATAGTTTTGGTCTGTTTTGTCTTATTTTGGTCACAAAATGGTCACTTGATCCCTGTCTGAAGGTGCCGGTCGTTGTCAGTAAAATGGAATTTATGGTTGAATAATATACGTGGGAACTCTCTTCAGGTAGCCCCAATTGCGAATATCCGCTGTTGTGCGTAGGCAACAAGATGATGAGATGCAGCGGTTTAAAAAGGATGCTCTTTATGGACCTTGACAAATTAGTATTTAGTAGCTAAACTCTAAGCATGACCTTTGAAAACAGAGAGCTGATCGAACAGATTTTTTTGTTCATTAACAAAATTATCTTTCTGGAAAAAAGGAATATATTCCAGCTGAAAGGAGTAAAGTTCTACCCCTCGGAAATTCACCTGGTCCTGTTTATTAACAAAGAACGTGATTCAAATGCCACCCGGATGGCAGAAAAGTTAGGGTTGACCAAGGGTGCTGTTTCACAGACACTGACTCGCCTCGATAAAAAAGGCATTGTCAGGAAGACAAAAGACCCCTTTAACAAAAATGAACTGACAGTGTCATTCACACCTTTCGGTAAAGAGGTGCTCGGTGCCTATCTAAAAACATTAAAGGACACACATGAACAGTATGACCGATACCTCTCCAGCTTGAGAGAAGAAGAGCGATCAGTCATAAAAAAGTTTATTCAGCATATTGAGGCCATGATGGAAAGTCTTAGTTCATAAAAAAATTTTTACTTAAGTGTTAAGCATGTAAACACTGAGGAATATCAATATACAGGATGTGAATAAGATCGAGAAAAGGAGATTCAAATGAAAGTTCTTTTTAGGCTAATTGGAGTTCTAATGGCTTTTATTCTTTTTATATGTGTACAGGTTACACATGTACAGGCGCAAAGGCCGAATTTACTAAAAAAGGAGTACCAAAAAATGGATACGAAAAAATCGGAAAAACTGGTTAAGAGGTATTTTGATCGGAAAATCAAATACCAGAGGAAAGTTCATACATTTGCCGTAGATGTCAAGACAACTGTCGAGGATTTTTTTCCTCTATTATGTCCCTCGAGAGAAGCGGATTGGATTCCCGGCTGGGACTGCGACCTTATCTATACCAGTGACGGATATGCAGAAGATAAATGTGTTTTCACTACCGAGGCCTCCAATGCGGTCGGGGAAGGAATTTGGACTTTTACAGAATTCAGACAAAATGAATTTATAGCTTTTGTCAGATTTCAGAAAGATATGTTGACCCACTGCAAGATTACAGTGTCAGATAATCAAGACGGAACCATTACTGCCACTTGGAACGTCACACAAACGGCTTTGTCAGAAGAGGGCAACCGGATCATAAGCAACCTACCTGAGAAGTCCAGCCATTCGACTGGTCTTGAGAAGATGCTTACACATTATCTCCAAAACAAAAAAGGACTCCTCCACAAACTGCATTAAAATGAGATCCGAATGGCAGATGAGGAGAGAAGGAAGTATTTCTGGAGGCCTCTTAGCTGCCCTTTACTAAATCACTGAACTCGATAGACACCGGAAGGGACTTAAAATTCCTAGTAGGTTGTACCTACGTGCCGGTTCGAGTCCGACCCCCGGCACTCTTCCCGTGACCAAAGCCTTTGAATTGAGTTAATTAACTCAACCAAACCAAGCTAAGCCAAAACAGGCGTAAACAAACAAATTTGGTTTATTTTGTCATGTCTTGGGCATTATTTGGGCACTGAGCTCTCTTGTAAAGGTGCCGGCCGTTGTCAGCAAAAGGCAGGTTGATGATGGGAACCAAAAAGGTGGGTGCTCCCTCTAGCCGGAACGAGGGAGTGGCGTAACCGAGGGATTCAGCTATGATGTGCGCTGTGATTCGGGGATTTCTCTTTATGGTTTCTTGAACGGGTAATTCTTTTCGTTTTTTGTATACTTACAATCACCTTTTTTCTTCCTTTGCGGAGTTGTTCAGAATGTTTCCGAGCTCTCCTTTATCGGCAAAACTGTAGAACTCGCCTCTCCCAACTATGACATGGTCAAGGACTTCAATCCCCAGTAATTCTCCAACCTCTTTCAGTTTATTCGTAATCGCCCTGTCTGATTCCGACGGGTTTGAATCTCCAGAGGGATGGGAATGCACGAAGATGACGGAGGAGGCCGAAGCAAGCAAAGCAGGTTTGTAGACTTCCCTCGGATGAACTGGGCAGGAATTTAACGAACCCTGACTTACCATGTCCACTCCTATCCCCTTGTTTTTGGCGTCCAGGAGAATGGAAGAGGATCTTTCCTTATAGCTTTTGCCGAGCTCCCTAAAGGTGTGATTGACCTCAATTTAATTGGAAAATATCAAGGGCCTATAATCGTCTACTCCACTATTCAGCCTGGTTCTGACGTTGTACCCTTTGTACTCGTATCCATCGAAAAACTATTCTTTCAGATCGCGTTGAATTCATTATTCAAGGATCATATCTTTATTATTTCAAAAAAAGCGGCATATCTAGCTCATAAATTTTCGATGTATTTTTGCCTCTGAGGAAAGATTTTTGGGTTTCAATAATATAGTTGTCAACCAACTTTATATTTTAAAAAACTACAAGTTTTTCCTGGGCAAAAGTACAAGTAGATTTAATTCCTATAAAATTGATAGGGTATATCCGCGTTTGTAAAAATATGGGATAAATTTGAGAGAGAAATACTCCTCCTCTCCTCAGAGCAACCCACCCCCTCCGGGTGTTCAGGGTCTAGAAGGTAAAAGGAACGAGATGGTTAAATAAGGATACGATTTCTTTCCTTTTCTCAAGGAATATATCTATAGAGTAGAGCTGTATTTTTTCTTATAGGGGGATCTTGTGTTTTTATGGGTGAGGGTACATCTCCCCAAGAAGGATCTCTTCAATATTTTGTATATATGTCAGAATTGAACTTAACTTGACCAGGTCATTCCAATTAGTTGTACTAAACAACCCGAAACTTGAAAATACATTTCAATTTGAATTTTGTTCACTCCAACTCGTTAACCTTCTTTTTATATATTTCATGAATAAAATTCCTATCGAATTCCCGCTCTTCATCTAAAATAGATTCTTGCTCTGACTGATTAAAGTAATTCATTATCGGAATGAAAAAATGTTTATCCTCTTTTTCTATATGTTGAGGATAAAAATGAACTAAATCCTGTAGACATCTTGTGATTGCTTCAATCCTATCCTCATCTCCTTCTTTGTACTTTTTATTTGCATCCACCAGTTCTTTCACCTTTTTTCTTCCCCAGCTGTGTTCTTCTATCAACTCTTCCATCGTTTTCCTGTGTTGTTCTTCAAGCTCCTTGGCTTCGAGAGCTCGAAACAATATATCCTCTTCCTTTCCATGATGTAATCGATCGGCGTAAGTACGGATAAAATCAACAGCTGTATCTATAAATTTAAAGTTCGCTCTCTTTTCTTTCTTTATTTTCTCTAATTCTTTTTCCATTAATACAATCATACGCTCAATAAGTCGATGTTCTGTCATCAACGGTCCAATTGGCATAACCATGATTAGCTTCCTCCTAAATGAGATTAAAATTTTTTACCATACGAAAAAAGAAGAGTCAAAAAATAGTTCATTAGAAATGGCGCATAATAATTAATTTAGCGACATTTTATGACCAAACATAAAGTTATTCGTCAGGGATGTGAGAGGCCCCGCTCGCTATGTACTCCAGATAACCCATGAATTCCAGCGCTCTAATTAAGCACTGCTTTTTAGCTATACAGCATGAGATAATAATGGGCGCACAGGAGGACAAAGACAATTGAAGCCGCGGTAAACAGCGTGAAAAACCATCGTCCGATGGGTGATCGATTTCTTTTTTTCCATTCCAAAAAAGTAAAACCCAAAAGAAGCACCGTAAAACAAGCAGAAGCAAAAGGGATGATCATGAATCCTAATTTCACTTCGAAGGCTTGTGTGTCATCAAAGCCATATTTCAAATAAAATTCGAGCGCTCTTCTGACAACGACCGCCAAGACATACACTAGTCCTAATACTCCATTCATCCAAGCCAGGCATGTCCCTGCAGCCGAAAGCCTGCTCTTTTTCTTCAAAATCGTGGCAGATTTCAATTTGCGGCCTTTAAGGAAACGTATTAGCGCACCAACCGGCCAAATGATGATCGCTAGAAGGAAGATCACACCGCAAATGGTCAGGACCAGCTCCAGGACAGGATCGACCGCGGATTCTTGCCGTTGCCCCGTAATGGCTGAATCCAGTAACCTGTGGGAAGGAGTGATTTCTTGGGGGGGGGTGATCAAGGCCGGTCGACGGGAAGCTGTGATATCCCCTGGGCCGGTTGATTTCTCTTCATAAAGGGAAATTCCCCAGAAAGCATGATCCGGTGGAAACGACATCCAGTGCTCAAATGAATGGTTTTTATCTGTCTTAAAGTGCAATCGGTATGTTCCCTGCGGAAGCGAAGTCACCTTGTTGACGAGCCGGTTCGTGGTGTCCCCTCCGGCGTGGACGGTCCCCTTGTAGTCCATCAGCCATATGAGTTTTCCCGTCTGGGCATTCTCTATACCGCCGAAATCATACATTTCCGTGCTATTGCCTTCTCCGATTCCGTAAATCCGTACCGGAGTGGCTCGCTCCAGCGTGAATTCAACCACCCGGTAGACTTTATCTCCCACATTGTTGATCTCCGCGATGACTGGTTGGCCATGATAACCGGTCGGTTCTGCCTTCGAAAACAAATCGGAATAGGCCTTCATCAGTCCGGCGGCTATTTCTCCCTGGCCCACGGAATTATAAACTCGCCAATAAGACATCAGTTCTTTCTTGTACAGCTCAACGGCTTGTTCATCCTCCTCCTGTTCCAGTTGCGAGATAATGACTTCGGCAGAGGATTTCCAGTCTACAGGCGCAAGGTCTTTGCCGGTTTTTCGGGGATAGATGAACATTCTGAAAAAAGCAACCGCCAGGGGGGATGTGAGCACATCGCCGCCCCCGAGGGGAAACGGCCGGCTCAATGAATCCATATTGGCCAACACGATCAGCGTCATTTTTTCGTCAGGAACTTTCAGGATCAAAGTTGATTCGCTGGGAGAGTAATACCCGTAATGCCAGATCAGGCGGACGCCGTTGTATTCCTGGGTGAACCAGCCGAGTCCGTAGGGAAATCGCCGCCCATCATCGGAAACGAAGGGAGTAAACGCCATTTCCTGTGTTTTGGGGCGAAGAAACTTATTTTGAGAGATGGCTATATCGTATTTGGCCATATCCAATACCGTGGATATGAGTCCTCCGGAAGCGAGAAAATCGGTTTCATATATTCCTTTGACCACATGGCCATTCGCGTCCAAGCCATAGGGTTGAGTCCGTTTTTCATAAACTTGAGCAAATGGCCTATCGGCATCGCTTTTTCCAGTCACATTGGGAGCCGTACCGGTCATGTGGAGCGGCTTCAGAATGTTTTCAACAACGAGCTCCCTGAAAGACCTTCCCGACGCTCTCTGGATCACCTGGCCCAGAAAAGAGAACCGATAACCGTTGTAACTATAAAATGTCCCTGGCTGGCCTTCGGATGTATGAGATAACAAATGTCGAACGGTGATTACTCCAGGACTATTTGTTCTAATCCCGAATGCAGAGATTGGAGCATCCAAGTCCAGTTTCCCCTGCTCAACGAGTTGAAGGATAATCGTGGAAGCAAAAGTTTTTGTTAACGATGCCAGGTAATAAGATGTTTCCGGGGTGGCTTTAATTTTGTTTTCCAAATCGGCAAAGCCGAATCCTTCAGACCACAAAACGTTCTCGTTTTTTACGATCGCAGCAGAGAGGCCAGGGATTTTCAAATCCTTTCTCAGCTCTTCAAGGAATTGGCTGAACTGTTCTGTTACGCTCTTTTCGTCTTCCGGGGAATTGTCCGTAACCTGCGTTGGAGCGAGTGCAACATATGATGATAATAGAAATACCATTATCAAAAGAACCATTTTCTTCTTCATTCGATTTAAATTAGGTGTGAATAGGCTCAAAATAATATTGCAGATTAAATAAATATCGCTTTTTGTCATGAATTTCAATATCTATTTTCGGAATATTCGGGAACATAAGGAAGACGAACCCTACATTGTCTAAGGCAGACGGCGTTAAATGTAATATTATGCGACATTTCTGATATCCGTCAGGTGTACGCTGCCACCTGTCGAGATAACTAATTTAATGCCTCATTGGTCTATATGAAATGACCAACATTTATGTTGACTTGGATTGTCAAGTTATATTTAATTATTACAACTTTAGGGATTATCATAACAAGAAAAAAGGAGGAAATGGATGAAAAAACTACTCATGATTATTCCTTTGGTCATTCTGCTTTGTTTTACTTTTAGTTGCCAACAGCAGGTCAAAGAGGGAATCACTGAAGAAAAGGCACAGGCTTTTACTGACCGTATTTTGGAAATGTGGAATGAGGCCAACCTTACTATAGTAGACGAGGTCTATGCTCCTGAGATTGTGCGGCATGACTGCGGTGTACCAGAAGCCATTGTAGGTCTCGAAAATGTGAAGAATTACCTTGAAAATCTCTTCAATGCTTTTCCTGACCTAAATCTTACTGTTGACGAGACGATTGTAGCAGGTAATAAGATGGCTCAACGCTGGACAATGACAGGAACAAACACAGGCTCTATGAATGACATGCCTCCTACAGGTAGGAATGTTCGGTTTTCAGGGGTATCTATTGGCCACTTTGTTAACGGAAAAGCGGTTGAGATATGGGATTTTTACAATGTGTTGGATATGATGCAACAGCTCGGCTTTACACTCGTTCCCCCACAGCCTCCAGAACCCCCAGAAGAGATAAAGTAGCTAATCAGAATACAAATTTTCAAACAGGATAAAAAGATGAAAAAACTTAGCACAATTCTGCCTTTGGCTCTGATTTCATGCTTTATGGTTGGCTGCCAAGACAAGGAAGCGATGGCAGAGCTGGAAGCGATTAAAGCCCGGACAGAGGTTGAGGAGCAGAATAAGGCTCTTGCCAATCGCCTGTGGGAAGCGATGAGCAAAGGGGACTTTGAGACCATTAAGGAAGTGGGGGCTCCTGAGTATGTTTGGTATCTGCCATCAAACAGCACTAAGCCGATTTCCAGGGAAGAAGCAATAGAAAAGGCGAAGAGGCTTCATAGCAGTTTTCCCGATATTAATTTCAGTATTGAAGAATTAATTGCTGTAGGGGACAAAGTCATATGCAGATACATAATGAGGGGAACTCACCAAGGAGAATTTCAAGGAATTCCTGCGACTGGGAATAAGGTTGAAATTAGCGGAATTATTATAAGCCGCATTGAAAATGGAAAAATTGTCGAAGAAAGGGAAGATTGGGATATGCTGGGTTTTATGCAACAACTAGGCATGGAGCTAAAGCCAAAGGAAGTCAAGAAATAGGGTGGTCTGACCTAAACTTGGCTTGACAAGTGCTGTTAGGCGAAGTCTAATAATCTCATCAAAATCAAGGAGGGGTATCGTGATAATAATCCATCGAATTTGGCCTCAAGCCGAAGGGAATTTCTCCTGAATGTCTTGCCGGCGGGAACCCTTTTTTGCCTCGCGTGCGGCAATCTGCCGGCCTGGACAGCCGGTCAGGAGACGCAAAAAACCGGCGAAAAGAAGCATAAATTCCAGGAAGATTCAGGGATGTCCTTCCAGGAGGTTTTTGAATTTAAGTTCATACCTTTAATTCAAACGATGGAGAGTTTTGCCAGGCAAATGGGGAGAGACAAGCTGTTGGAAATGATAAGAAAGGACTCAGAGGAAGAGTCCAGACTATCAGCTCAGAAGACAGTGGAGAAGCTGAAGAAAAATGACTTCGCGACATTCAAGGCTATGTATAAGGAAAAACCAAACCGCTTCTTAGACCATGTCGAGACGAAGGTCATCACTGAAGAGTCCGACACGGTCATAGCAAGCAGGGTTGACCTGCCCCCCTAATCTTGGTCCAGGTGATATGTTAGAATTTAACCTGGACGAAAGGAGAAGAAATGGGCAGGAAACGTTACACAGCAGAACAAATC
>Ga0224495_10000924_pt1 | contig 22004 bp, 22 predicted proteins | sample SF_Jul11_sed_USG_FD_168128 | JGI IMG/M metagenome (GOLD analysis project Ga0224495, IMG submission 168128) | Sediment microbial communities from San Francisco Bay, California, United States - SF_Jul11_sed_USGS_4_1 | ecosystem: Environmental > Aquatic > Marine > Sediment | place: USA: California...
ATTCAGCTCTCTGCCCTCGATGAACTCCTCGATCAACGCCGGTTGCCGGTACCTCTCAACCACGTATCGAATCTGCCTGTTCAGAGCCTCATCGTCATAGACCACGCTCTCCTTCCAAATTCCGAGGCTTCCATCTTCATGAAGGGGCTTGACGATCATGGGGAAGCGATTCCTCCAAATAGGGTCCACCCCCCGGTCGGAGACTGTATACCGGGGGGTAAGGATGCCTTGCGATTGAAGGATGTCCTTCACCTTTCCCTTATCCAGACACAATCCCAGAGTAAGTGCAGAGGATCCGGTATAGGGAATCCGGAAGAGGTCCAGTAGCGCAGGAATATTCATCTCCCAGCAGGCATTACCATAGACGCTTTCACAAAGGTTGAAGACCACATCGGGCCGGATCTCTTTTAACCAGTGGATCACGGTGACGATTTCATCTCGAATGGCCAAGACATATCCTTGATGACCAAGGGATCGAAGCGCCTCCTCTACCGCCCCGATCTCCTCGAGGATCGCCTCCTCAGCCAGGAAATCTTTCGCCTCCCCTCTCTCCAACCGTTCAGGGAGATTGTACAAGATGACGACTTTTTGCATACGCCGTTCTCCCTCTGTTCCCCAAACCCTGTTAGGTCCAGGGTCACGCCATCACTTTCTTCGAGGCAGCTTTCTCCTCCCCATTCGACTTGACCTTTTTGAATTCGATGATGTTGGGCTCCGGATACTCAAAGACTTTCCCCTCGTAATTTCTCAAAACGATCTTCCCCTTCCCCTTCGAGACCACATACTCAGGCTCCACAGGGATCTTTCCTCCTCCACCGGGCGCATCGATGACATATGTGGGAATGGCATAGCCCGTGGTATGACCCCGCAATTTCTCGATGATCTGGATTCCCGTGGCGACGGAGGTTCGGAAATGCTCCGTCCCCGTGGCAAGGTCACATTGGTAGATGTAGTAGGGACGGACCCGAATTTTGAGGAGTTCCTGAACCAGCTTCTTCATAATATAGGGTTTATCGTTGATGCCTTTAAGAAGAACGGTCTGGCTTCCCAAAGGAATGCCCCCATCGGCCAGTTCATTGCAAGCCCTCCTCACCGCCTCGGTGATTTCCTTGGGATGGGTAAAATGGATGGAGATCATCAAGGGATGATATTTCTTCAACATCCTGACCAAACCCATCGTAATCCTCTGGGGCAGAGTCACCGGAACCCTCGTCCCGATTCGGAGGAGTTCAATGTGAGGAATCATCCTTAAACGGCTCAAGATCTCCTCCAGCCTTTCATTTTCCAGGAGGAGCGGATCTCCTCCGGAGAGGAGGACATCTCGAACCTTCTTGTGGGTCCTCAGATATTTCAGGACCTCCTCAAAATTGCCTTGGGTAATGGGCCGCTCATTACTTCCCACCAATCGTCTCCGGGTGCAGTATCGGCAATAGGTGGCACACTGATCGGTAACGAGTAGGAGGACTCGGTCCGGATAGCGGTGGACGAGGCCTGAGACAGGAGAATTCTTATCCTCTCCAAGGGGGTCGACCATTTCATTTTTCGAAAGATGGCATTCTTCAATCCGGGGAACGGCCTGTCTCCGAACGGGGCAGTTCGGATTGCTCGGGTCCATAAGGCTCACGAAGTAAGGGGTGACGGCTAATGCCAGTCTTCCTTTCGACTGTTTAATCCCCTCGATCTCCTCAGGGATCAGCTGAAGGATCTCTTGCAGCTGTTCCAACTTGGTCACCCGATGGCGAAGTTGCCACCTCCAGTCATTCCATTCCTTCTCGGTAATCCCTTTCCACGCCGAAGGTATGGATTCTTTAACGTCTTCTACCTTCCTTTCTTCTTCCCGAGTGGGAAACAATACAAGTTGCGACTTCTTTTCTGTCCCTCTTGGCGGGACAGGGACACTAGCGTCCGAAGCAGACTCCATTTTTACTCCTTCCCGCATACCCGCTCTGGCCAGCCTTTTTAGGAAATAAAAAAGGAGATATCACTCGATACCTCCTCTGATGAGATTGTGTAAAGGCTCTCTTTTTTGAAGAGCAAGCATGCACCTTTTTTTCTGTTTACGTTGACGAATAATATTGACCTCCCTTTAAAAGATGTTGTCACTTATGTTGGCGCCCCCCCCCATCCTATTAAGGGGAGGCACCAACTCCTCGGCACAATCATGGCCTGCTCACGTTCCGCACTACTTTTTGGGTGCCTCAGCAGGCGCTGCGGGCGCAGGTGTGGCTGCCGGTTCAGCAGGAGCCGGCGCCTCAGCAGGTTTGACCTCCTCCGTAGCAGCTGGTTTCTCTGGTGCCTTAGGTTTGCATGCCATTCCCATGGCAGCTAAATTAATCACCAAAACCAGTGCGAGCAAGAGCAAAATCCATTTCTTCATGTACCTTCACCTCCTTTCTGATTGGTTCGGGGCCCCTCCCCTTTTTCTACCCGATGAAAGAGCCTTCACTCCATCGGGGAATGAAATCTGTCGGATTGCTCGCCTCAACATCTTCGGATCAACGGGCTTCTTGACAATATGCTGAATCCCCATCTTTTTCAGTCGGGGGGCAATTTCATCTGTAATCGAAGGGCTCACAAGAATGAAGCGATCGCCCCACTTCTTTAGAAAGGGGGGCTTTCTCTCCAACACCTCCATCTCCACATCACCTAGGATCACCCCTCCTCGAATCTCTTTTTCCCTTCCCTCCAGTTGTGAAAAATCCTCAATCTCCACCACCTGGAATCCATATTTTTGAAGGATCTTGTTTAAGCTAAGCCGTACGAATTCATCTCTGTCGATGACAAATGCCCATTTCACCCTCTCGCTCATAAACAGATTGTATTAACAAATTTCATGCCAATCTTCTTGATGAACGGTGAGAGGGATATTTTGAAGAAATCTAATAATATCAATACGTTAAATTTATTCTGCTTCTATCGTCCCCTTTCTATATATAGGTATATATGCAAAAACTGTGAAAATTTGCCATTTCATTTTCTGCAAAATGCGACAAAATGCCCTTCTCTCTCCCTCCCTCTCCAATTTTAGTGACGTTTTGCCACCTTTTCTCTTTTTTCCGACCAAGCTTAAAGAACATGAATACGTAATCATCGAGGAAAGGGGTCGTCTTTTCCTTCCATCTTCCGGTGAATGGTCCGGACATTGACTCCCAATAACTCAGCTGCCCTGCGTTTATTTCCTTTGGTCGCTTTCAGAGTTTGAATCAATAATTCCTTTTCCACCTCCTCAAGACGTGTCCCGATCTTGATCGAAATCACCTCAGGCTTCTCCTTATACTCACGGATCTCTGGCGAAAGATGGGGAAGATCGATCACCTCAGGGCTATGGATCACCAATATCGATTCGATCGTATTCTCCAATTCCCTCACATTTCCGCTCCACTCATAATCCATCAGGAGGTTCATCGCCCTCTGTGAAATTCCGTTCACCTTCATCTTATATTTTTGATTGAATTTATCAATAAAAAAGTTGATCAAAAAAGGAAGATCCTCCTTTCGTTCCCTCAAAGGAGGCAATTTGATATTGACCACATTCAGTCGGTAATAGAGATCTTCTCGAAACGCTCCGTTCTTAACCGCCTCCTGAAGATCTCGGTTGCTCGCAGCGATAATGCGGATGTTGACTTGGATGGTTTTATTCCCGCCGACCCTTTCAAATTCACCCTCTTGAAGGACCCGTAATAGTTTGATTTGAGTGGAGAGTGGGATATCCTCTACCTCATCCAAAAAGAGGGTTCCCGCGTGGGCCATTTCAAATCGTCCTTTTCGTGAAGCGATCGCTCCGGTGAAGGATCCTCTCTCATGACCGAAAAGTTCACTTTCGATGATCCCCTCGCTCAAGGACGCGCAGCTCACTTTGACGAATGGCAAGGACGCCCGGGGGCTCTTGTAATGAATGGCATTCGCGATGAGCTCTTTTCCTGTTCCGCTTTCGCCAATGATGAGGACAGAACTGTCGTAAGGGGCAATGTGCTGGATGAGTTCGAAGATCTTCACCATCTTCTCGCTTCTTCCGATAATATTTTTGAGATGAAATTTGTCCTCCAATTTGGAACGCAGATCCCGGTTCTGAAGGACCAGGGTCTGTTTTTCCAGGGCCCTCTCCACCACCAGAGAAATCACCCGAGGGTTAATCGGCTTCTCGATGAAATCGAAAGCCCCCAGCTTAATCGCCTGAACCGCCTTCTCTATCGTTCCCTGAGCAGAGATGACGATCACCTCTGTCTCCGGTCTGAGACGCTTCACTTCCTCCAGGAGTTCAATGCCGTCCATTTTTGGCATGACGAGATCAGTGATGACCAGATCGACCGTCTCCTGACGAAAAAGAGGAAGGGCCTCCTTTCCATTGGAGGCCAGAAGGATTTCGTACCCCCTCTTTTTCAAAAGGAGACGGATGCTCTCTCCAACATTGGGATCATCCTCCACAACGAGAATGGTCTTCTTATCCATGGTTTCTTGTTCCAAAACTAGCGCTATGCGCATCGCGCTAAGCGCTTAGCGTTATTTTGAAGTAAGTGGGATTCTTATCCGAAAGGTTGAACCCCTGTTCACCTCACTCTTCACAGAGATCTCGCCGTGGTGGTCAGAAATAATCTTTTTGGTGATCGAGAGTCCTAACCCAGAACCCATCGGTTTGGTACTGAACATGAAATCGAAGATCCTGGGAAGATTTTCTTTCGATATTCCCACCCCATTGTCCTTGAGGACGACGAAGACATTCTTCTTCGAACCCCGCGTGAAGAGATGGATCTCTCCTTTCTCCGAGACGGCTTGAATGCTGTTGACGATGAGATTGGAAAGAGCCAGATTGAATTGACTCACATCGATCTTTACCGGTGGCAACTTTTTTTGGAAATGGGTCTCGATCCTCGCATTCTTCATCTGGGCATCCAGTCTGAGAAGCCGCACGACGGAGTCCAGCATTTCATTCAGTTGAACCCATTCAAAGGTTAAGGGTGGGAGACGGTTGAAATCCAAAAATTCTTTCAGATTATTATCCAAACGAAGGCTCTCGTAACTGATGAAGTTGATCAATGAATGGATCTCCTCTTTCTGAGAAAGGTGGGCCTCTGCTCCCAACTCTTCCCTCAGGAGTTCAATGTTGATGTTCAGGGAACTCAGGGGATTCCGGATCTCGTGGGCCATCCATCGGGATAAAACACCAATAGTCGAAAGGTCTCGGCTCTTGCTGATCTCCCTCGAAAGCATGCCCTTCTCCGTCACATCGGCAAAGGTGGCCAGACAGCCCAGGAACATTCCTTGCTTATTGAAGATGGGGTTGAAACTGCACCGGAGGATGTGCGTCTCTCCATCGCTGGAGGAGGGAGGTGGGACCTGGATGGCGAGTTCAATATCGTGATCGCTCTTCTTCTTCTCGTAAACCGATTCAAAATGCTTTCGAATATTTTTAAAAGGAATCACCCTTTCGTATTTCTTCCCCAAGGCCTGTTTCCTCCGGATCTCAAAATACTCTTCGGCCACGGGATTGAAGATTTGAATTCGGCCTCGGGCATCCGCAAAGACGATGGCCTCTTCCAAATTCTTCAGAAGAATTTCGTAAAGGTTTTCGTCACTCCGGCTCATTGAGAATACGTCACGCCATTAGCCCGTACCGTTTCAGGGCATGATGAAAAATGGTCCTTACCAGTCGATCGTAACTCCAGCCCATTCGCTTCGCCATGATCGGAAGATCGCCATAGACAGGGGAGAGGCCCGGGAGAGGGTTTATCTCTAAGAAGTACGGGGTCCCATCCTTTTCCACACGGATGTCCACCCGTGAAACATCCCGGCAATCCAGGGCCCGATAGGCCTGAAGGGCTACTTCCTCAATCCCCTTCTGGAGTTTTGGATCAATCGGAGGGGGACAGTGGTAGGCCACCTTCTCTTCCCATTCCCTCTTAATCTCCAAGGAATAGATGGCTTCTTCGATGGGCTCCCCTTTGATCTCTATCAGCATCACCCCGAGGACAGAGGCAACCTCGTTGCCGAGGATGCCGACGGTGAACTCAGGGCCTTTTACGAACTCCTCCACCAGAACCGGAGGCCCATAATTCTCTAACAGCCATCTCGTCTTCTCCTCCAGAGACGGGGCATCCGTCACTTTTGAATCCAATCGAACCCCCTTGCTCGATCCCTCATCACATAACTTCACGAAAAGGGGGTAGGAAAGACTGATCTCCTTCAGGTCCTCCTTCCGATTCACTCTTTTGAATCGAGGGGTGGGGACCCCTGCGCTCATCACCACTCTTTTTGCCATCGATTTGTCCAGGGTGAGAGAGAGCGTGAGGGGATCGGAGCCGGTGTAAGGGATGTTTAAAAATTCTAAGAGGGCCGGGATGTGCGCTTCTCGGTTTCGACCTCGAAGGCCTTCGGCAACATTAAACACAATGTCGATCGATGCTTCTTTCAAACGATCGACCAAACCGGTATCCCCTCCCAGTTTTATCACTTCATGTCCATCACGGACCAGGACATCCCGGATGGCATCGATCGTTTCCTCAATATCGAATTCTTCGAAAAGATCTACGGGCTGATTTTCTTGATGCGAAAAATCTTTTTTTAAATTGTAGGTGATCCCTACTCTCAATTTCATCTCAGAAAGTTTTAACAATTTCCTTTCGATATACTCTGGTTTTCACCCTTTGTCAACCCTGTTGAATAATTTTCGATCCGAGAAATGTTCAAACCCTGTTATGACTCATTCGTTCCACTGGCGATTATTGGTTCGAATCTATATTCAACAGGGTCAACCCTATTCCTGATCGATTCAAAACATTCTTTCGTCTATCGTTCATCGTCCATCGTTTATTGTTCTTCGTTCATCGTTGCCTTAGAACGGCTTTGAGGAAAACGTCTTTTATGTTACATTACATTCGGTCAGCTACAGGTTAAATTGAGAATGAAGCGAGAAGACATCTTACAGGCTTTGGGACAGCTCAGACGAGGCCTTCTCCTGATGATCCTGGTGGTCATCGGATGGGGAATCCTTCTCTATCCCTTTTCAAAAACCGTGCTGCGCTATCTCCAAATTAATCTTGGGGAGAATCTGGTCGCCTTCGGCATTCCGGAGACCTTCCTCTCTCTCCTCAAATTAACTCTCTATGGCAGCCTCTTCCTTTCCGTTCCGGTTATCTTCCATCAGATCTGGAAATCCTTCTCCCCTTTGTTCCATTCAAAGGGATTGAAATCTCCCATGTCTATCCCCTGGGTCGCCCTCTTTCTCTTCTACCTCGGCGCCTCTTTCTGCTACTTTGTCACGTTGCCCTTTGGGATCCGCTTTCTCCTCGGATATCAATCCGCCCATCTCAAACCGATGATCTCCGTGGGGAAGTACGTCTCTTTCTGTGCCGGGTTTATCTTTGCCTTCGGGCTCATCTTTGAACTGCCCCTCATCCTCGCTCTCTTGAGTTACCTCAGAATCGTCCGGGCTTCCTTTTTGACCCAAAAACGCAGGTATGCTATCCTGCTTACCGCCATCCTCTCCGCGGTGCTCACACCTACCCCAGACTTTTTCAATATGGCCCTGATGGGTGGCCCTCTCTATCTTCTGTTTGAGATTGGGGTGCTTTTAGCAAAAATCATTGAACGTAAAAGAAGGAAGACGGAAGTCTCCTCCGCAGACATCTAATACAAACCCAACAATTGTACGGTCATTGTGAACGAAGCCCCGCACATCTCTCACCCGGCACGGGTCAGGGCACTGCATGGTGTACAAGGCGTAGTAAGACAGCCTGTCTGCAAGGCAGTTATCCTGAGGGGAATGTCTAAAGGATCCCGATGTGATTCTTCGCGGAATGTAGCATGAACCGACCTCTATCAAACGAGAGGGAGACGGAGTCGACTATCCTTTAAAAATGCATACCCGGTTCCGCCCCCCCTTTTTCGCCTCATAGAGGGCCAGATCGGCCATCTTCACCAACTCTTCTTTTGATTTCACCCGATGGATCGGAAAATTGGAGATTCCCAAACTGATGGTAACATGAATTTGGGTCGGCCCCATGTCGAAAAGAGTATCCTCAACTAATCGCCGGATTCGTTCCGCAACCATGTTCGTGGAGTCCAAGGGAACTCCGGGCAGTAACAGAACAAATTCCTCCCCGCCATAGCGAGCGACGGTATCATGTTGCCGAACCGAATTCTTCAACAGAGATGCAATTTCACGAAGAATCTTATCCCCGCCATCATGGCCGAAGGTATCGTTCACCTTCTTGAAATGATCAATATCAACCATGATCACGGAAAGGTTGCTTCGGCCCTCAAAAGCTTTTTGGGTTTCGGCACTCAATCTTTCCTCAAAATGTCGTCGATTAAAGAGGTTGGTTAGCGTGTCATAGAAGGCCTCTTTTTTAACCGTACTGAGCCTCTGGATATGTTTTAAGCTCGCGGCCATCTGATACCCGAAAACCGAGAAGAATTGGAGCCTGGGAACATTATACATATTGGCCTGATCACTGGTGATGGAGATGCAGCCAATGATCTCTCCTTCGATTACAAGAGGCAACGTAAGATGAGATTTCACACTCGCCTGGGGATCCATCACCTTCTGCTTGCTTCTCAACTTTTTCTTCTCCACCTGAAGGGCCACTCGTTCCATCCCAATGGGTTCCTCCCCCAAAATCGAGTAGACCTTGAGCATGTTTTGCACCACCTCTTGGGTAAAGGCAGAAGGACAAGACTCCTCCTGAAAAACGTAGAGCGTAGGGCCTTCTTTCCAGAGGACTCCAAAAGCAGCGAAATCAAATAGACTGGGAAGAGTGGTTCCAGCCGAATCAATGATTCCTTTCACCTCAACGCTTGTGCTAATGGCATTAATGATGGACCGAAGTTTATTCAGGTCTTTAAAAGTAATAAACTCCATTGGAATCCTCTATTTCTTTAAAACCATTCGCTCGGCCTCTCTCACTTTTGGGAGGACTTTCGGAAGAAGTTCTTTGGTGATCACACCCTCTGTTAATTCAGAAAACAGGTGGGAGAGTTCATTGATCAAGCTTTGAAAACCCCGGTGGATTTCCGCGGGAGGGAGATTCCGACAACTCTTCTTCACCTCCTCCAGAGCAAGCCCCTCCTCAGAAACTTTTAAGGACTTTAGAAGAGAATATCTCTCTCCAATCTTTCGAATCGCGAGATTAAAAAGGAGGGCCAAGATGGCCTCGCCGATCAAGGCCGAGACGCTCTCCCAGATCCCCTTCAAGAGATTCGTATACAAATCCGAAACCAGATCAGAAGAAAATTTTTCTTCTCTTCTTTCCTTCACGACTCCTGCCTTTCCTGCCCCCTTATCTTTTTGATCGCATGGTGAATTTCATCATGGTAGATATAGAAGACCAGGATGACGAGGATCGATATTCCTAACAAAATGAGTAAAGTCTTGTATTGATGATCGAAGGCCTTCCCGCCCTGCAGACAGGCCATCAACGTCCCGGGAACTCTTCCCACCGTGGAAATGAAGAGGAACATCCCTAAATGCATGGGCGTGAGCCCCAGGATATAGCACAGGGCATCCTTCGGAAAACCCGGAATTAAGAAAAGGAGAAAACTGAGGATGACCCCTTCATGTCCGATCAGATAATCAAACTTCTTTCTCGTCTCTAACGGCACAACCTTTTCCACGGCTAACTTCTCGAAAATCCTCGCCAGGCTGAAGGCGAACCATGACCCGATGAGAAGGCCGATCATGGAGTAGAGAAATCCCGCCTTCGCTCCGAAGAGATAGCCTCCGATGAATTCGATTGCCCCTCCGGGAATGGGAGCGATCACCACCTGAATCATTTGAAGAAAAATGTAGGCGACAGGGGAATAGGCTCCGTAGGAACGGATGACCCCCTTTAGTTGGTTCCTATCATGAAGGAGTGAATAGAATTGAACAATCTTCGTCCATATCTGTGAATTGTAATGATAGACCAGAAAAACAAACAGGCCTGTCAGGAAACAGATGAGAACAACCCATTTTACTTTGGGTGAAAGGGAGTATTTCATAGAGTGAAGGTCATGTCATCTCGGGCCCAATGCCCATGTTTCAATAACATAAAAAAGGATTTCAGTAAACCCCTATTCTTAAAAAATGTCAAGTCTTTACCGATCTTTTTCTTTCCAGCAATAGCCACAAGCGATACGTATTCGAGCCCTTCTTCACGAGTGAAACTCCCTGTCCAGAAGACGGGGCTTCCCGGAGATGAAATGTCATTCATACATATTGCGTCCCTTTACCCCGCCTACCTGCCTACCGGCCCCGGTCCCGACCGAGGGCGGGGCAGGCAGGCAAGGCGGGGTTTGCGGGGCGCTTGGCGGCCAGTCTGGACAGCTGTTTCTTCCCCCAACTGATTCACTCCATGAATCGGGAAATCCCACAGTCTTCAGAATTGAGAAGGGGTCGGGCAAACATGTTCCAGGCCCCTTTCCGGCTGTGTCTTTAATCGGAAAATAGACAGCACTGAAGTTACATGATAACATTCTACTCAATAACCCCCGGAGTTGTGATCCCTTTTTTGAAGGGAGGCGGCGACGCCCAAAGCTCATGAGATCGACCTGGCGGAAGGGACCAGACGATGGCGCCGGACGGCTGGGAGGGATGAGACGGGGTTGAATGGCCGACTTTAACCTACTGACGATATTATTTCAGCTCCGGGAGTTCCCGCCTTGTGGATGGGAAGCTTCTTCATTTTGGTTTCGTGATGCCCTATGCCCTGCGCACTAGGCCGATAAGGAAAGAGAGGACATCCTATGAAAAGAATGCTTGTTGCCACCTCAATCATCATTGTTCTGTTTCTGGTTTCCATTATCCAGGCAGGTGCCCAGATCGATCCCCTTCTCTCCTGGAATGACGGATCAGCCAAACAACGCATCCTCAGGTTCGTTGAGGAGGTCACAAAGGAGAACGGACCAAACTATGTGCCGCCGGCTGAGTGTGTCGCCATATTCGACAGTGATGGCACCCTCTGGCCGGACAGGCCCTTGCCTATAGAACTCTATTTCGTCATTCACCGGCTAAGACAACTCGCGCCCAAACATCCCCAGTGGCGAAAAATCCCTCCTTTCAAGGTTCTCTTCGCAAAGGACCCAAAATCTTTAATGACCCTTAACAAACAAGATACCGAGAAACTCATGTTAGCGGCCTATGCCGGGATGGCCCAGGAAGATTTCCGCCATGAGGTGCAGAAATGGATGGCCTCATGGCAACATCCACAACTCAAGTTGGGTGTGAGGGGGCTCCGTTATGAGCCGATGCACGAGTTGCTTGAGTATCTGAGGGGGAATGGTTTCAAAACCTTCGTCGTTACGGGAGGCTCCAGCGATTTCGCGCGTGCCATGTCAGAGCCGCTTTATGGTGTCCCCATCGACCAGGTGGTGGGGACCGAAATCGGACTGCGCTACAAGGTGACTGGCGGGAAGTCCTTTGTCGTCCGTGATCCGAAAGTGACCTCCTTTGAAAACGGCCCGCTGAAACCCGTTAACATTGAGCGCCATATCGGGCGGCGACCGCTGATCGCAGTCGGAAACGGCAAGAACGATATTGAAACGTTGGCCTATACGAGCGATCGTCATGGCATGTCGCTATGTATGGTGGTAAGCCACGATGATGTGGGCCGCGAGTTTGAATATCGCGCGGATGAAGTGCTGAAGCCAGCCCAGGAGCGCGGCTGGCTCGTCGTCAGCATCAAACGCGACTGGAAATGGATATTCTCCAAGTGATTCGGATACAAATTTTTAAACAATGCTTTGAATTCTTGTTTTTTCTTTTAGAGGAGGCTGTTTTGCAAAAAAAGAAGTTTCTTGGGTTCTGGTTCTTTCTGTTTGCTCTGTTATTTCTGACTTTTTCGACCGCACAAGCGCAGAAGCAATCGCCGTTGATCGGGAGGGAGACATTGAATTTCACTCTTCCCTCCACCCATGATCGGATCATCAATTATGCAGAAGGGTATTATGGGAAGCATCCCCTGATCACCTTGTTCTTTCCGGCTGCCTACACCCCAGTCTGAACGGGCGAGATGGAGGACCATCAGAGGAATCTCTACCTCTATGAGCGCTTCACCGCCCGGGTTCTGGACGTCAATCGGGATGATGTGAGCACGTTAAAGTTTTGGGCCAAGGGTTTGGATCTGACCTTCTCCTCAAGAGGCTGAACCAGGAAGGAAGAAAATCATGGAAAAGAAGAACTTAGCGATTCTATGTGCTCCGTGCGTAGTGGCTTGGCTCTCTGGATACACGACAACACAAACGACTCAGAAGCCTTAAAAAGCTTGGCGTCCCCAAGGGGATTCGAACCCCTGTTGCCGACGTGAAAGGCCGGTGTCCTTGGCCGGGCTAGACGATGGGGACGCTGTCAATTGTTGAATGCGGAATGCGGATTGCGGAATTAAAATTCCGATATCCACAATCCGAAATCCGCATTAAGGATGGTGGGCCGTACTGGACTCGAACCAGCGACTCTCTGCTTAAAAGGCAGATACTCTACCGCCTGAGTTAACGGCCCTTTAAGTTTACACAGTAAGAGAAAACCCGTTGAATTGTCAAGTGGATTATCCGACCTAAGTACCGAATCTAGAGAACAAAACCGTTTTCCCATTCCGTCATTGCGAGCACCTGAAAGGTGCGTGGCAACTTTATCGGAAAAGACGAGATTGCTTCGGTTCCCTCGCAATGACAATTATCTAAATCGGGATATATGAGTCCGGTCAACCAAGGGAATTGGAACGTCTTCACCAGGGAATTACTTCGGTCTTCTTTGCCTTTCTTTCCCCTTCCGGGATTTTCTCTTTAACGGACGTGCCTTCCAAAAAGGATGTTTGATCACAATCGTTTCGTTCCTCTCCTCACCAACAGAAACCATGATAATTTTTGTACGGATTAACTCTTCAATCCTTCGGAGATAACGTTTGGCATTGCGCGGAAGATCCGAAATTTTCCTTATCCCGCGGATCTCCGTTTTCCACCCGTCCAACTCTTCATAGATCGGCTCTGCGGATTTCAACATCTCAAGGTTGGAGGGAAAATGACGATGGATCTTTCCATGAACGCGAAATCCTGTACAGATCTTAAGCGAATCGAAATCATTTAATACATCCAACTTGGTAATGGTGACGCCCTGGACACCATTGATTCGGATTGCGTGGTTCACCACAACGGCGTCGAACCAACCACATCTTCTCGGTCTCCCCGTTGTGGCGCCGTACTCTCCTCCCCTTTCACGAATCTTCTCGCCTATTTCATCTTTCAGTTCGGTGGGAAACGGGCCCTCTCCAACACGGGTCGTGTAGGCCTTCGCCACTCCCACGACAGAACCGATCATCGTTGGTCCAATCCCGGAGCCAGCGCAGGCATTTCCCGCCACGGTGTTGGAGGCGGTCACATAGGGATAGGTTCCGTGATCCAGATCCAATAAAGCTCCTTGGGCTCCTTCAAAAAGAACTTGTTTCCCCTTTTGAAGCGCTTCTTGCAAAAAGAGGGAAGTATTTGTCACATATTTTTCGAGTTGTGTTCTGTAACTGTTGTATTCATTAAAAATTTGTGAAAAATCAAAAGGCTTCTCTTTTAATATCTGCTCCAGATAGATATTTTTCTGAGCCAGATTGTCTTCAAGCTTTTTTCGGAATACCTTTTCGTCCAAAAGGTCTACCACGCGAATGCCGCAACGGACTACCTTATCTTCATAGGCAGGCCCTATGCCCCGACCCGTGGTTCCGATCTTGAAGCCCTTTTCCCTGGCCACGTCAATCTTCCGGTGGTATGGAAGGATGAGGTGGGTTTCTTCGCTGATCATCAATTGAGAATCGTCCTTGAAATACCCCCTCCGCTTAAGCTCGGTAATCTCCTCGATCAAAACCGCCGGGTCCAGGACCACCCCATTTCCGATAATACATTTCTTGTTCTTATAGAGAATGCCTGAGGGAATCAGATGGAAGACGAATTTCTCCCCCTTCAGAACGATTGTGTGGCCTGCATTATTTCCCCCCTGAAAACGAACCACCGTACCCGCATATTTAGTCAGCAGATCGACGATCTTTCCTTTTCCCTCGTCCCCCCATTGAGCTCCAACAATTACCACGCTGGCCATAGATATTCCTCACTTAAATTGAAATCATGAGAGTATAATTTGACGAACCGAAATGATGTTGGGCAATCGTAAGATCTCACCCAGCATTCCCGGTGGTAAAGGCGCATCCAGATGGAGAAGCGAAATCGCATTGCCACCCATCCGGTCGCGACCAAACTGCATCGTGGCAATATTGATATTCCGACTTCCCAAAGTGGTTCCAAGGTTACCGATGACTCCTGGCTTGTCATAATTGTTGACGAGTAGGATATATCCGTCTGGAATTGCCTCAATAAAGAAATCATTGAGCTTGACGATCCTCAGTTCTTTCCTGCCGAAGAGGGTCCCTGCGACAGTGTTCTGCTCCATCGTGGAGCGGGCGGTAATGACAATGAGAATGGCAAAGTCTTCGTGGGCCGCACTGGTCGACTCGATGATCTTTATCCCTCTTTCTCTGGCCATGACCGGAGCATTCACATAATTCACGGTTTCGCCGACAAACGGAGTGAGAAGACCTTTCAGGATGGAAATCATCACCGGTCTTGTTCCATAATCGACGAGCTCACCATGGTATTCGATCATGACTTCTTCGATAGCGTAGTCAGCAATCTGACCCAGAAAGCTTCCCATCTTTTCTCCAAGCTGGAGATAAGGTCTCAAGAAGGGAAGAATATCCGGGCTCACCATCGGGATGTTCACCGCATTACGAGCCTCTCCGCGGACAAGGTAATCAACCACCTGTTGGGCGATGGCGATGGCTACATTCTCCTGGGCTTCTCCCGTAGAAGCTCCTAAATGGGGGGTGCTGACCACCTCTTCCAATTCCAGAAGGGGGTTTCCAACGGCCGGTTCCTTCTCAAAGACATCCAGGGCCGCTCCGGCTACCCTCCCTCCCTTGATGGCCTCATAAAGGTCCTTCTCATTGATGATTCCTCCTCGGGCGCAATTGATCAAGATGACCCCTTTTTTCATCTTCGTCATGGCGTTCTTATCGATGAGGCTTCGGGTTTCTTCGGTCAAGGGAGTGTGAACGGAGATGAAATCAGACCGGGCCAGGAGTTCATCCAAAGACACGAGTTCCACTCCTTTCTTCTCGGCCACCTCGGGTGATAAATACGGATCGTAACCGATCACCTTCATCTTCAAACCCCTCGCACGATCTGCGACGACTGTCCCAATGACACCGATGCCAACCAAACCGAGGGTCTTATTATAAAGTTCCACTCCCATGAACTTTTTCTTCTCCCACTTTCCCCCTCTCATGGAAGACGTTGCCTGAGGAATCTTCCGGGAGATCGAAAGCATCATGGCAATCGTATGCTCGGCGGCTGCAATGGCATTCTCCTGGGGAGTGTTCATGACCACGATCCCCTTTTTGGTAGCTACAGGAAGATCCACGTTATCCAGACCAATCCCTGCTCTGCCAATCACCTTCAGGCGCGTCGCCGCTTCGATGATGTCCCCCTTTAATTTTGTCTCACTTCTGATAATGATCGCATCGTATTCAGGGATGATCTTCTTCAATTCCTCAGGGGAAAGACCTGGCTGAACATCCACCTTCAGGTCTTTCGCCCCACCTAAGATCTCCAGTCCTTTATTAGACAAAGGATCGCTGACGAGTACCTTCTTCAATTCATCCATAACATCTCCGATTCAGAGAAGGTTTCAATCTAAAATCCGCCATGCACCACGTTGGGTGCATGGCAGCCCTGAACCTTACATGGTTCAGGGCGCATTCCGCATTCGGACTCACTCCATCAAAACCACTTCCACTGCTCTGACGCCCGTTCCCAACTCAAACGAATAGCCCATCTCCCTCAGAAGCATCTCCAGTGCCGAGATCACCATCACCATGTCCAATCTTTCATAGTATCCGAGGTGGGCGATTCGAATGATCTTGCCTTTTGCCTGATCCTGTCCCCCTGCGACTGTGATTCCGAACTTCTCAAAAAAGAGGTTTTTCAACTTCCCACCCTGGATCCCTTGCGGGACTTTGACTGCTGTCAGCGCATTACTGGGGGAATCTGGGGCATAGAGCTCAAGACCTAACGCTTTCACGGCTGCACGGGTCGCTGCAGCCAGTTTTTCATGTCTCTGGAAAACGGCTTCCAACCCCTCTTTCTGAATCAGTTTGAGCGATTCCCTCAACCCCACAAATAAGGAGATAGCGGGAGTGAAAGAATTCTGATTTTTCTGTGCACTTTTCAATTCCTTTTTGAAATCAAAATAGAATTTGGGCAGGTTCGACCTCTCCACAATCTTCCATGCCTTATCGCTCAGGGCAACAAAGGAGAGTCCCGGGGGGAGCATCAAAGCCTTCTGAGAACCACTGACCAGGACGTCGATCCCCCATTGATCCATAGGGATATCGAAGACGCCAATTCCTGTAATCGCATCGACGACAAGGACGGTATTCTCATACCGTTTTACAATTTCGGCAATTTCTTTGATGGGGTGCTTTGCTCCGGTAGAGGTCTCACTGGCCTGAGTATAAACAGCTCGAATCGAAGGATCAGCCTTCAATGCTTCTCCGATCTTTTGGGGATCGACAGCCCTGCCCCACTCCACATCAATGGGAATAAACTCGATGCCAAAGGCCTTGCAGATTTCGCCCCATCTCTCACCAAACTTCCCTCCCCGAACCACCAGGGCTTTATCCCCCTTGGCGAGAATATTGGAAACAGCTCCTTCCATGGCACCGGTTCCAGAGGAGGTGAAGATCAATACCTCATGCTTCGTCTGGAAAAGGTATTTCAATCCTTCCCTGACCTCGGCAAATAGTTTTTCGAACTCCGGTTCCCGGTGGTGCATGATGGGCTCCGCCATCTTGAGAAGCACCTCCGGAGGAAGCATCGTCGGCCCCGGTGAAAATAGATATTTCTTCTCCATTAAACCCTCCTGTGAAAACCCTGCCCGCCCTAAGATTCGTGCAGAAAGACTGGGGAAAAATTGAAGCTTCCCGCCCTAAAGGGCGGGACTTCCAGGTAAGGTAGTTTCCTTATACATTGTGCCGGTCAATGAAACATTTTCTGGTAAGCTAAAAGCTTATAAATATTATTTTATAATCCGTGCGGTGTCAATACTATACCGCTATTTTGTTGAAGCCTTGACTTTTTAAGAATTATCTTGTAATTTTGAAAAGTTACAACGAAGGGAAAGCTCTATGGACCGGATGGTTACAAAGACTTTGGCTGAAATCTACCTCAAACAGGGTGATCTTCGAAAGGCCTATGAAATTTTAAAAGTGCTTTCAGAGCAAGAGCCCTCCGATAAAGAGACCCGGCAGAAATTAATCGAATTGAGTGAAAGGTTAGGCGTCTCCCCTCCACCTCTCCATCCCGCCGATCACACCAAAGAGGAAAGGATCCGCATCTTGAAGAAAGTGCTGACCCACGTTCGAGAACGGAGAAGGGGTTGAAACAGAATTCAATTTACGAAATGAGACAGGATTCTGTTCGTAAGATCATCGCTGCGAATCATTTAGACGGAGTCCTTTTCACAAGTCTCGAAAATATCTGTTATCTATGTGGTTTTACTGGTAGCGATGGCGCATTCGTCCTGACCTCCAATGGGTCCTATTTTCTTTGCGATTCTCGCTACTGGACTCAGGCGGATCAGGAAGTAAAGGGAAGCCAGATCGTTCATTATAAAAAGAAGTTGGATGGCATCGCCTCACTCCTCTTGGACTTAAGAATTAGAAAAATCGGGTTTGAATCCGCTTCTCTCACCTTCTCGCTTCACCACTCCCTTCTTGGAAAATTGACTCAAGAGGCAGGACTTCACCCTCTTGAGGAAGAGATAAAAAATTTAAGGGCTGTCAAAGACGAGACGGAGATGGCCCTGACCCGGACTGCCATCGACCTCTCATCAAAAGCTTTCCTTCATGCCATCGAGATGCTTGGAGATGGAGTGGTAGAAAAGGAAGTCGGGATGGAGATGGAATTCTTTATGAAGAAAACTGGCGTGCAAGCCCTCGGCTTCGACATCATCATCGCCTCCGGAAAACGATCTGCTCTCCCCCATGGAAGGGCAAGTGATAAGCGAATTGAAACAGGAGATTTCATTCTTATCGATTTTGGTTCAGATTTCAGAGGCTATCATTCCGATCAGACGCGGACATTGATCTGTGGAAACCCATCTCCCGAACAGGAAAAAATTTATCAAATCGTAAAGGATGCCCATGACAGGGCGATCGAAAAAGTTCGTTCGGGCATTCCGATCTGTGAGGTGGACCAAGCTGCAAGAAACTATATCCGGGATCAGGGATACGGAGACTATTTTGGCCACGGAACAGGACATGGCATTGGCCTTGCCGTTCATGAAGACCCGGTCGTCAATGGCGAAAATAAGGACCTGTTGAGAGAGGGAATGGTTTTTACGATCGAACCCGGTATTTACATCCCCGATTGGGGGGGCGTTCGCATTGAAGATATGGTCAGGGTCACCTCGCAGGGTGCAGAAGTTCTGACGTATCTCCCCACGGAGCTGAAGGTAATCTGAGAAAAGGCTAACTTGTTACTTGGGTTCATTGGGTTACTAGAGTTACTTGGGTTTATTGAGTTCGTTGAGTTTGTTGTGTTAACCCAATAACCCAAGAAACTCAATAAACTTGAGAAACGTAATCCCTCAGTTTCGGGTAGTAAAGTCGCTGGTAACTGTGTAACTCAGGGCTTCAGCCCTGATTCATCAGCCCTAAAGGGCTGAGTTACAAATTACAGCATCATTGAACCCCATAACTGAGCGGTTACCGAGAAACTCAAAATTGCCTTGACAATTGTCGCTGGTTCTTTATACTTTTGATTAACCCAATGGATGCGGGCATAGCTCAGCTGGTAGAGCATTGGCTTCCCAAGCCAAGGGTCGCGGGTTCGATCCCCGTTGCCCGCTCCAAATTTCTAAATCTCCTTATTTTTTCCTCTCTATTTTTATGGAGACGGTGTTATAACGATCCGGGCACTCCACTTCAATCACATCCTTATCCCACCAGGGGTATTTTCCACCAAATTGCATGGCATTGAGGTAAGGAAAGATATCGTGATAAAAGTAGCCACAGAGCCCACCAGAATCGTAGCAATTCAGTTCAAACTTCTGACCCGACTTATGATTTGCATGGCAGGACCCTTTCTGGCTTGTAACCGTCGCGACAAACTTAGTCCCAACTTTTTCTTCTTCCATATCAGGTTCCTCCTCGAATCATGATAAAATTTAAAATAGAGGCAAAAAATATTATAATAAGTTTGTTATTGAGTTTAAGCATTTTATCACGGGAGCAATGAAAATGAAAGAGAGCGAGTGGGGCAGGTATCCGAAACCGAAGAAAAAAGGCAACGACAAGCCGATTGATGAAGCGATCAAGGAATTGCAAAAACCTCCCTTTCCTCACAGTGATTACAGGGAACGTTCTTTGAAGATTCACGGTCTTATCTGTGCTAAATGCGGAAGGGAATTTGACCACACCAATAGGCATCTCTTGACAGTCCACCATAAGGATGGAAATCCTAAGAATAACCCATCGGATGGATCGAACTGGGAAAATCTATGCGCTTATTGCCATGATGACGAGCACAGCAGGGAACTTCTTGGAAAGTATTTGACAGATGGAGAAAAAGGGAAGTAAGACATCCCATCTGCGTTCAGACTCAATGAATGAAACCGAGATCCCGAAATAAATTCGGGATGACATTAAAAAGAATTCTAAATGGTGAGAGATCCTTTAAGTTTTTTCTGGATTCTTCCCATCATCTGATTTCTTCTCTTCTCTAATCTCTTTGCCAATAAACGCATCCTCTTTCTAAATAGTTGATCACGGACCGGACCCAGATTAATTCCAATATTGAGTAGCCCTCCTTTTACAGCCGTATCTGCCAGAAAAGCAGCCACTCCCACATCACTCAGGGCATTCGGATTTCCTTTTAAGATGAGCATGTTGGAGTATTCCAGCAGTTCAATCGATTGTCGACATACCAGCTGGGGTGTGATGGTTGCTTCTCGATAAGCCTGTTGAATTGCCTTCGACCGGACATGGCGTTTCTTTTCTGTGTCCTTGGGAAGGCGAAAGGCCTTCAGCACTGCCTGATAGTATTCGGCATCCTCCTGGATGGCTCGGAAAAGCCTCTTTTGAATGGTCAAGACTTTCTTCTTAATCTCCCTTATCTCCCTTATCTCCCTTCCTTCCAACCTCCCTTTCTTTAACGAAAGTCCGGCTGTCATCAAAACGAGAGACGCCGAAAGTGTTCCCGCCAGAGCAGAGGCACTTCCTCCTCCAGGAGTAGGAGTATCGGAACTCAGCTTCTCTAAGAAACGCTTTATCTCCATAGCACCTCCAAAGAATCATTAGAGACTTAGCAGAGGAATCCCAAATGTCAAAGTTCAAATGCCAAACGAATGCCCAAATGACTTAATGTCAAATTTATTTTTCTCCAATATTTTGACATTTGAGCTTTGGATTTCATTTGAACCTTAAACTTTGAAATTTGACATTGATCCAATCTTATTCAAATTCCAAAATGCGTTGTTCGATCACCTGACGCATTGAAAATTTGGGGTATTTTAGATAATGCTGAGCGATTCCTTCTAAAACCCCTAAAGGGACTAATCCTACAATCTCTGATTCTCCAATTTCGACACCCTTTTTAAGGGCCTCTGCTCTGATAAAATCAAAGACCTTGGGAATACCGGTCACTCGGTAGTTGGTCAGGTTCATTGAAACTTGAACCATCCCTTTCTCCTTTAAATTAACCCCCATGGCTCTTACATGAGGAAGGCCGCCATCTCTAAAACGGACTTTCTTGGCAATCTCCTTTGCAAGATTGAGGTCTTTCGTTTTGAGATTGACATTGTAAGCCACCAGAGGAAACCGAGCGCCTACGACGGTCGCTCCGGATTTAGGATTGAAACCCTCAGGTCCTTCATCTGGTTTCCATTTCGGATCTTTTAGTTTTTGCTCCAAACCCTCATACTCTCCCTTCCGGATCGAGGGGAGGTCTTTCCTGTCAGGAGAAGTTGCGGCCTCTTCATAATAAAATATAGGGACTCCCTTTCTCCCCAATTCCTTCCCCAATTTGCGCGCCACCTCAACGGCCTCCTTCATCTCTACTCCCTGAATGGGAACAAATGGAACAACATCCACTGCTCCCAAACGGGGGTGGGCTCCATGGTGCTCTCTCAGGTCAATCAGGTGAATTGCTTTCAAAGCCATAGATATGGCCGCATCCTTTATCGCTTCGGGCTCGCCAATGAATGTAAGGACACTTCGATGATGGTCCTCGTCTGATGAAACATCAAGAAGTTTCACTCCCTTACACCGCTTCACCTCTTCCGTAATCAGGACGATCTTCTTCTTATCTCTCCCTTCGCTGATGTTGGGAACGCACTCAAGAAGTTTCATTGGGTTAACCAAAATGTCAAATTTCAAAGCTCAAATTCCAAATCAAATCCAAAGCTCAACGAGATGCCGAAACAAGTTCGACATGACAAGAATGTCATCCTGAACTCTTTTCAGAATCCCATTCTGAACTTTGACATTCATTTGGCATTTGGATTTTGAAATTTGGATTTTTGAAAGACCACCCTCCCTTTTTTAATGACTGTTTCGACATGCTCCACACCGAAATGGTATGGAAGGTAACGATAATTTGGAATATCGAAGATCGCAACATCGGCCTGTTTTCCAACCTCCAAACTTCCTCTATCACTTTCTCGTCCCATGGACTTCGCTGCGTGAATCGTCGTTGCCTGAATGACTTCTCCGGGCAACATTCCGAACATGGTGCAACCCATGGTCATGATCAGCGGGAGGGATTCCGTCATCGATGAACCCGGATTTAAATCGGTTGCCAAAGCAATCCCTACCCCCTTCTCAATCATATCCCTGGCTGGCGGGAGTTTCTCCATTGAGAGAAAAAAACTCGCTCCGGGTAGCAGAATTGCAGTCACTCCTTTTTCGGCCATTCTTTCTATTCCATTTGGACTGACA
>Ga0224495_10000925_pt1 | contig 21983 bp, 17 predicted proteins | sample SF_Jul11_sed_USG_FD_168128 | JGI IMG/M metagenome (GOLD analysis project Ga0224495, IMG submission 168128) | Sediment microbial communities from San Francisco Bay, California, United States - SF_Jul11_sed_USGS_4_1 | ecosystem: Environmental > Aquatic > Marine > Sediment | place: USA: California...
CTTGTCGCAGGGCGTCGATATCCAGTCCGGAATCAATTTCGTCCAGTATGGCAACCTCTGGTTTTAGTAAAGATAACTGGAGTATCTCCATCCGTTTTTTTTCGCCTCCGGAAAATCCTTCGTTTAAATAGCGCTTTGTCAGTTCTGGATTTATTTGCAGGGTTTCCATGCTGGTTTTTAATTCCTTTCTAAATTCCTTTACGCTGATTTCGGCTCCACGAACGCTCTGAAGGCTTGCCCGCAGAAACTGGGTAACAGGCAACCCGGGCACAGCCACAGGATTCTGAAAACTCATAAATATCCCTTTTTGGGCTCTTTCGTGCGGAGCCAGAGACAAAATGCTTTCCATTTTGCTTGTTGCTGAATTAAAAAAACGAATATCGCCTTTGGTTACCCTGTAGTGCGGATGCCCCATGATTACCGATGAGAGGGTACTTTTGCCGGATCCGTTTGGTCCCATAATTGCGTGGGTTTTACCTCGCGTAATTTTTAAACTAATTCCGTTTAAAATATCAATTTTGTCGTTTTGATTGTGTGGATTTACATAGTGTGCGTGCAAATCATCGATTTCAAGAAGCAGGTTGTTCGGGGCGCTCATGTCATTCCTTTTTATTTTATAGTAGTAGTATTTTATACATAAATAGTCGCCCCGACAATAAAAAGAAGGGGGCGACGGAGTATGCAAAAAAAATAATTGGCATTACAAGGCCTTTCTTCTAAACCGTATTTTTATACCATGAAGATTCTTGAGAAAAAAATACCGGAGCAAAAAAGAAAGCTGGAGTTATTGATGCAAAAGCTCCAGTATATGAATCGAGTCCACCGAAGCACAGTAAAAAAAGCCTACTTGCTTGCCGAAGATGCGCACAAATTTCAAAAGCGTCTTTCGGGCGAAGCATATATAATTCATCCTTTTAATGTGGCGCTGATTCTGGCTGATTTAACGCTGGATTATGAAACCATTTGCGCCGGGTTGCTGCATGATGTTCTGGAAGATACTGCTATTGATGAATCCTATATCCGCAAGGAGTTTGGCGATTCTACGGCGGCTCTGGTTAAGGCAGTTACCAATATTTCCGTAATAAAAAACCAGAGCAAGGTAAAAGTAGAGGCCGAAAATATGCGCCGGATTATCCTCGAAACTGTAAAGGATCCTCGCGTAATTCTGGTAAAGCTGGCCGACAAGCTTCATAACATGAGAACCCTCGAGTTCCAGCCCGCAAAAAAATCCAGAAAAATTGCAAGGGAGGCTCTGGATATATACGCGCCGCTTGCCGGTAGGCTTGGTATTTACAAGATTAAATCGGAAATTGAAGATATCAGTTTATCTTACTTGCGCGAAAAACAGTTTGACAAGATTCGAAAAATGGTTTCCGAAAAAAAATCAACACGAGACCGGCGGGTTAAAGCCATTGCATCCATTTTAGCCCAGAGCATGAAAGAACAAAAAATAAAATGCGCCATCGAAGGGCGTTCAAAACACTTTTATTCCATATATTTAAAGATGATGGCTAAAAATAAAAATTACGGCGAAATCTATGATCTTACCGGATTGCGCGTACTGGTCGATACCGTACAGGACTGTTACAAAACTCTGGGGGTTATTCATAATTTGTGGAGTCCGCTGCCGGGGCGGTTCAAGGATTATATCTCGGTTCCAAAGTCAAACGGTTACCAGTCATTGCATACAACGGTTATCGGAAACGGCGGCAAACACATCGAATTTCAAATCAGAACGAAATTCATGCACACCGTCAGCGAAATTGGAATTGCCGCCCACTGGACCTACAAAGGAAAGAAAGAAAATTATTTTTCCGGTTTTGAAAATATTTTTCAAAATATTACAGATCTGAATGCCGATCGTCAAAATCCGATTGGCTTTATCCGGGATCTTAAAGATACTCTGGTAGATGATGAAATTTATGCGTTTACTCCCAAAGGAGAAATTATTACCCTGCCGGCTGGCTCTACCGTGCTTGATTTTGCCTTTCAAATACATACCGATCTTGGCCTGCATTGCGCTGGAGCAGAAATAGATTCAAAGTATGTATCGATACGAACTCCTGTAAAAAACGGAAATCAGATAAAAGTTATCTCAAACCCCTCCATAACTCCGACTAAAAACTGGGCACATATTGTAAAAAGCTCTCATGCAAAAAGCAAACTGAGAAACTGGTTTAAGAGGCATCCGGGAAGCGATGTCAGGAGAATAGATTATAAAACTGCCGGAAACCGGATAAACGGACAATATCTTGATGAGATGGTACTGATCAGAAATCCTGTAAAGTTAAACTATCATGGTTTGATTTTTGTCAGAGCCGAATGCTGTAACCCTTTGCCGGATGACGATATCCGTGGCGCATTTGGCTCGAACAATCAACTGGTGGTTCACAGCAAAAACTGCCCGCATCTTCCGGATCAAAAAAACATAAATGATAAAAATCTCCGAACCATAGATATCGCCTGGAATGAAACAGGCGGCCCGCTGATATGGGAGTTAAGTGTTTCTTTTCGTGATGAACCTGAAATTTTACTTGAGCTGACGAGAATCATTCTTCTGACCGGATCGCATGTGTTTTTTTTGCGCATGGATTCCCTGTCGGAAAATGTCCCGGATCATTTTCCGGGGCAGATGAACGCAGTTGTTCAACTTCAATGCGACAATATCAAGGTATTGCGAAATACAATTCAATTGCTAAAAAGGCTGGATTCAGTAGAGAAGCTCCATTACAAGGTTCAGCAATTTGGAGAGCGCCCTCATTTGACATAGCGCGTTTTGTGTTAGAGTAAAAATTATAACATGGCATATAGTTATACCTTTTAAATAGAATGATAAAAAATCAAAATCTTTATAGTATTTATTGTCAGCGGGCTTTATAATCGGTAAAATATAATACAAGGCAAATTAACGCAGATATTTTCTGAAAAATGCGTCTAATGAATACAGGGCGAAATAGCTTCAGGATTTATTTGTCTGGTGTTTCACAAGATGCCGCAACTGCAAAAATGATCAAAAATATATTTAAAATTAAAAATATCTGGCTGCAAGATGGTTTGCTGGTTTCCCGTCCGGTTTTGCTTTCCATGCTTTTCCTTGCAGTTTTGGCTTTTTTTATGATTCTCGACGTAAGCTTTATCAAAGAAAAGCAGCCCATCAAGATTGGCATATTGCATTCGCTTGCGGGCAATATGGCCGCAAGTGAAAAATCCCTTGTCGTTGCCGCATGGCGTTATCCGCCGGAACCTAATCCTGAAATGGTCGTCAAAAAGGATACTGACGAGGCGTTTGCGCCCGTTTACGATCAAAGAAAAAATCTTGTAAAAATTTTATTGGCAGTAATTGTTGCTGGAGCCTTTATTGCATTTTATTTTGCCCGCCAGATTGTCATGCGTATTCAGAATATAACGCAGATTGCAGATGAAATTGCAGAAGGCGACCTCTCAAAACGCGTAGACGATTCAGGAACAGATGAAGTGGGCAAGTTGGGAAACGCATTTAACCGCATGGCCAGGAAACTGCAATTATTGTACCAGACAATTGAATATCGGGTCGAGGAACGCACAAATGAATTAAATGCGATTAACGAACAGTTGCTTCAGGAAATTCAGGAACGGGAGAAAATGGAAAACGCCTTGAAAGAAAGCGAATATCGCTGGAAATTTGCGATAGAAGGTTCCGGTGATGGTCTGTGGGACTGGAATATTGCGGAAAATACGGTATTTTACAGCAAACGCTGGAAAGAAATGTTCGGTTATACTGAAGAAGCAATTGGCGCAGGGCGGGACGAATGGGAAAAACGTATTCACCCAGATGACAAAATAGAAGTTATGGAGACGCTAAAGGAATATCTTGATGACTTGACGCCACTTTATCTCTGCGAACATCGATTGATTTGCGAGGATGGCAGTATAAAATGGGTGCTGGATCGTGGAATGATTGTAAGTCGCAGCCAGAATGGAAAACCATTGCGAATGATTGGTACGCATGTCAATATTACCGATCGTAAAAAAAACCAGATTGCCCTGGAGCGAAACCAGGATCAGCTCAATGAAGCCGAGAGGTTGGGGCATCTGGGCAGTTGGGAGCTGGATCTGTTAAACAATGAATTGCGCTGGTCGGAAGAAATTTATCGTATTTTTGAGCTTGATCCGCAGCAATTTAAACCGTCATATGAGAAATTTTTAAGCGTGATTCATCCCGATGATCGCGATAAAGTAAATCAGGCCTATACGCAGTCTTTGCAGGATCAACAGCCATACGATATTGCGCACCGTCTTGTTTTTCCGGATGGAAGGGTTAAATGGGTGAGGGAACACTGCGTCAGTTATTTTGACAATGCTGGTAAAGCGCTGCGCTCGGTAGGCGCCGTACAGGATATTACTGCGCAAAAAATCGCGGAAGAGGGTTTGCGTATTGCAGGCGTAACATTTGAAACCCATGAGGCTATTTTAATTACAGATGCAAATGCAAAAATTATCCGGGTAAACAGGGCATTTACGGAAATTACCGGTTATACTCTGGAAGAAGTAATTGGCAAAAACCCGCGCATCCTTCGATCCGGGAAACATGATAAAATATTTTATCAGGAGATGTGGCAGAAAATATTAACCAGCGGCGCATGGACCGGAGAAATCTGGGACAGACGCAAAAGCGGGCAAATCTATCCAAAATGGCTGACAATTACCGCAGTAAAAAATGATGACAATGAAATAACAGAATTTATTGCCATATTCAGCGACATTACGGCGCGCAAGGACGCTGAAAATGAGATACGCAATCTGGCGTATTATGACCCATTAACCGGGCTGCCAAACCGGCGCTTGTTTCTGGATCGATTTAACCTGTCCCTTTCAGCTTCGGATCGAAGCAGGAATTATGGGGCAGTAGTTTTTCTGGATATGGATAAATTTAAATCGCTAAATGATACGATGGGGCATAGTTATGGCGATTTGCTTTTAATCGAGGTATCGCGGAGAATCAAATATTGTTTGCGTGAAATGGATACCGTTGCCAGATTTGGCGGAGATGAATTTGTGGCGTTGATTGAAGAAATGGATCAAAATGCAGAAGCAGCTTCGCAAAAAGCTTCTTTAATCGCCGAGAAAATACGCGCTGCCCTTTCAGCGCCCTACCATCTGAATGACTTTGAGCATCACAGCTCCCCCAGCATTGGAGTGTGTATGTTTCAAGGCAGCACGGAGCCAGCGGGCGACCTGTTGAAGCGCGCAGATATGGCGATGTACCAGGCTAAAGATTCTGGTCGCAATGCGGTTCGTTTTTTTGACCCCCATATGCAGCAGGTCGTGGAGTTGCACGCATCTCTTGAAAATGATCTGCGCAAATCGATATCGGAAGGCCAATTGAATTTATATTATCAAATACAGGTAGACAGCAAATATCATCCTGTCGGAGCAGAAGCTTTGCTTCGCTGGAAGCATCCTGTCAGGGGTTTTATCCCTCCCGGTCAGTTTATACCCGTGGCGGAAGAAAGCTCCCTGATTCTGGAGCTGGGGGAGTGGGTGCTTGAAAATGCATGCCGTCAATTGGCGGTATGGAGCCAGAATGAAAAAACCCGCAGTCTGGTTCTGTCTGTCAATGTCAGCGCAAAACAGTTGCGTATGGATGATTTTGTAGAAAAAGTTTCCTCGATAATAAAGTATCATCAGGTCGAGGCTTCGCGCCTGAAAATAGAGTTTACTGAAAGCGTGGTTATGGACAATATTTCTGACACCATTAAAAAAATGCGGGCTCTGAAAGAATTAAATATAAGACTCTCCATGGATGATTTTGGTACGGGATATTCTTCTTTGTCGCAGCTCAAGCAACTGCCGCTGGATCAATTAAAAATCGATCAAAGTTTTGTGCGCGACATCGCCACGGATCCAGGCGATGCGGTAATGGTTCAAACCATTATCAATATGGCGCAAAATTTTAATCTCGATATCATTGCCGAGGGAGTAGAAACGCAGGAGCAACTCGATTTTTTGCGAGAGCACGGTTGTTTGACGTATCAGGGGTATTTTTTCGGGAAACCCGTACCCCTCGAAGACTTTGAGAAACTGCTGGGATAAAGCGTCTCCAGTTTAAATTTCTTCAGGAGGTCTGTCTACGCGCTCAAAGATCATGCGCAAAAAAAGACCATTGTCATGATTTGTTTTCTGGATTTCATGGAGAATTTTCCGGGCTTCTTTTCTGCTTTGCTGGCTTTCCATATGCGCAAACCGCATAAACGAAGCCATCTTCTCGTCATCTTTTTTGCGCAAGCGTTCGCTCCATATAAAAATGGATATCATCAAGCCGCCCAGAATGGCCACAAGAACGACGGTCGTAATTGCAAAAGGAATATAAAAATTGGTTATCATATATTAGATATCCCAAAATTTATCATTTTTTTTCACTTCGGGCTAAAAAAAAAGATTTTTGGTATAAAATATTTCAATTTCTCATGAGTGCTGACTCAGCCCGTAGTAAATGCTTTTTTGGGATTGTCCAAAAAGTCAAAAGTTCACCACGGAGGCACGGAGAACACGGAGTTTTTGATGAACTAACGCTTGAAAACGATTTTTTTTCGCATTTTCCCGGTGCGTTTTGGTGCGCCGTGGTATTATTGATTTAGACGATTTCGCCAATAGTATGGTTCCCGACGCATGTGGGCCACAGCAACTATCCATATAATATCTTCTATTTCAATGTAATAGATTGCGTAAGGAAATCGATGAAGCAAAAAACAGCAAGCGCCATTTTGTCTTACGGGCCATCGGTTAGGCGCTTCTTGGATATCAAAGAATGCTCGACGTACCTCAAGTTCAAAATCCAGTCCCAAACCGGATGCCTTTGTTTCATAGTAATCGGCAGCTTGCCATAATTCCAGTTCTGCTTCAGTATGAACTATCAGGCGTTTCACGAATATTTTGCTTTAATCTCGGAAAGTATTTCTTCAGCTGGTCGCCCTTTTGCATTGCCATTTTTAATTTCTTTAACACGCTTTTCGATTTCTGTATCCCATGCCATTTCAAGTTGATTATCTTTTGTTATCTCATCCAGGCTAATAATGAGGTCATGCGCCAACATAGCGCGTTCATCAGGAGACAAGCTATAAGCCTTGTTTGCCACTTCGTTCAGGAGTGAGGACATTGTTTTTCCACCTTAAATAGATTTGAAGCCAGGTTTTCAAAAATTGGTATTCATTTCTATTGTATAATATATTCTTGTATCAAAATTTATATAATCTTGTGATATTGTCAACAATTATCTATCATCACATCTAACGCCAGAAAACAACCGTTCGCGCTTGATTTTTTTTCTGGAAAATATTTCAATTTCTTCAGAAAAACAATGCTCCCAAACTCACGCAGGTAATTGGAAAAAATATTTTCCGTTCTCCGAAATTTTTATATAGGATGGCAGAATTCCCTTTTTTTTATCCCAATTTACAGTAAAACTAAGTTGGTGCCGGTTTTTACCTGCGTGAGTTTGGGAGCATTAAAAAATAAAATTAATATTGACACTCCAATTAATATTTTTTTATATCCGACAATGATTGAAAAAATCATTAATTAAATAGATTTAGGAGAAAATATGAAAAAATTGATGTTAATCGCTGCAGTAGTAGCAATGGGTTTTGTAGGGAATTGTGCCACCCCAAAATCTTGTACAGATGCAGGAGTTTGGTGTGTTGAATATGCAGCAGATGCAAACCAAACGTTAGTGGACGCTGGTAAATCAGTCTGTGTTAGTCCAGCAGTATGGAGTGCTACAGCTGGTTGTGATACTGCCAAGTTTACATGCGGTACAGCACTACTTGGCATAACCACTTGCACACCTAAATAATAGTTTTTTTTAAGTTTATTATTTAGAAATTTCTTAAATCCCCCGATTTTTCGGGGGATTTTTCTTTGCAGGGTTTCTTGATCCTGAGCAGGAACTCAATAATCAACCCCATCTCTCTCTACAATCTTTTTCCAATCTTCGCTCATATATTCAGCTTGCCTGCCATACAAGGGTTTTGTCATTGGAAATGTCAGGTTCTATAGCGCCAATCATTCAGATAGATTTTTATGAAAACAGTTTTGAAAATTCAGCGAATATTTCTTTTTCTGCTTGTTTTTAATGGAACTGCAATACTCACCGGAGCTCCTTCCTCATATCAGCCGCTAATGATTCTGGACTGCAAAAAATCAGGGGGAATTTTTGATGAAAAATGTTTTAAGAATATTGAATTTGTCACCAATCATCTTCGGGACTCGGGGTTTTTTGATGGTGTAACGAGTGTCTCCAATAACAGTTTTTTGTATCGAAAGGAAGGGCAGGTTTATCCGGTTACATTTTCCGATCAGTCTTTTTACAGGAAACAATGGTTTAAGAAAATGATTTTTGAGCAATATGAATCTGAAATGTCGATTTTGTCAGACAGGAATCAGAGATATGCAATGATTTACGGCAAGTCGGTAAACACCAACGGCAGAGACTGTTCGATTTGCAACGAAATGAAAGACACCATGAATTATTCCAAAGTAAATACTTTTTTTTACTACGACAAGGACTTTAATGATATAGCGGCAAAAAATTTTATTAGAAAAAATAGTAGAGTTCAACTGAAATACCCTTCAGCGATTTCCCTGTCTGATATCCATTCCTTCAATATCTTATATGATTTGCAGCAGAGTTTGTACAAAGTCGCAGACGTAAAAATTGTCTATTCTCCTGTAAACATATACTCGTTTCTGGTTTCCGCAATGCCCACCGAAATCATTAAAATGTCACCGCAGCAAAACTGGTCAAGAGCGCTATCTTTTTGGGAGCTGGTTGGCTCCAGAAGAAGCGGTTATCTTGATTTGCTTAATAATGAAATGTATATGGATATCTATACATTATGGGATGCGGGCAGTCTGTCGGCTAACCTGCAAAAGATAATTGGCCAAAAACTGGCCGGCAGCGCAATCGAATGGAAAATATTCCATGAATCCGGGGGGTGGGAACAGAAAACAGATGACGGTCAAATGAAAAAAATCAATGTGGTTCACGATGAAAAAAACGCCCCTGAAAAAAGCGATACACTTACCGGTGAAGAAACAAATAACCAGGTCAAAAGTTCCGGGACTCCAGGAATGTCTGAAAAAAGCCATTGAAAAAAAAGGTTTTGCCTTTGTGCCCTATCTGGCAGCCGGAGATCCTGACTGGGAAAATTCTCTCAAAATTATCGACGTATTAGTCAATGCCGGGGCGGATACCATTGAAATCGGGCTTCCATTTACGGATCCGGTGGCTGACGGGCCGGTTTTGCAGAAATCTTTCAAGAGGGTTCTTGCGCAAGAATTTACGATGGAAAAGTTTTTTAAATTTTTATCCGGTATAAAAAAAGCGCATCCACATTTTCCATTGTTGGTGATGGGCTATGCCAATATTTTTTACCGCATGGGTTTTGCAAGAATATTGAAGCAGTTAGGGACATATAATGTGACAGGGGTAATCATTCCGGATATTCCGTATGAAGAAAAAATGCGGCTCATAAAAAACGAAAAACTGGAATTGCTGCTGCAGAATATATCGTGGGTGGATTTTATTACGCCCACCACGACAAAAGATCGTTTGATAAAAATTTGCTCCTCGGCTTCGGGTTTTCTTTATTTTGTATCGACAAAAGGCGTGACCGGACAGTCGCAGTTTAGTCTAAAACCCCTGCAAAATATCATTCGCGATGTCAGAAAAAAAACAAAAACGCCCATCCTTGCCGGATTTGGTATTCGAACAGCCGAACATGCGCGTGAGGCTGCAAGCCTGACAGATGGTTTTATTGTCGGATCGCGGATTCACGAAATTATCGAAGAAAATTTAAATAAAAGAGAATTTATTACCATTAAATTGCGTACAGAGTTGACCAAACTTTTATCAGGCATCGAACATGAAAAACACTTGATGGCATGATTCAAGGGCGAAGTTTGCGCCATGTCTGTAAAAATAAAAAGTATGGAATCGTTATTAAAATACCCTTCTCACGGAATAAAATTTTCAACCGGCAAAAAAAAATTTGACAATACCGTTAAATTTGTCGCTGCGAAAAATTTCGGAGAGAAAAAAAAAGAAAAACCCGTTATTTTAAAAGAATATCCCTATTTTGAAGCAAGCCCCGGCGAAATCATCAAAACCGAAAAAATATGGTATGTCGGCGCTGGAGCGACTGAAGAATTAACTTTGGACACGCTTGGGCTGAGTCTTTCCGGCGTTTTGAAAGATGCCGCAAAAAGTTTTAGCGCGGTAAATATTGAGTTTGATGCGGAAATTGAAAATAAAATTTCATCGGATAAAATATCCCGTCTCGCCATTACAGCGGTTGGAGTTGCAGTTTATCCGGTAGACTTTTTAAAAAGCAAACCCGAATCCGGTAAAATAATTCTGACATCTGTTCATTTTATGGTTTCGTCCGAAAGCATTCAGGCCTGGGAAGACATACTCAAGGTATACTCCAGACTTTTAAATCATATCAACGCAATGCGTCAGGTTCAGTCATTACCCGCCAATTATATTACGCCGGATACGATGGAAAAGCGCGCCCGGAACATGGCCGCAAAATTCGGGTTAAAGATTTCTGTGTATAACAAGGCGCAGCTTGAAAAAATGAGCGCCAATGGAATCGTTTCAGTAGGCAAGGGATCGGTAATTCCGCCCCGCATGATTATTCTGGAGTACAAACCGGCGGTCAAGTCATCGGCAAAAAGCATAAAAACTCTGGCTCTGGTGGGCAAGGGTATAACCTTCGATTCAGGCGGGATTTCCATAAAACCTTCGGCAGATATGCACGAAATGAAATACGACATGTCTGGCGCTGCGGCCAGCATTCACGCCATTGCCGCAATTGCTGAATTGAAATTAAATGTTCGCGTAATTTCTGCCATAGGGCTTGCCGAAAATATGCCCGACGGCGCCGCCGTGAAACCGGGAGACGTTTATACTGCGTACAACGGCAAAACAATCGAGGTTCAAAATACAGACGCGGAAGGCAGGTTGATTCTTGGAGATGTTTTGTCATATGTCGATGAAAATTACAAGCCCGATTTTATGATTGATCTGGCGACGCTAACCGGCGCCTGTGCGGTAGCGCTGGGAAGTTATTATGCGGGAATGTTTACAGATCACGCAGACCTGAAAAATCTTTTGCAGGAAACCTCCGAAAAATCCCTGGAACCGTTATGGCATCTGCCCATGGGTCCATTGTATCTGGCTCAAATGAAATCCGATATTGCCGATTACAACAACATCGGGGAACGATGGGGCGGGGCATCCAGCGCTGCAAGTTTTTTGTCGGTGTTTGTGGATAAAAAAACAAAATGGGCGCATCTGGACATTGCGGGCATTGCAGATATAAAAAAAGGATTTAATGTGTATCCTGCCGTTGCGACAGGATTCGGCGTTCGTTTATTAACAGAACTTGCCATGGAACTGGCAAACAGGAAAAGCTGACATGAATAAAAAAGCAAATCTGGCCATTATTGGCGGAACCGGATTATATGACATTGAAGGGTTTCAGAAAATAGAATCGTTTAACCCGGTTACGCCCTGGGGAAAACCATCCGATGAAATCGCTATTTGTGAATGGGAAGGTTTTCGCGTGGCCTTTTTACCAAGGCACGGAAAAGGACATTATATATCTCCGACCAATATTCCGCAGAAGGCCAATATTGCAGCGCTAAAAATGGCGGGCGTAGAAGAGATTGTCGCGTTTTCATCGGTGGGCTCCCTGAAAGAGGAAATTGCTCCGGGCGACTTTGTAATTCCAGCGCAGATTATTGACCGCACAAGGCACAGGGATGAGACATTTTACAATGAAGGAATTGTCGTTCATGTTTCTTTTGGAGATCCATTTGACCGGGAACTGGGCGATATTCTTTCAGAGGCCATAAAAAAAGAAGGGATTAAAATCCATAAAAATGAAACATTAGTCTGTATGGAAGGTCCGGCATTTTCGACGCGCGCCGAATCGAAACTATACCGAAGTTGGGGCGCCGGAATAATCAATATGACGGTTTTACCCGAGGCAAAGCTTGCTCGCGAAATGGAGATTTCCTACCAGATGGTTTGTATGTCCACAGACTATGACTCATGGAGGGAATCCGAAGAAGCCGTCAGCGCCGATCATATTATGAAAATTGTGTCCAAGAATACCAGCGCAGCCAAAAACATTATTCGCGATGTTATGCCGGTTTTTACAAAACGGGGAGAAAAATCTTCCATCTTGAAAGGCAGCGTAAAATTTGGCATAATGACATCCGTTGAAAGGCGAAATCCCGATATTTGCAACAAGTTAAATATGTTTTTACCCGGTTATTTTTGAGAGAAAATATTTTCACCGAAAATGAACTGGGCTGCATACGGCAAAAAGCCCTTGAGCTTGGTTTTATGGATGTGAAATTTCAGGCCGCAGTCAATCCTGATATAATCTGGCAAAAAAAATATCGGGAGTATATTAAAAAAGGCGGCCATGCTTCCATGAAATATCTGGAAAATATTGCGCCAAAATTTTCTTTAAAAAAAATATACAAACCCGCGCAAACCCTAACGGTATTTTCGCTGCCGTATATTTTTGATGCGGCAAAGGAAAATCAGGAGATCCATTCGGAATTTCAGGGTGCATGGGGAAAAAAATACACGGCGGCAAAGTATTGCGCAGGCCGGGACTATCATCTTGTCGCAAAAGAAAAACTGGAAAAGATTGTTTCCTTGCCCGGAATTGGGGCGGGCAGAATTGTTTGCGACACAACTCCTTTGCCCGAGCGTTATTATGCGGCTCTGGCGGGAATGGGATTTATCGGGAAAAATGCCATGCTCATTCATCCTGAAAACGGGAGTTATTTTTTCCTGGCTTTTATTTTGTTTGAACGTTCTTTGCCAGACGAAGAAAGAAATAAAGGGGCATACAATTTTGAAAAACAAATGTCTTTGTTTTGCGGCGCCTGTGACAAATGTGTAAAGGCTTGTCCCGGCGGAGCCCTTGACGGACAGGGAGGTTTAAACGCGCAGCGCTGCTACAGTTTTTGGAGTATTGAGAACAAACTCGATATTATTCAGGCAAAATTTAAAAAACTAAATTCAATCTTTGGATGCGATATTTGCCAGGATGTCTGTCCGTACAATGCAAAGCCTGTAACGACATCGCTTCCTGATTTTAAAGTTTCTGATTTAACGAAAAATATTCTGGATGGAAACATTGAAAATCAATCCCTGAAGGGAAGCTGCTACGAGCGTACCGGATTAAAGGGGCTAAAAAGGAATTTAAAATATCTGCAAGGGTACACAGACGCCTAAGGCTTCGGGCTCCAGGTTGATAAGAGCATCATGTCCGGACTTTGCCATTAAAAATGCAAAACAGACAATAACCATTTGGTGCTGGTAAAAATATAAAAGATTCCTATAATGGTTACTGCAATAGAAAAAAATATTTTGAGAAATTTTTCAGGCATATATTTGGCCACAACCGGGCCGATTTGGCCGCCAATAATTACCCCGGTTCCGGTAAAAATCATAATTTGCCAGATAATCAGTCCGGCCTGAAGGTTTAATATGGTAATTACCCAGTCCCCCATGGCTTCTGCCCAGATGGCCGTTGCATTTGCGCGCAATGTTTTTATATTCAGGCCACGCTCTAACAAAGGTTGGGCTGTCTCGCATATTCCGGTGCCGGTTGTCGCTGAAAAAAAACCGCCTAACAATGGAACCCACATAAAAGGATAAATATCTTCCACCGGAACATCGACCCGGCTTCCAAATTTTCCCTGCGCCACGCTTAAAAATTGTATGGATGCAATGACAATAATGACGACCCCCAGAAGCATTCGGAGAATATTGGCGTTTAAAACAACCAGAATATGCGACCCAAGAATAGCCCCTGGAATAGTCAGCATAACCAGCACAAGCCCAATTTCTTTTTCCACTTTACCCTGCATAAAGTAGCGAATTGATCCGGAGGTCATGCCCACAGTTTCTGTGGCCACGCCGGTAGCCACAGATCCAGGCAAGGCAATATGAATAAAAAGATAATATATTGGCTGAAACAATACCCCTCCGGAAAATCCCGATGAGTTGGCTACAATGGCGATGACAAAAGCGATGGGGAATAAATACCAGTACGTATACCAGGGGATGGCTTCCATTAAACAACCTCGCTGTTTGGCGTACTTACCTGGTATACTTTATACATATCAATTAACATGGAGAGAGCCGAAAGATCTTCTTTTAAAAGTTTTAAACGGTTTTTCATGTCGTGGGTCGATTTTTGCAGGTTTTTGATTTTCGATAGTTCAATGGTTTTTTTATTTACCGCCATGGAAACAATATCATCCTGAAGCGCTGTTTGAAGGGATTCTTCCATGTCGCCAATGATTTTTACAAACCGGTTCATTTCAAAGCGAATTTCTACAACAAGTTCCTGCAGGTTGGCATTCATATCGTTGATGAGTTTGGCCAATTGACCAATTTCATCATCGCGATAAATGTGGAGTGTGTAGGTAAGATCGCCGTCGGCTACTTTTTTTGCGCCGTCTACAAGCGAGTCAATGGGTTCGGCAATATCTTTGGAAAACAGCGAAAAGGAAATTACAATGGTGCTTAATATTACGAGAAAAAGCAACAGCATTCTGACCCGGAGATCATTGAGAGGTTGAAAGGCAGAGTTTAAATCCAGTTTGGCGGGGTCAAATGACTCAGGCAACTCAACGCTTTTTTTCAGGGTTTTAATATAGCTATTGGAGAGTTTGGTTCTAAAGTTTTGTTCGCTTACTTCCAGAATAACTTCGAGCGAAATGGAAATGGAAGCAATGGAAATTAAAATAAAATAAATCATGAGTTTTTTTTTAATTCGGGATTCATCGATTCCGACGAGGCTTTTTGCGGCATCGCATAATTTCCTTAGAGAATTCATATAACGAAAACAATGTAAAAATCAAAGGTATCCAAGCAAGCCGTTTTTTATAAAAAAAAATTGACGTTCGATTTCGTATAAAAAACTGTTGCTTATGAAATTATCAAATATTGTGATCGGAATTTTGTCTTTAATTGGAGCATTTGCCCTGTCTGTTGTTACGCAAATTTATCAACCGGCAGAAAAGGTAAATGCGCTCTGGCTGGTGGTGGCCGCTGCGTGTTTTTATGCAATTGCCTATCGTATTTACGGAAAATTTCTGGTTGCAAAAGTACTTACTCTCGATGAGCGCTATGTTACCCCGGCGCATCGCCTCAAAGACGGACGGGATTATCACCCCACCAACAAGTGGGTTTTATTTGGGCATCATTTTGCCGCCATTGCCGGCGCCGGGCCTTTGATTGGCCCTATTCTTGCGGCGCAGTTTGGTTACCTGCCCGGTTTTTTGTGGATTTTAATTGGCTCGATCTTTGGCGGAGCCGTACACGATATGGTGATTCTGGCGGCTTCGGTGCGTCGCAATGGTCGCTCGCTGGCGCAGATTGCCAAAGACGAGGTAGGACCGGTTGCTGGCGTAACTTCGGCCATTGCTGTTTTATTCATAATTATTGTCGCTCTGGCGGGTCTTGGGCTGGCCGTTGTCAACTCGCTTTATCACAGCCCGTGGGGAAGTTTTACCATTGGCGCTACCATTCCCATTGCGCTTTTTATGGGAGTGTATCTTTTCAAGCTTCGTCCGGGTAAAGTAGGCGAGGTAAGCGTCATGGGCGTGGCGCTGCTGGTGGCGGCTGTATATTTTGGCGGTTCCATCCACAACTCCAGTCTGGCCGCTTTTTTTGACCTCGATAAAAATTCGCTGGTGCTGATTATAGCCGCTTACGGGTTTATTGCTTCCGTGCTGCCGGTCTGGCTTCTTCTGGCGCCGCGCGATTATCTTTCCACATACATGAAAATTGGCACCATTATTATGCTGGCCGTGGGGGTGATCTTTCTGGCGCCCAATCTGGAAATGCCGGCAATTACGCAGTTTGTGCATGGCGGCGGCCCCATCATTCCCGGAACGGTTTTTCCATTTATGTTTATTACCATTGCCTGCGGCGCCATTTCCGGGTTTCATTCGCTGGTTTCTTCGGGAACCACGCCCAAGATGATTGAAAACGAAAACCAGATACAGTTGATTGGTTTTGGCGCCATGCTAACCGAAGGTTTTGTGGCCGTAATTGCGGTCATTGCCGCCTCGATTTTAATTCCCGGCGATTACTTTGCGATTAATACTAAACTTTCCTTTGAGCAGTTGGCGGCCATTGGTTTTCCTGTTAGTAGAATTACAGAGCTCAGCTCGATGGTTGGCGTAAACGTAGCGGGTCGTCCCGGCGGCGCTGTATCGCTGGCCGTGGGTATGGCGTCGATTTTTTCGGGTCTTCCGGGAATGTCGCGCCTAATGCCGTACTGGTACAACTTTGCCCTCATGTTTGAAGCCCTTTTTATTTTAACCACGGTAGATGCAGGTACGCGCGTTGCGAGGTTTATTTTGCAGGAATTGGGATCCTATGTATATAAACCTCTGGCGCGAACAGACTGGATGCCCGGCATACTCTTTTCCAGCCTCGCGGTGGTAGCAGCCTGGGCGCTTCTCATTTCATCGGGAAGCGTCTCGACCATCTGGCCCATGTTTGGAGTCGCAAATCAACTGTTGGCCGCCATCGCATTTTGCGTCGGGACAACGATCATCATAAAAATGGAAAAAGTAAAATACATATGGGTAACGCTGATTCCCATGATTTTTATGACCGTTACCACGCTGGTTGCCTCATGGCAGTTGTTTTTTATTTTTACCGAAAAAGCGGCAAACTTGCCGGACGAAGCGCTAACGTATAAAATTGACGCGCTGCTCGTGGCCGTCATGGCCGCGCTTGTGGTCGTGGCCATAACCGATTCGGTTTACAAATGGATCGGTTATTTTAACGGCAAACGCGAAATCATCACCAGCGAAATCGTCGAATGGGCCAGCGATCTAGAGGTTCATTGATTTGGGCGGCGCACATGGTTGCGCCGCAGGGGCATGACATATTATTCTGTTAGCCGTTTTATACTTTGCATCCGCAATACGGGCAATAAACAAACAATTTTTCGAGCTGGCTCAGGCAATGGCCGCAGGTAATTATTTTTTCCATAACAGATTTTACAGGAATACTTGTCTTGACCGTGCAGTTGTCCGGAATTTCCCCAAGAAAGCTCGATTCGTTGCCTTTTTCGGTAATGAGAAAAAGTTTTTCTTTGGCGCGGGTAATGGCCACGTAAAACAGGCGCCGTTCTTCTTCCAGAAGCAAGTCGTGGTTGGCCTGTTTGATGATTTGAAATATCCGGTCTTCGAGCCAGATGTCGGGGAATCCTCCGTAGCCTTCGGTGAGGCCTACAATAAAAACAGCGCGAGCTTCCAGGCCTTTGGCCGCATGAATGGTTTTTGCCTGAACCCGCAGACCTTCAGCTCTAAAACGCTCAAAATAGGGAAAGTACATTTTGCTTCGGCGGTACAAAAATAAAATATCTTCGGCGCCTGCGCCTTGCTCCTGCAATTTTTTAATTTCGTCTACGCAAAACTGAATATTTTCCTCTTCGATGTTGCCGGCAAAAACAGTTATTTTATGTTCCGATTTTTTTGAGGCGCGAATATCCTTTTCAATTTTAAATTTGTTGTGGCTGATAACTTCATTGCTTGCGCCGACAATGTGTTGCGTGCTTCGATAATTTAAATTCAGTTTAAATATTCGGGCGTCGGGAAAGTGTTTTTCAAATTCAATAATGTAACCAACGTTTGAGCCGCGAAAACCATAAATGCTCTGCCAGTCGTCGCCCACGCAAAACAAGCGCGTATCTTCTGTAAGGAGCAGTTTGATTAATTCGACCTGCAAGGTGTTTACGTCCTGAAATTCGTCCACAAGAATATATTTGTACTTGCCGGTAAATTTATGGGAAATATCCGGATGGTTTTTCAGCAGGGATATGCTGGTAGAAATCAAATCGTTAAAATCCAGATACGATTTGTCTGCGCAATATTCTTTATATTTTTTTATCACAGGAATGGCCAGCGTATAAAAATTTCGAATTCTTTCATGCGGGTCTTTTTTTGATTTTGTCAGAACGCTTTTTGGATCAATATTTTCTACTTTAATCATGTCCGTTACGCGCATAACCTGGACAACAAAGTCTTTTACATCTTCGTGATAGCGGGCAAATTCTTCCATAAAAGAAAGAGATACATTTTGATGATAGTTTGAGGGCAGCCTGTTTTTAACAATTTTATCGAGGGAAGCGTTAAACAAGGCGGAATCCCTGGTCATGGCCTCGAATGTTTTTACAAGAAGCAAATTGCCTTTTTCAAACTGCTGTTCCTTGTTTATGGTGGAATAGCTTTTATTACTGACGTGCTCAATGTATAGATTGGCGGCGGGAATATAAAAGTCGGGATGAAAGTCAAAATCTTTCACGTTGAGAAAGGGTTCATACTCAAAGGCAATGCTGCGACGGTACAGCCAGTCGGCAATAAACTGCTCCGATTTGGATCTGACTTTGGTTCCGTTGAGCGTGGTGTAGTATTTGCCATCATGCGAAATCTGGTTCTTGAAGTTTTTTTCCAAATGAATTTTATCAATTACATAGTCGAGAATATATCTCTTGAGATCCAGCAGGTAGGCGTTGTCGTTGCATTGTTCTATCAGCAGCCTGTGAAAAACCTCAAAGACGGTTTCCGTTGCCGCGTACTTTGCAAGTTCGTCCTCTTCGCTGCGTTTTTCGTCGCCGATAATTTTAAACTTGTTGTCAAATTCCTTCCCGCCGGAATTGCGCAGCATGTTGTAGCAAAAACCGTGAAACGTCTTGACGGTTAAACCGTCGATCCATCGGATTTTCTTCATGTACCGGAAGCGCTCGCGTTCTTTGTCTTTTTTACTTTTTTGTTTGTCGTACAGGAACTTTTGATACTGGCCGGATTCGTCGGCAGAAATAATCAGGCGATCTGTCATTTCATTAGCGGCGTTTTTTGTAAACGTAATGGCCAGAATTTCCGATGGTTTGACTGATTTTTCTTCTATAAGATAAATAATTTTCTGTAGCAGGGTTTTTGTTTTTCCGGAACCGGCTCCAGCCAGAACCAGAACGCGTATTTTATCGCAGATAACGGCCTTTCGCTGGCTTGAGTTTAAAGCGCTTAAATCTGTTTTGGGGGATCTAAAATAATTTGCGGGCATTGTAAAATCTTGAACAAGCAATGGGGCGAAGATGGAGGGCGTCAATCATTTTGCAGGTAATGGAACCGCCCTGGAATCAGCGAACGCGCATTTTATTGGATGCTGACGCGAATTTCGAAGCTCATGTCCATGCTCAATCTGTGGGCGGCGTTCGCACACAATCCGGCAAATGCTCACAGAAGACGTGCGTTTCTTTTTGTCGTTGGCCATGAAAAAATAATAGACAGCGTCAATCCTTCAAAAAAAATCATATTGTGAAAAGCGGAATTATTATTCTTGATTTTGGCTCCCAGTACACGCAGTTAATTGCGCGCAGAATCCGTGAGCTTGGTTATTTTGCAGAGATTCACCCTTTTTTTATTTCTCTGGATGAAATAAAAAAATTTCAACCCGGCGGCATTATTTTATCGGGAAGCCCCGCGTCCATTTATGACCAGAATGCGCCGACGCCCGACAATCGGATATTTGATCTGAATATTCCAATTTTGGGAATATGCTATGGGTTGCAGGTTGTTGCGGCCGGATATGGAGGAAAAGTAGAGCCCTCCAATCGCCGTGAATATGGAAAAGCTTCTCTTGAAATAAGTATTCCGGATGGAATATTCGAAGGCATTCAAAACGGTTCGCAGGTCTGGATGAGCCACGGAGACAAAGTAGCGCAGATTCCGCCGGGTTTTGAAACTATGGCGCATACCGAAAACTCGCCATTTGCCGCCATCAGGAACAAAAGCAGGAATATTTATGCAGTTCAATTTCATCCGGAAGTGGAGCACAGTCGTTTTGGCAAACTAATTTTAAAAAATTTCGCCCAAAATGTGTGTTTGTTAAAGCGCACATGGAATATGAAAAATTATGCAAAAAAACAGATTTTCGAAATAAAAAAAATTGTGGGAAGAGAAAAAGTAATTCTTGGTTTATCCGGAGGAGTTGATTCCATGGTAACCGCCCGGTTAATTCACGATGCCATTGGCGATCAGCTTACCTGTGTATATGTGGATCACGGTCTAATGCGCCGAAATGAAACTGAAGCGGTAGTGAAACGATTTGGCTCTGCATTTCATATTCCGCTGCGCGTGGTAAATGCCGAAGAGCGTTTTTTATCTGCTCTTTCGGGAGTTACCGATCCGGAAAAAAAACGTAAAATCATTGGCAAACTTTTTCTGGAGGAGTTCCAAAAGGTTGCCACAGAAGGCGCACATTACGAGTTTTTGGCTCAGGGAACTTTATACACGGACGTTATTGAATCGGTTTCCGTCAAGGGACCTTCTGATACAATAAAATCACACCATAACCGCGTTCAGGAAGTCATGGAGATGATTCAGGCAGGACGCATAATTGAACCGCTCAAGGAATTATTTAAAGACGAGGTTCGCCAACTTGGTTTGACCCTTGGAATGCCGCGGGAACTTTTATTCAGGCATCCATTCCCGGGACCAGGGCTCGCCATCCGTATTATTGGCGAGGTGACATCTCCGAAATTATTTTTACTTCGCCAGGCAGATTCTATATTGCTTGAAGAACTAAAAAAGCAGGGACTATATGACAAGGTTTGGCAGGCTTTTGCTGTGTATTTGCCGGTGCAGTCCGTGGGCGTCATGGGAGACAAAAGAACATACGAAAATGTTATAGCTCTTAGAATGGTGGAAAGTAGCGACGGGATGACCGCCGATTTTGCGCGGGTGCCGCATGAGTTTCTCGCCTTTGTCTCCAGCCGGATTATCAATGAAGTGGCCGGAATAAACCGGGTGGTCTACGATATTTCGACCAAGCCTCCGGCTACAATTGAATGGGAATAGGCAATGAATAAAAAATATCTGCTGAATTTTTTTTTGGTTTTCTTTTTAACAGATCTTGTTGTGCAACATGTTTCCATCTGGAGCTCTGAAAACAAAAAGGAATCTGGCAATGAAATCTGGACATTATCCTTTGAAAATATAAAAAAAGAGCAGGTGTCATTGTATTGCGAGGTAGCCCGCAGCGAAGCCGACAAAAGACGCGGTTTAATGTTTCGGGAAAAACTGGAGCCGGATATGTGTATGATCTTTCTTTACGAGAAACCCACTCCGTTGACCTTCTGGATGTACAATACCAAAATCCCCCTTTCCATTGCCTTTATCAATGAAGATTTGCATATAATGGATATTTTTGACATGAAACCCTTTGATGAAAGTATTATCAGCTCCACGAATCCAGGTATATACGCAGTTGAGGCCAATCGCGGCTGGTTTAAAAAACATTTCATTTATTCCGGATCATTCGTTAAAATTGAGAAAAAGGACAAAAGGATAAAAACAACTCCATAATTTGCAATGGACGCCTCTGCATTAGTTACACGGAAAATTTCAAACGATCAGTCCTACCGGGCTCTTCTGGTGGGTCAGTACGGTTCAACAGAATATGCCGATTTTGAAATTCAGGAAGAGTCTTTACACGAACTGTTTCTTTTGAGCGATACAGCCGGCGTTGAACATGTATCAGACATGATGGTGTATGTTCTCAAACCCGACCCGGCTTATTTTGTACATCATGGAAATCTGGAATTGATTTTAAATAAAATCCGTCAGAAAGAACTTAATCTATTAATTATTGATGTGAACTTGAAGCCAACGCAGCTAAGAAATCTTGAGGAATATACAAAAACCCGTGTTTTGGGGCGGGTGGAGTTGATTCTCGATATTTTTGCCATGCGCGCGAAAACGAAAGAAGCTGCATTGCAGGTGGAACTTGCCCAACTTTCGTATATTTTGCCCAGATTAACGGGTCTCGGAGGGGTACTTTCGAGGCTTGGAGGGGGCATCGGAACACGAGGTCCAGGAGAGTCCAT
>Ga0224495_10000926_pt1 | contig 21977 bp, 21 predicted proteins | sample SF_Jul11_sed_USG_FD_168128 | JGI IMG/M metagenome (GOLD analysis project Ga0224495, IMG submission 168128) | Sediment microbial communities from San Francisco Bay, California, United States - SF_Jul11_sed_USGS_4_1 | ecosystem: Environmental > Aquatic > Marine > Sediment | place: USA: California...
TTATAGTTTCAGAGTTGATCTGATGAATATTTCGCCACTCAAATTCCTTCCTTTCTCGCTCTAGAACTGAAACTACAATCGCGAGAGCTGATATACCATCTGCATCAATGTGCGAGAATGCCATCACTCTTTTTGACTGCCTGACCGCCTTAGCAGCTTCCTTGAGAAGTGACAACATGGAGTTAGGTATCGATTCTAATATTTCTTCCATAGCCTTCAATGGCTAATTGTTCATCCCTGATATAAGTAGGCCTCTCTGGCACACCGAGAATCGATTGAAAGCCTCTAATCGGATACTCGGAACACTCTGGATATTGCTAGGAATACTATGAGAAATAGACTTGCTACAGCTGCGAGTCCTTTGGCTACCTTTTGCCAGAGTTTCAAAGGGACTTCTTGATCCCTCAGTTCATTCTTGACCCTCTTCAAATATACGCGCCTTTCTGTGAACAGTTCATTTTGGTCATCATCTTTTGCCGAGAACTCTGACCAACTCAAATAGAGGGGGTACTGTGGATCAGTTTCTAGCCATTCCTGCCACAATTCAAGAATTTCACTTCTATGTGGTTCAGGAAATGCCTCAATTGTTTCTCGTACTGAATCTGAAATACTATCCATTGTCATTATGTTCGTGCACCCTGTGTTTCCCGGCATAGGGTGTGCATTTGCCGATTATTTTTCTAATAAATGTTGACGGAATTCAGTTCCACTAATATATTAGCGCGCGGAACAGATACTATCACCAATTATGAAGCCAACAGGCTATAAGTGAGCCCGATTAGGCATATTATGAGTTTTTTTCGAAAGGCTTATCTCATCTTAGAGATTTCGCGGCCCCACTCTTTTATATCATCCCGTAGGCGTTGAAGGTCTACTGGACTTATTGTATCTATACGTCCATAGGTCTTTAGAATGCGTGTCCATCTCTGCATCTTTACTATTAGCGAGCCAGACAAGCCTTTGCTTTCCAACATGGATGCAGCATCATTAATTTTCTGTGAGAGATCACTAGCAATCGCTCCTTCTCGAACCTGCGTTTCAAGTGTGTCGAGGACCGCTTGGTGGGTGGAAATTGCACCCTTCTGTGCAATTGATGCGCCACTGGGAGCCGTAGCAGGTCCTGCTTGCCTGATGTGTTTCACCGCTTCAAGAATTTCATCAAGTTTCTCAGAATTTGCATTAACTGTAAGTGCAAGATCCGATTGAGCATCTTGAACCTCAGTGATTTTTGAGATAACATCAATCATCCTGTTTAACATCTGGGTGAGTCTTTCAATAGCTCCATTTATTTCAGTCAGCTTTGCTCTCAGATAAGTGTCCTCTTCACTCATGATACTTCCACTCTTATGGACTGTGTCTGGCATACTCAATATCTCAGACGCAGTAAGTTATCAGAAGATTAAGCTTTCTGTGTTATGCACTCTGATGATATTCCAAATATTGTCCATAACCTAATACCTATATTAGCCATCACAGACTCGGGAAGCAATTGGTTACCATTCATTATTGAGGTACGGAGGTCCGTAAAAGTCATGTATGTTGTTAATTTCAATGAACGTGATATCACTAACGTTGATTTGCCTGGAGCAAAAAATGCCACTGTGCGTTGGCTCATTGGCACACGTACAGGAGCTTTGAACTATGCTATGCGCCTTTTTGAAATTGCACCAGGGGGAATTGTTCCACTGCACAGTCATGAAGAAGAACATCAGATCTTTGTTCTCAAGGGGAAGGCGAAATTAATCGGTGAATTAGAAGGGTATGCCAAGAAAGATGATGTGGTCTTTGTTCCCCCTAACGAACCGCATGGATACGACAACACAGAGGGAACTGAGGTTTTTCGTTTTATTTGCGTAATCCCTCTTCTCAATAAGAAATAATCCGCTCCTGGAATTGAGAGTAGGTATATTTTTCTCTCTTAATATTGAAAGACAACAAAGGAAGCTGGTTTAATGGACCTAAGCAAAAAGAAGCTCTGGATATTTGATGTCGATAACACGCTCATTCTTGATGTTGAACATCCTACGCCTTTCAAGGATGCTCTAAGGTTGTGGAAGGTGCTTGAGCAAAAAGATGTCACTCTAGCAATCTTGACCAATGTTGGAAGGCTCTCTAGTAGACAGGTCCATCAAGCTGTAGAACTGGGTGGATTTCATCTTCCTGTTGAAAATGTATTTACTGCTGGCGCTGCTGCAGCGGCTTATATACATAACAGAGTCCCTGGTGCACGATGTTTTGTCATTGGCGAAGGGGGAGCTCAGGAGGATTTTGTTGCCAGAGGTCTTGATGTTACTAATAATCCTCCTATAGACTATGTCGCAGTTGCAGCTGATAGAGGCATGACATTTAGCGAACTCAATTTTGCCACAAAAATGGTTAAGCAGGGAGCAGGTCTCATATGTATTAGTGGTAGTCTTGATTATCCTGGAGTCTATCTTGGTCAGGAAGATGTCTACATTGGTGAACGTTCAATTGTAGCAGCAATAGAACATGCTACTGGGATTGAGTCTGTTGTTGTTGGCAAGCCGCTGCCTGAAATTGTGGTTGAAACTGTAAAAGTATTGGGATTTGAAATATCCGAGTCAGTTATAGTGGGTGATAATCCACAATCAGATGTCGCCGGCGGGAATGCAGCTGGATTGATGACAATACTTGTGAAACGAAATCCCAATGATATTGTAAACTTTGAATCTGGAACACTCGATACAAACCCAACAATGTCTGTAGAATCATTGGATGATGTCATCCGGTTTGTCTAGATATTCTTGTCACAACACTCAAAGCCCTCGATTGAGGTTGTTAAATTATGAATTCTAGGACTTCGATCAGATTTGAAACTAGCCCTTCTGGAACAAGTATAGTTGTGATTGAACTTCATAATCTAAATCTGAATAAATCTAGTAAAGCCTTTGAAGAGTATGAACACTCTCTATTCCAACAAATTCGCTCAAACAACGAATTGCTTGACCTCGGATCTGAACCGTTAATCAAATCATATCGTGCGTTGCATTGGGCCTTCGGAATTGACCCGACTAAGAAACGCGTATCAAGTGAAGCAGTGCTGCGTCGAGTTTTACAGGGAGAGAATCTCTGGCGAATCTCTGATCTAGTGGATGTTGTAAACCTAGCCTCTGCATATCACAAGATTCCAATCGGTCTCATAGATGCCGCTAAAATATCAGGACAACTGGTACTTCGACAAGCTAGATCTGGAGAAGTATTTGTGAGAATAGGTGGTGAGGAATTGGAGTGTCGTGGGCGAGAATTGGTTTTGGCGGATGATAAAGGTATTATTTGTTATGGATTTGCCATTCACGACTCCGATCGCACAAAAGTCACAAAAAAGAGTAAACAGGTTATCTTGCTACTTTATGGCGCTCCTGATGCAACAAAAGAGATTATGGACGAAGCCACTAATTTCACACTGAATATGGTAAAACAGTGGGTCGACTGCACAGCCTCTGAACCTATCAGATATGTATCTCCAGGTTAAAACTCTAGGAACGGCTCACCTAGCACGATGCGTTCTAGGAAGTTGTTCCTATTTGCCTTCTTGACAAGTTGCTCGAATCTCTTTCTCAAACGCTCCTCATCTACGTAGTCTGGTTCCTTCACGCCCATGCTTTCAATGACTTTCAGGAGCATGAAATTAAAGTCGTAGACCAGGTATTCATCTTTCTGAGTCTTTCCTTTCTTCTGAATCTCTTTCTTGATCTTTTTAGCAAGACCTTGCTTCTGTGCTTCTCTAGTTTCAGTGAGGTAGAAAGACATGGATTTCTCAAAATGCAGTTCTCCTCGTTTAACTAGTTCCCTAAGAAACTCGAGACCGAATGTGGTCTTTGCAATTGCCTCTATTCTAGCGATGAAAGCATTGATCAAATCATCATAAGAAACCCTTCCTGCTTGACCGCGCGTATCGAAGACCTTCTCAGTGTCAGCAGCAGCTTTGAACTTCTGTTTCTTTTCCTGTAGTAATCGTTCTCTTTCTAGCTGAGCTGCCTCCTCTGCTTTTGCGCGTTCTTTCTCGAGTTTTATCCTCTCAGCTTCTTTACGTGCAGCTTCCTCAGCTTTGTATTTTTCACGTTCTGCAGCTTCCATCTCAGCAAGTTTTCGCTGCTCAGCAGCTAGTCGCTCTTCTTCAAGTTTCTTGAGAATCCTAGCCTGTTCAGCTACTAGTTTTTGCATATGCATTTGAACATCTTTTTCTGTGAGAGTGACATGATTGGTGAGTAACCACCGAACACTGATATGATTGACCTTTGGTTTGAGGTCTGCTGATGAGAAGATGAAATTCGCAGTCTGCTGTCCTGGCAATTGAGTGATAATCTCTTCAGACTCCTTTTCTCCAGCAATGGGCTCTAGAATTCTCTCAAGAACTTTGAGGGACTGCTCACTGCTAATGCGACCCGTGGATATCGTGTTAAACTGTTCAAATGCCTTATAGTCAATATCCTTTGGGCTCTGTGTAGCTATCAAACACTCGATACCATACTTTCTCGCTTGCCTGAATAGTAGCAAGAAAGTCTCTTTTGGACCAGGTGACAGCATTCCTGCAGGGATGAACGGTGCAGCTTCGTCCTGAAATATCATCATTCGTGGTTTTTCGGTATAGCCTTGTCTCAACATCCATGAATATAACTGATTCAAGACAATAGAGATGAAGAAATGTTTCTCTTCCTCACTTCTCAACGTCTTTAGGAAGATGACATTGATAGGAGTCTTTCCGTTTACTGGTCTTGTTAAATCATCAAAATTAATCTCGCCTTCTTCTTTGAATAAGAGTTGTGAGGAACCAACAGTCAAGCTTCGGATACGTGTCGCTAGCGTCTGCCGTTCTGAAAACTTCATGAAAGGTTCTAAATCTACTCCAACCTCTTCAGGTGCTCCTGTGAGCATGTCAGCGAGTTCTGCAAGACCTTTAATCTCAGTTTTTTCATTCTCCCAAATGGTCCTTAACAACTCGTAGATTGCTGCAAATGCTTTTCCCTCCCAGGATCTTGAAAGACCTGAAACCTTCATGAGTACTTTTACCAAGGTACGCGCAGAATTATCAAGTAGTCGAATAATATCATCTTGGTCTGCTTTTCTATCTGGGAGTTTTAGTGGATTGATTGATATTGCGAGACCCTTGCTGCTTGCTGGAGTGTAGACTCTCACAATTACTTTGTCCATGTACTCCTTCAATCTTTCTGGTGGAACGCCTTTCTCTGAAAGCTGCTTGGGATCTCCTGGAAGCATCAAAGAAGCAATATCTCCCTGAGGGTCAAAAGCAAGAATTGGAATTCCTTGCATTGCTGCCTCTTCTAGAATGCATTTTGAAAGAACTGTCTTGCCTGAGCCTGTAGAGCCAAAGACACCTCCGTGCCTTCGCAGGAGGTCTACACTTATCTCGAATTTGTCACTAGTTGGCTTTCCTTCGTTATCAAGTTTGTATCCAAGCCAGAGTTTTCCGTCTCCCATATCAAACACCAAACACAGCCATATCTATCTCTCAATGTTAAGAGCCTTTCCAGTATATGTAATTCTACAAATATCTTATGAAATGAAAAGGAATGGATGGAGAACCATCCATCCATACACTCTGCGATTATTCACCGACTGGTTCATAACGTCTTCCAAGGAAGATAACTATTAGAACTACCAGAGCCGCCGCGAATACCATCAGTACGCCAGCCGCCCAGCTGTAATCAAGGTTGTCTTTGACAATGCTCATCAAGAGGTATGCCCCTGCCATGATTACTCCTAGTACTAGTGAAATCAGCATAAACCTAGACGTCATCTCTTTGATTTGTCCGGTTTCTGCTCCTTCAGAGATTCTACTTCCGAAAAAGACAAACACGAACAAGAAGATATAGGCGATGACAATCATGGTACCCATATCAAATAGATAGCCCTGAATGACATCATCTACCCCTATTCCTGCTAAGAGTCCATATACAAGAAGGGTTGCAAGAGCATGGATATATACGAGCATATTCGATATCATCTTGTCATCAGGATGAACAAATCCAGTCATCTCAGTGAAAGTGTTTATCACACTTATGATCAACACCACTACTAGAAATCCTAGTGCTACTAGCCAGATGTAGAACGGATATAGTACTTGACCTGGTTGAGTCGCAATCCACTTTACTACTATCGTGAAAGCAAGTGATGCCAATCCGAGTCCTGAGAGAAAGTTTCCAATTGTAGTTAACCTAACCATAATTCTCTCTCCCTTAAGGTGGAGTATCTGAAGCGATTCAAGTCGCAGTTTCTATTAACTCTTGTCATGGTTCAGCTTCATCCTCAGAAGAAACTCTATATTCCTTCAAATGCATGATACGTTGAGGGTGAATTGCTTGTATGAGCCAGATTCAGATAGACTTCTGGTGAAGAAGGATAATCTTGCTAGGTGTTCTTGGTGCGGTACTCCAGAGAGCCCCAAGTGGATGACCTCTGAAAAGGGAGAGATATTCTGCTCATCTGAATGTGAATTGGCAAAGTACTCCTCAAGGTCTTTTAATGGAGGATTTCTTCTCGCTATTTCGAGCTGCATAATCATACTCATTCCAATTATCGCAATGTTTCGTTTTCCAGTCCCATCCGGTCAGATTATCCCAACGAGTCAATTTGGTAGCGTCGCAGGCTGGATACTATCTGGCTTCCTTCTTCTCATTACTGGCATCGGGACAATGATTCGTGGTTATGAAGGCCAGAAGTATAGGGATCGAAAGGACAAATACAGGAATGTCACCTTACTTCAGTGCGAATACTGCGCACAGATTAATCCTCCAAATGTCATGAGGTGCAAATATTGCGGAGCATCCCTGACAAAGGCTCCATTCAGATACGAAACAACTCCTCCATGGATTCGCAATGAAATGTATCTCGGAAGATTCAGGTGCCCTCATTGCAGTTCTATATATTCCTATAATGTATCGAAGATAGAAAACGATGGTTCGATTAAATGCCAGAATTGCGGAAAGCCATTTGCTCCTCCTGTGACATATGCTCAATGGCATGAGCCAACAGTCGAATCCTCTCTTTATGCAGATGTCTAAGCTATTGCTTTAAAATTCAGTAATCTTTCACTGAATCAATGATTTTTCTTGTGCATGCTTCTGAGGTGCTGCTTCTTTGAGGAAATAAGTACCAATACAAGCCACAGTAATCAGGAGAACAACGAGAATGGCTAGACCTGGGAAGAGGCCTCCTACTGAATATGCAAACTCAGCTGCTAGCGGGCCAATAATCATCCCTGACCCAAAGAAAATACTATACACTCCCATGGTACTCCCCCGTGCTTCTGCACTCGATATATCCGTGAGGTATGCCATCGCTGCAGGCGGAAATGAACCTGCAATGAATCCAAGTATTGGTAGTAATGGCCAGAGTCCCGAGGTCCAAAGAGTATCGAAAGCTTCGGCATTTGCTACTAGCATGTAGGCGAGTGCGCCAAATCCAATAAGGCCGAACACAATGAATGGTCTTCTCTTCATCATGTAGTCAGAAAGATGACCCATAATGATAATTCCAAGAATAAGAGCTCCTCCCAGCATTCCAAAGAGAACAATCATGTCCATTGCTGTTATATCAAAATACGTTTCTATGATGTATTTTGTTTTTGAGATTACAAGCCCATATAGTGAAATGATTGGGATGTAGACTGGAAGCATCAATTGAATCCTCTTGTCGCGAGCAACTTGCTTGAGTAGTGCTAACATACTTACTTCTTCATGAGACACAACTCTAGTTTCTTTGATGAGGAGTATGGTTAGCACTCCCGTTAATGCACATGCTCCAGCAGCAGCAAAGAGAAGGGATGTTGGTGTGAACGCAATTTCCAACACAATTGAACCAATCTGCAAAGTAGTAGATCCTATCTCCAAGAGAATGATTCCAAGACCAAAACCCCCTGCAAGTCCAACAAGAGTTGAAAGGTCATAATAACCCATTAGTCTTGCTCTGTTCTCTTCTGAGGAGCAGTCTGCAATTATGGAGAGTGTTGTTGTAACCTTGGAGGCTGCGCCAATTCCAAAGAGTCCCGCTAATACGAATGCCACGATTTGAATAGTTGCAACTCCAAACAAGAATGCAGCAAGTGCTGTGATGAACAGGCTTGCCGCAAGGATGGGTTTTCTACCAATCTTGTCAGAGTAGGAGCCAAAGAATGAGACCGTACTAAGTTCTGCTAGTGGATAGATTGCAAGCACCACTGCAACACCCCATCCCACCAACGCTCCTCCCATGTACACACTACTTGAAATGACAGCAATTGTCACGTAGAAGGCGGCACGCATAATCAATGTCACAAGATATAGCATGATAAGAGTCAAAGCATGACCCGACTGTCGTAGTCCCATTCAAAAGCTCTCCAAGTTTATCGTGCATGAGCCGGTGCATCAGCTTTTATAAGCTATGTAGGTCCACCTGTAGCACTATGGCAAGCTATAGAGTTCCCGGAGAAATTGGTACAACCGAGTACATCTACTTGTCACTCTATCGTCTAAAGACACTCACGAATGACGAGAAGCATCAATGGTTCAAGTCATGGCGAGAGATTAAGAATAATCTTCCTAAAGGTATCAAAATTGTTACCGAAGCTACTAGTGCGTTTGGTACCGACTACACTGGATTCACGGTCTATGAAGGTCCACTTGATAAATTCGAAGAGCTTGTGGCTACTCTTGAAAAATATACACAAGGACTGATTGAGAAATCACTAACAATAATTGGCACACGTGGATTCAATTTGCCTACCGCAGAGTTTCAGCAGATATTGGAAGGTCGACCTGTAGATTAAGTAGCATTATAGATTTCGCCGCAGAGAACGATTTTTTAGTATCAACATCACGAACCTTTCTCTGAATTCCAGTAGGTGGCTTCCGCTTTATGGTAAAAGTATCACGAAAGACATTTGTGACACTTCTTGTGGCCATTCTTGCTGGATACATTCTATATAATATTGCGCCACCCAGTGTTGAGCCTGGTCAATATGAAGTATCGTTACACATCATGTCTGATGGAATCAATGTTGAGAAGTCGTTCAATATCACCCTCATCCAATCTGGATCAATCAGTCAAACGAAACACTATCTTAATGGTACATCTACCAATGTAACTTTGACATTACCTGATAGAGTGCTGATAAAGACAGATAATCCGTTACGTTTCGTATTGAACGTGTCTGGTGACCCTCTGCTTGCAAGTCAGATTCATGTAGATCTCACAAACGAGGGTGGAATCAATGTCACACTAAGACCAACGCGTCAGGTTGAACAGGTCTTCACCATTGAATATCAGCCCCTTGTGAGTTCTCGAGCTTCAGTAATGATTCTTGGTGTTGTGGCCATCCTTTGGTTCACTGAGGGCATAAGCCTCGTAGCAACTTCCTTGTTGATTCCTGTTCTAATAGTTCTCACAGATATTCGAACACCAACTGAGGCACTCGCTCCATTCTTTGATCCGTCTGTTGCTCTGATTTTTGGAGGTTTTTTGATTGGTCGTGCTCTGACAAAGTATGAACTTGATAAACGCTTGGCGCTTGTTATCTTGTCACGTAGTAGTAGCTCTGGAGGAGCACTGATAATTTCTGTCATGGGCGTAACAGCCTTTCTCTCCATGTGGATTAGCAATACAGCAGCTGCTGCAATCATGATACCTATCGCACTCGCAGTGATAAGTAGAATAAGAAGCTCTGATATTCGGGACAAGTATGGCAAAGCACTTGTCTTAGGTGTAGCATACTCAGCAACCTTAGGCGGTGTTGGAAGCCTTGTTGGATCACCACCCAATCCGCTTGCGGCTAGTTATATCAATTCATTCTTAGGCCAGAGCTTCTCCTTCATGAGTTGGATACCTTTTGGTTTACCAGTTGTTTTAATCATGCTCCCATTAATTTGGCAGTGGATTCTCTTTCGATTTAAGATACCCAAAGATATCGAGGAGATGGATGAATTAAAGGAGGTTTCTCTGAAAGAGTATCTAAAGCTAGGTCCCATGTCAACAGAACAAAAGTTTGTCATCGCTGTCTTTGCGAGTGTTATTATTCTGTGGTTTACTGAGGAATTGCCTGACTTCGTTGCTTCAGCAATAGGCTGGTCAGGACATGGTATTTCCAGCGCGGTCGTCGCTCTTATTGGAGGAGTCAGCTTGATGATTCTTCGATTATTAGATGAGAAGGATGTTTCCCATAACATAAGTTGGTCTTCTCTTCTCATCCTGGGGAGTGGTATCGCGCTCGGTGGAGCTATGATTGATACAGGTCTCTCCGCACACATAGCACAACAATTGGGCGGTCTTGGTGTTCTGCACCCTCTACTACTACTGGTAATCATCGGAACTGTGGCTGTACTTGTTACTATGGTTGCATCTAATACCGGTGCTGCAGTTATTCTCATCCCTATAGCAATTCCACTAGCTACGAGTCTTGGAATCGATCCTTTGCTTATCACAATGGTCATTGCCATAGGAGTATCCATGGATTTTGCTCTGCCTACTGGAACTCCACCATCGACTATTGCATATAGTACTGGTAAAGTTAGTATTCGTGAAATGATATCTACAGGGCTAGTTGTTGATCTTCTTGCTATCTTTATCTTGACTGTGGTTGTCATCTGGTTGTGGGCGCTACTAGGTCTTATAGTGCTCTAGAACTAGTACAGATGTGCATATCACGAAGGGTTTAAATCACACTATCATAGGATGCACTTCGAGGTTACTCGCGTGAGCTGGATCTCCAAGATAATCAAAGGAACTTCTGATGAGTTTGTTCATGCCAAATTAGTAAAGTACGGATTAGGATCGCATCCGGGACCGAGAGCACGAATAACTCTGAGCAAGCCAAGTATCAAGTTTAAGGCGGATCTTGACCAAGAGAAAGATTTCCTGAAGGGCTATGTTCTAGGCTCCCCTTCAGGCCAGCACAAGGTCAAGGGTATTATCATTACCTATAGTGACAGAACAAATGAGTTTGGTCAATTGATGATGCCCCTCTCCTGGTCGAAATCAGCAGGTAAAGGTGCTCCTGTCTTTAAGGCAAAATTGGATGAATCAGCTCCCTTGGATGATATTAAGGCTCTCTTCGATGTTGACGATCCTACGACCTTCTACTTTCTTTCCCTCAATCCCAAGGATGGCACAAAGCCTTGGAAGATTCAGACAAAGACATCATTTCCCAAGGGTGGTCCTGCCGAGGAAGATGAAGAATCAGAAGGAAAGGATCCTGTGTTTGCGAAGGGGGCGCTTGGAAATACTTCTGAAACTTTTGAATACATCCTAAACACATACCTCCCTGATCTTCAAGATAAAATCAGTTCGAAGACGAAAGACATCTGGATTAGAAATAATTTCGAGATTCTTGAAATTCAGATTCCTGAAGATTCCAAACTTTCATTCACTGAAAAGCGTAGACTGGCAAAGAAGCGTGGGAAGTTGATTCGTGAAGTATCAATCGATGGTGAGAACTTTACTAGAGAGTATGAATTCATTGCATGACTACGCGACCGAGTACTTTAAATTCGTAATCAAGACGATCCCAATAGAAACAACGAGGCGACAAAAATGCTCCAGACCTTTGAAAGCACAATATTCCTATTTTCAACCATATTCCTATTTCTAGGAATTTTCGCTTTTGGTTGGCTTGTTGTTCATATAGAGCATGGTCGCCACTTTTCAAAGATAAAGGTGATTTCAGCACTTAGTCTCGGTGCCATCTTGATTGGGTTTGGTATTCACTTTCTGCTTGTATCAATGGGAATGTAGTTCGTATCTTTTGCGTTCCTGTTTTGATATTCTAAAATATGCACGAACAACCGTTATTTAGTAACTTGCAGCCTTACATTACGCGGGTATCTACAACCACTTAATTCGAGAAGGATGCGAGGTATTTTTCCATTGTTGCCTGAGACCGACATTCAGAAGCTTGCAGTTGAAAGTCGTCAAAGGCTAATCCAAGAATTTGCAGATACCTATGTAAATCTACGAGAACGAGTGCGCCGTGTTCCAGATGCAGACGCTCAAAAAATCTCAGAGGATTTATCTTGCCCTCTTGAGGTGGCGATGGTGGCATATTTGATTAATATGGATGGAATACTGGGTATTCGCCAAGCTGTAGATCTGTTTACCACAGAGCTAGCTCGTAGAGCTTCTAGGGGCGAAGATGTGCCAAACCTGCCAGGAAACATAATGGAGTTTGCACTTGTTGAAGGTCGTTGGATATCTCATCTATATGGGACTTTTTCTCGACTATTAGAGCTTCAGTGTAGAAGTCTAGGGAATCTTGAAGATGTGGTTGAACAAGGCAATATCGAGATTGAAAAGGCGCTTTCTATAATCGCGTTTCGTACAAAACTCGCAGAAACCATCATCTCACCGGTTCTTGAAGAGTGGGTTAAAGATCATGTTAAATCCACTAGCGCAGACACAGTACTTGTATTCGGACAGGCAATAACCAAATGGAATCGCAACACGCTCAGTGGGAAGTTTAAACAAGTTCTCCGTCGTAATCAGGCATACCTCCGCATATTACGAGAGAGTTTGACAAAATCATCTGATTCGTTCACTATTGATTCATCTATCGCCCGTCTTGATGCACTAATTGATGAATTGGGATTGCCACCTGAGCAGTTGACTTTCAGAGCAGTTGCACACTTTCTCATTCAACTTGTGCCTCGACCCACAAGTGGCAGGGGTGACCGATCACCCTTTGTGGACGTAGGTGTCGGTTCGACTAGAGGAAACAAAGCTGAACCAGATCTAACATCGCCTTTTGATTTCCTGGAGCGAGATGTGAAGCTTGCAAGAAGGAGAGTGGGTGATGAACGAGATGAGTATTTGGTGGATCGAATTGGGCGTGTGATTAGAGTTCTCAAGTATCAAGGAAATGACTTGATGGAGTGCATTGAAAAGAGTCTAACTGAAATCAAAGAAAGATTCAGTCTCAATGATCTATCTCTAGATAGTGCAATAGCTTCAGCGAAATCACAAGTATCTGAAGCACCAATATCCGAGCGTGATATGCTCACTGTCAGGCTAGTACATGGCTTCGTTAACACTCACGTGTATTCGGAGGAACAAAATCATTGAATGAGAAGACGCCATTGTACTGGCTGATTGGCATCGAAACGTACGATTTCAGCATAGGTGCATTTCGGGGAGCAGATTTGTCTGGTACTGCATTGATTCTTTCGACCCAACTCTGGTCTATCATCAGAGAAACAGAAGTATACTCGATATTGATAGGTCCTGGGATATTCAAAGGCAGTGCCAAAAAGGGAGGCATAAATGTTGCTGTGGAGGAGTTCATATCCGCCTTAATGTTCGATCCGACAAAGCTACGATATGATGAGCCGCTTCCGCAGGTTGATATTGTCACTCCTGAGGTCATTGATCCATTAGGATTGAGAAAACAGGAAGAGATTGTGACTCTGATTCGAAACCTCGTTATTGAGAGAGGTAATGTTCTTGCTGGTGATGCTCTAGCAAAGATCAAGATGGAGGCAGGTATTCCACAGACAGCACACTATGAAGAGATTTTCAAACGCATCAATGTATCACACATTTCTGGAGAACAACGGGCTAGATTCATCCTAGGAGGTACAAGTGGTCATATCTATAGGCCATTTGTTGAGAATTATCCCAAACTACGTCTCCAACCTACCGAACGGTCTAAGGTGTTTGCTGCTCCATTCCATCGAATCACAGGATTTTCGGATATTGAGGTTATGACTGATTGGATGATTGTGGAGAAGGCTGGTATGGACTCGAAAATGGGTATGGAAGCCATAGCAGCTGAGTATGAAGATACACTTGAGGCAATCGAGAGAAATAAAGAGAAGATCATCTTTGAATTGTGACGACCACAAGTGTCTTTTATGCATAGAATTTCGCTATGATGAGGTAACCAATTGGAAATTGCTGATGCTGATGTTCAGAAACGGCTCTCAAAGCCCTATGTACTTGTGATTAGGTCTGCCAAACAAGAGGGTGCAACAAGAGTCGATGTGTTCTCTGATGAATTGAGAGATCGTCAGCGATCTGTTTTGGGAGGTATGGTGGAGTACGGATATAGAACCTCAGGAATACTTGAGATCAAACGTTTTTGGTTTATCAAGTATAACAAACCCATTTACTACCAACCAAAAGAGGCACACGAGATTCTCAGGAAAGCAAAAAGCATCATCATTCCAAAAGAGCAAACCCCTGAATTCCTCGAAGATCTAAAAGATTTCCTGAAGCGAGTGAACGCTCCGGATCCGAGAGTGGTTCATACCTGTCAGCATTGTCTACGTGAAGATAAGCTCACAGTTCTTACACGTAGGAATGCGATCAAGCTTACACGGGATCAAGTAACATGTCTATCCTGTGGACAGGCTGATCTCAAAACAGAATTGCGAACTCTTGGTATTCAATTATCAAAGGCGATGATGAATCAATTGGAGCGTCAGGTGTCTCGTATCAAATCTATACCTCGATTGATTGAGATGCTGACTCCCGGATTTGATCCAACGCAGGAGCCTGATCTGACGCTCATTGACACCATTGTCGCTCAAGACACTAGCACTAAGAAGGACGTCAAGGATCTTCTCATTCCGGATGAATTCAAGAAGGTTCTAACTGATAGTGGTTTGGAAATTCTTCTACCCATTCAACGTAAGACAGTTGATTCCGGCTTACTGGATAATGTTTCTCTTTTGATAGTGTCATCAACATCATCAGGAAAAACACTCCTTGGCGAGCTTGCAGGAATTCCTAAGGCATTACAAGGCAAGAAGATGATCTATATGTCGCCTCTTGTCGCTTTAACGAATGAAAAGTACGAGCAATTTAGGAAGAGATACCGTTCGATTGGTCTACGAACTGGAATCAAAGTTGGTATGTCTAACCTTGACGTAGGAAATGAAGGAAAACCGATCGTTGATACTGACATCTCAAAGGCTGACATTGTTTGTGCGACATACGAGGCTCTTGACCTTATATTCCGTTCTGGAAACACAACCGATCTTGGAGAAGTTGGAACTATAGTGATAGATGAGATTCAGAATCTTGCGGATCCTGAACGGGGGCCTGAATTAGATGGTCTTATCGCTCGTATGCGCTTACATTATCCGAAAGCTCAATACATCGCTCTCTCAGCAACTGTTGGCTCTCCAGCCGCTTTGGCAAAGGAACTAAGGTTCAAGCTCGTGAATTTTGAGGGTCGTCCGGTTCCTCTAGAACGTCATCTTGTCTTTGCTCGAAGTGATGAAGATAAGCGTTCAATAATCCGTAGATTAGTCACTCAGGAATTCAAACATGTCAGTTCTTTTGGAAACAAAGGGCAATCCATTATCTTCACATACTCGCGCCGTAGGGCTCAAGCTCTCAACGATTGGTTGCGAGAGCAACATGTGTCTTCCACAGTTTATCATGGAGGTCTTTCGTATGCCCAACGAAGAGGAATTGAGAGAGCGTATAACAAGCAAAAGTATGCTTGCATTGTGACTACGGCAGCATTAGGAGCGGGAGTGGACCTTCCAGCTTCTCAAGTGGTATTCGAAACCTTGGCAATGGGTGCAGACTGGATAACTAATGCTGAATTTGAACAAATGCTTGGACGTGCGGGACGTCTTGGTAAGCATGATCACGGGAAAGTCTACATCATCGTTCAACCTGAACGAAAATACCATAGTGGACAGGATGGTACTGAAGATGAAGTTGCAGTACGTTTACTCAATGGAATAATCGAAGATGTTGAACCATTTGCAGATAAAGAAACAAGTGCTGAGCAAATCCTTGCCACCATCTGTTCAACGGGACTCATCGACTTGAAGGCTATCGCACGTGCCTACTTGGGCATGTTGTCAATGTCGGTGCCTCCCTCAGATGCTTTGAAGCATTTAGTCAAAACACATATGATTCGAGTAAAGGAAGGTGGTGCTCACCCAACTGAGTTAGGCCGAGCCACCTCCCTGTCATTCTTAGCTCCGAGTATGGGATTGGAAGTCATGAAACTTACCGCATCCTACGATGTACTTGATATTGCTTTGATGCTCGAGCCCTTTGAAAATATCTATCTTAGCAACAAACTGCAAGAAGAAATCAACTCAGCTTTCAGAACGCATATGCCTACTCGCCTATTCTCAGGCGTTTTTGGAGAAATAAGCAGCTTGACCAAACCCGGAAGTGGAGCTGGAAGATTGCCACAATGGGTATTCGAGGTCTTTGGCACATGGGCCACGACTTTCTTTAACTGTGGTTGCCGTGATTTTCCAGAATGTGACCACGGAAAAATTAGATTAGGTCGTTGGCTTGTTGAGCGAAGATATGAGGGATATAACCCATCTGGATTAGCAGCACGACTGCATAAGGATTTTGAACTCTGGGCATATCCTGGAGATCTGTTTTCATGGTTAGACTCTCTTATTCATAGTCTAAAGGCCGTACAGAGAATAGCTAGTGTAGCAGGCAAAGTTGATCTCAGCGAGGAGATCGACAGTCAGATTGCTAGAATTGAACGACCTCTGGATTATCAAAATCCTGAAGAAACCGAATCTACGAAGTGAGCTTATCGTTCTCTATCTCAAAGAGAACTCGAATATTGCCTACGAGTTCTGGTGGCATTGAGTCTAAGTTTAAATCAATCCACTTATGGAGGTCTCTTCTAATCATTTCCTTATCTTCTAATGGTCCTGGTAATTCAGAGCGGTCTTCAGAAACTAATTGAAAGTGTGAGCAACCGCAACTACATTCACCATCTAATACCATGTCGATGTCGCTTGAACTCTTGCCGCAATTCCTGCAGATGAAGATCATGTCTGATATTCTCCACAAAATGTGTGATATCATGTGTCTATGAGACTTCGTATGGCTTGTGTATTACTAGGATATGTAGGGCTAGACTTATTTGGTTGATAACAAGGCATCATGCTGGGGCGAAATAGATGGCTAAATCATGTACTGTCTGCCGCGAAAAGGCTAAGATTCGTTGTGATAGGTGTCATAACGAGTACTGCCTTGACCATGCCATTAAATGTCCTTCATGCGGAACAATCACTTGTATTAGAGACATCAATCGAAAGATTATCTGTCCAATTTGCTCCAAGCACATAGAAATCTGCCCAGAATGTCTTTTAAACGGGAAAATTGTGAGGACACTCAAGGGAAGTAAGTTTTGTTCAGAATGCGGATGGAATGGTTAGAGGAATATCAAAAACCAAGTGAGTAACAATATCAAACCTGCCGCTCCGGCTATTATCCAACCTTTTTTTCCGTAACCCCAGACAATCGGAATAGGTCCTATCAGGATTACTCCTTTGCTCTCACTCCGTTCCCAATCCACGCCTGATTTCATCAACGACGATAGAAGTGCAAGCACAACTAGGACAATCCCTCCTAATAGAAGAATCCAGCCAAATAATTGAATTAACCAGATTGTCTGTATTATAATTCACCTCGGTTCTAGTGGGCTAATTGGTAGAGCGAATGTCATTCGCTCATAACCACCCACTTCTTCTCCGTCTAGCGCCCAGAGGCATACAACATCCTCATAAATTTCATAATCAAGAACAGTTTCTATTTCTGTCACTTTCGTTCCGACAGGAAATCTCCATAATATTTCAAAATCATAGGGAGTTATCTCTTCTTCAAGCCATGTTTCTATAGTATTCATTCCTTTGTGGAAACGTCCAGCAAAATCGATGAGATATACAACTGCTACAACATCAGTATTGCCCTTCAAAAAAATGTCACAATACTTCACCCTTGATCTAACTCGTTCTCGATTGATTTCAACACGTTCCATATCCAGATAGTATTGAAGATTCACTGCAAGCTTGTTGATCTCCTCAGCGAGAAGTCTTTCATCGCGCAATACTTTGCTATAATAATGACTCATATCCAAATACTCGTAATTGAGGCGTTCATGAATTTCACCTGTGGATGAAACCGAGAAGAAAGAATCTGCATGCACAGGCTCAACTAGATCGGACATATCTTCATCCAATTAAATCACCTACTCTAACGGAACTGCATTGATGCCGATGTCAGACAAATGTTTCGAAAAAGGGCGAGCATTCTCTGTGAATACGTAGGCCACTCTTGGGTTTACAGTTTTGGCAAAGTTCAACAATCCTTCAAAGTCGGAATGAGCACTCAATGGAAACCCTCGCTCCGCATACTTACCAGCTGTCCAACCTGAGAGATTGAATCCCTCTGTCTTTTGCTCAAGTCGTTCTATCGACCTCTTCTCTAGATGATGTCTTGCTAAATCAATAGTGTGACGAAATGATGAGCTAACAATTACAGCCCCAGATTCGAGTGCATCTGACACATTGGCAGATCTCATTGTGTGATATCTGAGATCTACTCCATGGTCTTTGTACACTTTGCACACTTTGTCAATGCTCAAATTTCCACTTATGACCCTGAATCCTCCACTCTGCAGTAGAGCTATTGCTTCTTGAGATTTACCGAGCGAGTATGCATTGAATACAGGAGTTCGCCCTTGATCTATTGTGGCACTAGCGGCATTTAGAATTCGCTCATAGACTTCTTTCCTATTTGGGAAAATCCATGAAGATGTACCATAAGTAGCTTCAGTAATTAACACATCTGCTTCTAATGGTCGTGCCGCTGTATGAACTAAACTGTCAACATTATTGAAGTCTCCAGTGTAAAGGGCTGTTAATCCATCATCGAATTCAAGATAGAACATTGTAGAACCAAGAACGTGTCCTGCATTCAGTAGAGTGATGTTAACCCCAATCTGGCCAAACATATCTCCAACTTCGACTGGCGTTATATCAGTAGAAGATTCGGAATTTCTTGCATTCCATGTATCGAAAGTGGCTTCTGTGGCAATAATGTGCCGAGCTTGCTTCAGACCCCTAATGTGGTCAGAATGTGAATGAGAGAGAAGAGTAATCTCTCCCTTGATGCCAGTATCAAATGCTAGACTAACTTCGCCGTATTTTAGAAGGACTCCTGATCCAACTTTTTTCACGTGGAGTGTTGACATTGAAAGACCACTCTTGAGAGAGCTTGTAGACAACAAAAGGGTTTCTTGCTCATTTGGTTTATTATTGGATTTCGATAGGTTTGGTTGTTCATGCACGAAGAATATCACTTTCGATCCCATAAAGAGTCCATTGAATCCTATCTTGAGTCCCTTTAGGCGTAAACCATCCTGTTAATATGATTTTTCAACATCATAGATGGGTATGCGGAGAATCGAAGCGTCACTTTTCCTGCTACTCATGCTGATACTCATTCCAAGCTCGATTACTGCCGTAGGAAATCAAAAATCACCAGAAACCCGCGCATCTCAGTATTATTCGAATATTGAACGTAATTGGACAACAAACATCATTCTAGTGAATTATGATTCTCTCCTCATTAACGATACAACATTACTTGAAACAGTACCACTGAAGAGGGTGCATTACACAGCAACGACTCTCATAACATACAACATCCACTATAATCTATATGTTGCATCTGATGCATATGCAGACGCTCTAAGACAGATAATACTAGATTACTCTACTGTAGGATCAGAAATTGGTACCTCTCTAAATGAAACTGCACTAGCAATTCAAAGAGATAATCCCAACACTCGAATTCAGGTGTTTGGTGAACGCGCAGGACGGTCAATTGATGGATATGCTGTTGAAGAATGGCTTATGGATAATCCATTTGTTCCAGCACCTAATCTAGGGTATAATTTCTATATCTTGAACCTCTCCGAATTTGACTCGCCAGACCACAGTATGGAACACTGGTTTGACTACCACCCGATGGACCCAGATACAGGAATAGTACAGAATTGGTTCAGACTTGAATTTGATAACAATCTTAATCCCCCCATAATGATGCAGTATGCAGGCATTGGGGGAAGAGGCAATGTATACGTACTTGATCCTTCAGCTGACCAGTGGTACATGAGATGGGCGCGAATCTGGTGGCATGAGTACATCTCCACTGAATACGAACATTGGACAATGGATCTTGAAGACAAGTCTAGTGAATTGGATTTGGAAACAATTGAGGGTGTTCAGTTCCTGAATGAATATCTCAGGGACTATCTAAATGATATAGTATCATACCTTCTTTTCCCATACCAACATAGTCCTGCAAAATATGTGACCTCTGGTGAAATAAAGATTGAAGTCATCAAGATGGATGAAGATGATGGACTCTCTCTTGATGACTTGGAGTGGGTAACGAATGCTGAAAAACAGCAAGAATATCTCAAACAGTTGCTTCCCTTCATTGATTGGAATGTAAGTGTAGGTTTTCTTGATAGTAGTACTGATACATTCTGGAATAATACATTCTGGAGCTACGCTTCAATAAATACTGAAGGAGTAACAGAGGTAGCTGGGAGTTCATTATTCGATTATCTTTTCGAGAACGTACGACCCTATCGAATGACAACCGGTCCTGATAATATCAATGTATACGGTGTTGTATTCATTAAAAGGAACATGCTCATGTCTTATGGTGATGGTACATATACCGGTCTTGGTATAAATGGACCCGATGGTGGACTGACGCTTGTATGCAAATCATTGGAGCGATACTTTTGCTCCGATAATATCACACCCCGAGAGGGAGTGTCGGGCCTACAACTTCATGAACTAATGCACGCAATAGGTTTTGCTCACACATGGCAAGATGAACACTATGCAAGTGACTTTAATTACGGTCCGATGGGCTATTTCGCAGTCCATAATGGAACATCGTCGTTTGACAAGAATTGGGCACAGGGAACATATCTTGACCAGATGGAAATCGAGCTATTGAATGATTTCATTTGGAAACAGGGATATCTCTCGCCAGATGATCCTGATAAAACATTCATAGCTGAGTCAAGAGCTATTCAAGCATTTGCGAATGCTCGTGAAAAATACAACCAGATGAAATGGTTGGAAGCCTATGAAGAGCTTCGTGCTGCTAGGGACTGGACAAAGCGAATGATATATTCCAGAATAGACGGAACTCCTCCATTAATCGATGACTGGGGAACGATTCCCTCTACGATTGATACTACAGCTTTCACCTATTGGGTTCATGTCACCGATAGATCGGGTCTTGAGAATGTCACACTTTATGCAAAAGTGGATGGAAACATTACGACCATCTATGAATGTTCATACGAGAATCCGAACTGGTGTGTCTTCGTGCCTGGCCTGATATATCACTCTAATTTGACATTGTGGATTGTTGCTTGGGATTGGGGAATGAACAAAGCTGAAGGGGGTTTCATTACCATTAGTGTTGGTCCAGAGTCCTCGTTTATTCAATCTCTTATGCCTCTCATCATTATGTCTGGCATTGCAGGTATTGTCATTGTCCTAGGCATTACTCTAAAGAGGCGACCCTGAAACCATTGACAATATATTTTCATTATAGACGCTTTCTCATGAGTGTTAAGGATTGCTTGCGATATGATGCACCTAATTGGTTAGCCAGCAACTTCACTAGCTCTGCTTGACCTTCGCCTATGAGTGGAAGTGCAATGCAAGTTTCTGGTCCTCTAAGAAGTTCGGCAACAAGATGATTAAGCATAGAATTTTCTGAATATTCAGGATTAGTGACTAGTAATCCTATCAGAGCAATATCAGTTAATCTATCAATACTAGTAACAATTCTCGTTGAACCATTGAGCGTCAAGGTCCTTAGGCTTCCTCTATTGAATGCAAAATCCAGAGCAGTCCAGATGAGTGAAGTTGTAAGCCCTGTTGTCCTACTCTGAGTCCAAATTAGACGCTTTGCGCCTTCCAGATTGGGTTCAGGGTCCCATAGTTTTCCATTTGATTCTGATATCGAATCATTATTTTTCTGTAATGTATAACTCATAATGTTACCAACAGGCATGAATCCTATCATTTCTAGAGTGCTTTCTAACCACTTGCTTAATTCGAAACTTGCAGGAAAGCCAAACCCTTTGTTGCTGCCCTTTTTTGCGATCAGTGCATCAACATCACGAATCGCTACTGTTTTCATGAATGGGA
>Ga0224495_10000927_pt1 | contig 21943 bp, 19 predicted proteins | sample SF_Jul11_sed_USG_FD_168128 | JGI IMG/M metagenome (GOLD analysis project Ga0224495, IMG submission 168128) | Sediment microbial communities from San Francisco Bay, California, United States - SF_Jul11_sed_USGS_4_1 | ecosystem: Environmental > Aquatic > Marine > Sediment | place: USA: California...
TCTTCAATTTGTGGAGATACTCTACGGTAGCCTCTATAACTTCTTTTTCCAGTTGAAAACGGACTGCAAACTCCTTAACTGAAAACTTTCCCCAGTCTTTCATGATCTCTTCAACTTGCTCAACCGTAGGCAGTTTTTTGTTTTCAAGATCAGACATATTTTATACCTTCAGATCATTACAAATTTTAAGAAATTTCTTTTTTTCAAAACATGAGTTGATATTACCACTATCCAAATACAAACAGTATTGCAAATATTATATAAAGATGATTATCAAACAAGTCCAATTTTTAATCATTATACAAGATTTGATCCCATTCAGACATGGGTAAGGGGAGGGAAAGACTCCTTATTACCCGATTGGCCTTCTACTTCTTTAGGCTGGTCTGAGGCCTTTCAACATAATGCCAACTATTATTATACGTCCTAAAAAATTAAGGTAAGCGCTTACATTAATGACGGATGTTTTAAAATGAGGTGCCCACACCGAAACCAAAGTGGATCATTGGTCGGGTTCGCATTCCCTTTGGCCAAAGCTTGATCTCAATGAGTTCTACTATGGGATAGATGTATTCGAAACCACCAATAGACCCAACCTTGCTCCCTTTGAGTGTTCCCACTACCGTAAGCAGCATATCTTTTTGATAGACAGCAGGATCAAGGAGCTGCTTGGTTTGGACAATAAAGCGGCCCTCGGATTGATCGGGATTCACGGGCCGACCACTGGTGTCAAGGGCAAGTTGCAGGACGGTGAGTTCGGATAGGGAAGGTGAGGTTTTGGTTTCTATAATCCTGCCACCAAGCATGATGACCTCGCCTTTGTAGACGTCAGGCGTCTTTTGCAGCGCTGAGAACGTCCCCGTGTATGTAACCTTTGATCGCGAATGTTGGGAAATCCCCGCGGCGCAACCCATCACGAACATAATGAAAAAAATACCGAGAATGTATCTTGCATGTTTGAGTGTCATGTTCTTTTCCTACCGAAAACAGGGATAATAGTCAAACCTCAATTAAGGTTATAAGTTTCGTTCCATCTGGATTAGATTAAGCCGCACCTCCAATTGGAAGCTTGGGTTTAGAAAAAGCAACGGATACGATGATGTTAGAAGAATTCTTTTTTTCACCAAGGCGTTTAAGAACGTGGAAGGATTGAGTGCACCGAAAAATGTGCATTCATGCACATTTTTCGGTGCACTGTCAGGTGAATTCCAAACAATTGTCCATCTAAAAATCACACAGCACGCTAAAGCTGTATTTCTCAAATTTACATCTTTACTATCCATTCATTGTTCGAATTGATCAATAATTTTAAATAAAAACAGATATATATGATTGATTATATGTTTTGGGGAAATGGTATATTTTTAAACTCTATCAAAAAAGAAAAGTCATTGGAACATAATTTGCAAAAATGCAGCACTGTGAAGTTATGGAAATGAAAATGAAACAAAATTTTGGATATCTAAATCAAGGATTTACCATTGTAGAGCTTTTGGTTGCCATGGTTGTGTCTCTTCTTGCCCTGGGAGCAATTTATTCGACGTTTTTAAATCAGCATAAATCGTATGTGGTTCAGGAAGAGACCTCCGCCATGAATCAGAATCTCAGAATTGCCCTGTTTTATATGCAAAGAGAAATTCGTATGGCCGGGTGTGACCCCACCGGTAATGCCAATGCAAGGATCATAACAGCAAACGCGACGTCAATCAATTTTACCGAAGATGTCAGAGGGAATCTTGACGGCAGTGATTCGGACGGGGATACGGATGATGCGAATGAGAATATTACATATTGTTTGAAAGCAGACAATCTTGTGAAAAATACCGGGGGCGGGAATCAGATGGTGGTCCAGAACATCGATGCCCTCGATTTTGTTTATTTGGACGGATCTTCACCCCCCAGTGTGCTGAACCCGGAAGGCAGCGATGTTCCTGAAGAAAGTCTGGATCAAATCAGATCCGTGGAGGTAACCATGGTGGCCCGGACAGACAGGAACACGTTGGCTTCCCAAAATAATAACGCTTACTTTAACCAGCGGGGATGGCAGATTTTAGGGCCACAGAATGATAATTTCAGCCGCAGATGTTTAACCGTTTGGATTAAATGTCGAAATTTAGGCTTATAGGATGATAGCTGTGATTAGATAACGCATATATAATCGATACGGAGACTCAGATGGGAACATTAAAAAAAGAAGACGGGTATACGCTTATAGAAGTGCTCATCGCCCTTACAATTTTTGCAGTAGGGCTGCTTGCCGTAGCAGGCATGCAGACCTCGGCCATCAGGATGAATTCCACCGCCGGCGAACTTACAAATCTCAGTACATGGGGCATGGACAAGATTGAAGAACTATCAGCGCTTCCATACTCTCATCCCTTGCTGGATTCAGCCGGTAATCCGCATCAGGAATTATCAGGGAATTATACCATTTCCTGGACTGTAATTGACAACAATCCGTTGATAAACACCAAGAACATCACTGTAACGGTTACCGGCCAAGGTAAAAGAGCGGAGTTTAGTATTCTTAAACCAAATGTCTAATCGAACTTAGCCCGAAAATTTTCTTGTTCAATTTCTCAAAAATTTTCACCCTGCAGGCGTGTGCGAGACGCCCATTTCCCAGTATTAAACGGGATCTTCGAGCCGCACGTTATTCCCGCTAAGGCGGGACAGTAGTCTACTACGGCTGTGCCTTTGAATGCCTTGTTGGAGCGAAGCGGAAATCCCGCTATCGGGACAAATGAAAGCCTCGCCCATGTGAAATATCCGAGTTTGGGTCTACGTCTCAATTGGAATAAGAGGAAATATTATGAAAAAAAAATTACAGTTAGAAAATGAGAAAGGTTCTGTAATGGTTCTCGCCGTGGTTTTGCTGGTGTTGCTGACAATTCTGGGTATTGCAGTATTAACTTCATCAAGCATTGACACCCAGATCGCAGGAAATGAGCTGCGACATAAACTGGCGTTTTACGCGGCTGAATCTGCAACAGCTTATGTGACATGGAGCCCCGATTTATACGGCCCTGACAATATCACAGCAGGTACTCCTCATTATTTCCCAAACAACACCGATCCTTATGTAGGAATTACTTCTGGTCTTCCCACAGCGCTATCGATTAATGCGACCCAATCTTTTAATGGAGAAGTTGAATACGACAGCCCATTATTGCCTCGCAGAGGATCAGGATATTCGGTGGGTAAATACAAGGCCCATCAGTATCAGATGGTATGCAACGGATATAGTTCTAAAGAGACCACCAAAAATATCGTGGTTGGGTTTTATCGTATCGGTTTCTAGATAAGCCGGTTTGAAAAAATATTATGAGGACTGAGGAATTTTTATGAAAAAAATAGGACATTACGGACTAAAAACACTATTTGTCATATTTTGTCTTGTTTTTATGGGATATCCGGTTTTAGCTGATGATACCTGCGTTTTTTCACTGACCGCCGATGACCTGCCCCCCAATGTTGCACCGGAGCAAGATGCGGCGGAAGTTCCAGGAACCTGCACATTTACGGCGCCGGTTGTGCCTGCTGCAAAAACCACCAGCGGAGACAAAATTTATATAGCCTTTTTTAAGCCCAGTGAAGGGAATTTCTGGGGAGGAAACGTCGCCAAATATGGTATTTCGTCGGACAACCAGATTGTCGATGCCACTGGTGATCCGGCCACGCGGCCCAATGGCGCCGTGAAGAACGATGCCGTGTCGTACTGGTCGACAATCGACTGGGCCGATGTTACCAAAAGCAACTACATTCATAATTCAAACAGGAATATCTATACCTATCTGACAAGTTTGACCCAATTTGAGTCGACCAATGCAAATTTGACAGCCACCATCCTTGGGAATCCAACCAGAAGTACGGCAGATATCATCAGTTACGTTCGAGGGGCGGATGTCTTCGATGAGGACGGGGACAGCGATGTTACAGAAAACAGATCAATCATTACAGGAGATGTCCTTCACAGCGAACCTTTTATTTTTCGGTACAGATATGCTGACGGTACGTCCAAGACAATGGTCTATTTTGGGGCAAACGATGGGATGCTTCATGCGGTTTTAGATGTAACAGAGAGTTCAGGAGTTCCCCCGACAGTGACATCCCATGGTACGGAGGAGTGGGCCTTTGTCCCCCCTGATCAATTGCCTCGCTTAAAAGAGATGATAGAAGGTTTCAGCCATCAGAGTTATGTAGACGCCACACCCGGGATTTACTTTAAGGACATCGACGGAGATGATGTCGTAGACTCGGGCGATGGGGATAAAGTTATTCTTGTATGCGGTGCAAGGAAGGGGGGTACCGGTTATTTTGCATTAGATGTGACCGACCCTTCTGCTCCGCAATATCTTTGGAGGATCAACCAGTATAATGATTCCGGGCTCGGCTGGGCAGCCCCTACAACGGTCGTTGCGGAGTTGGGTGAGACCTGGTCCGAGCCCCAATTCGGTGTTGTCAAAATCACAGACGAAGATACAACCGGGACGCCTGTATTTTTCATCGGCGGAGGGTATAGTTCAGACAATTCTTCAGGAAATGCGGTCATTGCCGTTAATGTACTGACCGGTGCTGTGGTGAAAAAGTTCACCACCGGCATGAATTACAGCTTTCCAAGCTCTGTCCTTGTTATCGATGAAAATGACAATGGCTTTGTGGATAAAGTGTATGTGGGCGACCTTGGCGGCCAGATGTGGCGGTTTTCAAGTTTTGTTGACAGCGGCGGTAAGCCTCTATCTTTTCCCAATTGTAATGAGAATATACATTCATGGACAGGACAGGTCTTCTTTAAAACAGATAATAACAACTCCAGAAAATTTTTCTACCCACCGAGTGTTACCCTCGAAAAAGGGTATGATATGGTTTTTATGGGAACCGGAGATCGGGAAAACGCCTGCTGTAATAATAGTAACAATGCTTGCAGTTTCAACGGACCTGATATCATCGCTGCCGTGAAGGAAAAACACTCTTTAACAACCATTGTCGGCGAAACGGATCTGGTTGATGTTACAGATCCAACAGCCACACCTCCCGATTTGTCTTTCGATCAAGGCTGGTATATCCGGCTGGTGGATGACAGCGGCAATGCAGTGGGTGAAAAGGTTCTTGCAGAAGGAACGGTTTTTTACAAAACGTTTTATATTACGACATTTACTCCCAACAACGATCCCTATGAGCCCGGAGGCGACGGCAATCTATATGCTCTGTCATATTTAACGGGTGCGGCGGTTCTGGATTTTGATAATGATTCAAACTTGGAACGCATTTCAACCATCGGAGAAGGTATTCTTTCCAAACCGGTTACGCTAATAACCAGGACCGGCACAAAATTATCGATTTCAGTGGGAAGTGCAGATCCGGATACTGCCAATCCGAGCCTTGGAGCAGGGGTTAGAAATATTGATCCACTGCTGCCGCCAGTCAACTTCTTTTATAGCTATTGGAGGGAAGTTTTTTAATTAATCTATTAAACCTTCAGTTAAGCTGAAGGTCGCAGCTTTGCTATGCAGGTATGTGAGTTTATATTTACCGCCCGCTTCGCTCAAGACACAGAGGACGCAGAGAATAATAATTTTTCCATTGCCGTTGAGAGGACGGCAATGGAAAAGCACTAAGCAGCTTACGCTGCGAAAACGACAAAAGACATCAATTCTTTGGTTGCAAGGTGCCAATACGGGCATTTTATTACCCGAAGGGTTGAGTCGTTTTGCTTTTCGGCGTCTCAGCGAAAAGCAAAAAAAAAACAAAAACTTTGCGCTCTCTGCGGCTCTGCGGTGAATAAATTTTTATAAAGACCCTTTTAGGGTCACAATCATGCCACCCCTTTTAGGGGTGGTTATTGACTGAGGCGTCGGAAACTTTTACCGGAAATGCTTTCTCAATATAGTCGTCTAGGATCTGTTTTGTCCACAGCAACTTTTGGGCTTCTTTTATTTCGATGACCCACCAGAGACAGCCGGTTTGATGCAATGTATCCAGACGTTCTTTGATGTCTTCGATTCCATCCGGCGGCACATGTCCCAACCCGGAAATTTCGGTGTGGTAGATATGTGCATTGTGGACCCGATCTGGATGGGGGGAGACAAAATCTTCAGGGGAAAAGTATTGGTTGCTGACAGATTCACAGGCTTGTGCATGGCCGATGTCAAAGGTCACCCCTGCGCCGGTTCGACGAATCAATTTTTCAAAAAGATTGGGTTTGCTGGTCCATCCCCAGGCCAGGTTTTCCAGACAGACTTTCACGCCGCGATCAGCCCCGTACTGAACCAGGCTGCGCAAATTGGTAATGGTTCTTTCCCATGAAAGTATGCGCGTCGTATCATGGCCGAGGCCCACATGCAAAGTCAAGAATCTGCCGTTGGTTTTGGAGACCAGCCGAATAACGCGATGGAAAAGTTTGAAGGCCGATAATACTCTAGAAGAATCCTCGTGACCGAGATCGACTTTCATAAACGGGCAGTGAAAACGCACCTCAAGGGGATTTAAGGCGGATAAACGTTCGACCCACCGGGTCTCTTCCAAAGGGCTTGACGGAAGCTCTTCCATATTAAACGACCAGTCTACGCCTGAAAAATCATGATCAAGAGCAAATGCTTTGAGTTGTTTTATGTCATCGAAAAGGTTGCACAGCACAACTTTTGGTATCATTGAGTACTCCCAACAGTTTTCAAATTTTGTATGATTTGTTTTATGTTGATGAAAAACTCTGCATGTCACTATTTGAAACGCTCTATTTAGGTCGGTTTTTTTTGTTAAATTGATTGATGCATAATAACATCATTGCCTGAAATTGCCAGAAGCAGTCCCCGGCGATTGCTGGCTTTTGCTACCCGCAACCACTTTTCTTTGGTTAATCCGCGTGCCAGGGTTGTGAGCAGGAAGGCACCTTTTAGTTTCTCGCTTCCTTTCATAAACATAAACTGGCGATGGTTGGTGAAGGCAAATAGAAGATGCCCGTTGGACAGTAAAAAATTGTAATCACCCGGATACTGGTCAATCATTTGCGAAATACTGTTTGACAGGGTATTGAAAAGCTTCTCAGGCTTTGAATCATGCCTGTGATGGTCTTCCATACGGTCACGAAGGTATTCAAACGCCCTGGCCGAGTCGCTTATGGCATCTTCAATGGTAATGCCGCTGCTTCTGTAAGATTCAATGGCCGGCGCCTTGCCGTTATGTGCAAAAATCCAATCATGTCCACCGAATTTCAGAACAAAAGGATGGGCATGGCACTCGTCTATGAGTCCGCTGGTCCGAAAACGGAGATGGCAAATGATAATTCTGCTCTTTACGACACGGGCCAGCCTTTGAAAACTGTCGTGCAATTGACCTGAGTGGAAAATTTGTTCAGCCGACTTTTCAACCAGGGCATGGTGTTTACGAAAAAAACCAATGCCCCAGCCATCCATGTTCTTTTTGGCCCGAACTGCAAAAATCGGCAGGAATTCCGGAGCCGAATAATCTTTTTTGGCAGACAAAGCAAAGAGGTCACACATTTTTTTGGCGGAATAACAAGTTTTTATAGAGATTTTATTGTTAGATTGAAAACCTGGTCCTCTGGGCCAGGTCAGAGTTCTCTGGCTCTTCCAAAAGAATTGCTGCAAGAGTTTGAAGTGAACTAAAGTTTAAAGTGAGCTAAAGTTAAGGAATTCTAACAGTTATATAAAATCAGTGGAGCGAAGCGACTCCATAACTTTAGGCACTTTAGATCACTTTAGGCACTTTTAACTTGTCTGGCTTTCAGAGAAACAGTCCCTTTTAGGGGTAAACCAAAGCCTAATCCTTTGGCCAGGATTCTTTACTTTTATTTGGAACAACATGAACATGTTAAATCTAAGCCCGGATTTCTCATACCTCACCGGCATACAACACATCCGGACCGGCAATCACCAAAAGCTCACCTTGGGATTGTGGGTCCGGTGTTATGGGGTGCCAATCGGTGCGACTCAGCCCTTCCCTGACGGAAGTCACCAGAAAAATATCTCCCATACTTTCGGACGCCTTGAGAACCATCAGCTGTCGGAAGTTACAAAAGGCAAAGAGAAACGATTCATTGGCCAGAAAAAAACTGTAATCCCCGGGATAGTCAGCTAAGAGCTTTTGGATGGCAATGCGCAGGGCGATGTATACACTGATGTACGGGTTCTTGCGGTGCAGCAAGATCAGTTGATCTCTTAAATATTCAAAAATTCTGGCTGTATAGACATCGACTTCAAACCGAGGTGTTCCAGTGGTTTGATATGCGCTGATGTTTTCAATAACTCCCACCTGAGCAAACAACCAGTCGTGATCCAGAAAGGAAAGCTTGAAGGGGTGGAGTTGAGCACTATGGCGCCCGCCGCTTTTGGAACAATTCACATGCGCGATGATGATCCGGCTGTCGATAACCCGGGCGAGTCTCTGAAAGCTTTCGTGAACTTGTTGATCACTGAACACCTGCTCCTCGGATTTTTCCACCAAAGCCTTATCCTCGCGAAAAAAACCGATACCCCATCCGTTCATGTTTTCACTACCCTTTTCTGCAAAGATGGGCAGATAATTTTTGGGTGTATAGTTATAGCCCGCCGAGATAGCCAATATGTCACACATGATTACACCAAATTCCTTTATAGTCTTAAAAACACCTGTATTTATTAAAAATAAGTCTATTAGTTGCTAATATTAATCCTGGAGTATTGGAGTGCTGGAGTGTTGGATATTAACTTCTATACGCTGCATTACTTTCCTTCACTACAAGAGAGTCTGTCCATTCCCCTTGTTCGCGTTTTTTCTCAAGGCTTTCAACAAGCTTTAGCAAACCATTTTCCAGCTTAAACGCTAATGTATCCAACTTTTGAAATTCATCTTCCGTGATTTGGTTTGCTTTTCGATAGGCAATCAGGCCAGATACGGATTCACCAAGCGAACCAAGCGCGATATAGAGAAAATAAAGATACTCGCGAATTGAACGTCTACAGTAGCCCTCAGAAATGTTTCGATGTACGGAATCGCTTGAAGATATGGCCTGTGAGGATACTTTCTTTAATTCATAAGGAAACTTACGAAAAGCAGAACACGTTTTTACGTAGTAATCGATAGCATCGTTCCAAACTCTTAGCTTCTGATACCCGCGATTCCTATTCTTTCTCATTTTCCAGTACTCCAGTACTCCAATACTCCAATACTCCAACACTCCTACATCAGTTATTTTAATATTTATTAGTTAAACAATTTTATATGTTTTACCGTCTGTTTTACGCTAGTTGGTGCCTGCTTGATACGCTCCTGATAGCCGAATTCTTTGTAAATCTTATAGATGGTTGTCAGCCATTTGTTCGCTTCAGGATAGTAATAGATATCCGGAGCGTGATCTCGGCTCAGTTCTATGATAAACTGGGTAAAAATGATCCATTGAATGGCTTCATCTACCTTATCCAGAAGGGCTGAGTGATAGCGAAATTCAATAGTGGAGCGATACCAGTAGGAGTGCAGATTCAGACCGTGGTAGCGGGTTTTGTCGTAGCGTGAATTCACACCACAATTTTCGTCGTAACGGTTTTGAAGCGAATACCAGAGCTCTTTAATTCGACAATTGTTCCTGTCAAAATCACCGTCGCAAACATCCAGGAAGGCTTTCACGTCAATCTCCATGGGACGACAGGTTTCGGCGCTTATTCGATCTCCCGGGATAAGCAGGTAAAAAAGATCTTCATAGTGGTGAACGATGCGTACAAGCTGCTGGAGTTCTTTACAGGTGTAAACTGCCGGGTCAACACCGTGATGAACATGCATTCCGCAACTTGCATCGATATCAATTCCTTCAATTGATTTGAGAAATTGGAAAGCGTTGAAAACTTGCACCAGTCCTTCCATGCCGCTTAAGATCGGGCTGATCAGTTCAGCACCACATCTGGTGTGTCCTTTGCCTCGAACCGATGAATCTTTTTCGAAGTGCCAGGAGTCTCTGTCATCACCGATGGATACCCCGCAATCCTCGATGAGATCAACGATGTGTCGCCCGTTTTTGGCCCTGGAGAAAATGTTGTAGGGTTTAATGATACCGTTATTTGTCGGCATGGTAACATATTTCAGCCCGAAAAATTCGATTTCCACACCAAAGGTGCGATCGGTAAAGTTTTGCAACATGGGGTACTTCTTCTTGAGCCTTGAAACAAGGTTATCAAATTCATTCATCATCGGGTTGTTTCCTTACCCTACGTTACAATCATCCTGACATCCGCCACTTGTATTCCGTTTGGATAGGCGAAGACAGGATTAAGATCGATTTCAACTATTTCGGGATAGTTTTCGGATATACGGGCCACTGCCAAAAGACAGTCTGCCAGAGCCTGTTCATTCACCGCCGGCTGGCCGCGATGGCCGGAAATAAGTCTATAACCTTTGATTCCCTGGATCATGGTTATGGCCTCTTCCTTTGTCAAGGGAAGAAGCCTGAGGCTCACATCCTGAAAAATCTCCACCATGATACCGCCAAGGCCAAAAAGAATCACCGGACCGAATTGAGGATCGCGATTCATTCCCACAATGACTTCCAGTCCGGGTGACGCCATTTTGCTTACCAACACGCCATCCACCTGGGCTTCGGGATTGTTGCGTTTCACAGCTGACAGCAGCGCATCGTAAGCTTTTTCAACTGCTTCAGCCGAACTTATATCGAGCTGTACACCGCCGACATCGCTCTTATGCAGAATATCGGGAGAGCTGATTTTAAGCGCTACCGGAAAGCCCTGTTCCTGTGCAAGCTGAACAGCATGGGTCCGGCTGTCCGCCAAAGCAAATGTGGTACAGGGCAAGCCTTGTTCGGCGATGCGTGAAAATGCCTGATGAAGCGGCAGTTGCCGGCCGGTGGCCGGAACAGTTAGGGTCGGTTTCTGAGGTGAATCCAGCATTTTACACTCAAGTATCTGGGCCAGGGCCTTTATTCCTCGTTCGGGAGTGGGGAAAACCGGAATTCCTTTAAGGTGCATGCGTTCACTTTCGTAACGTTCGACGTCAGCCCCTCCATAAAAAATAATCAGCTCATTGGCATTGGGGGTCACGACACTGGAGGCATCTTCCACCGGATCTCCAAAAATCACACCCAGTGTATCATAATATTTGCGGGTGACCTCAATAACATCGCCAAACATTTGCGCAGTGGCGTCTCCGGTAAGATCTATGGGATTGGCCTTTATGGCATGGGCCGGAATAAGCGGTGTTATGGCCTCCACCGCCTCCTCAGGCAGCGGAGAAACGTCTAAACCTTCTTGTTCGGCTTGATCCGTTGCCAGAATAGCAGCACCTCCGGATGTGGTGATAAAAAGAATACGATTGCCCTTTGGTGGTTTCAGATAAGCCAGGGCCTTGGCGTAGTCATAAAACTCTTCCGCCGTGTAGGCCCTGCAAATATTATATTTCGTAAAGAGTGCTTCATAAATGGCATCAGCACCGGCCAATGCCTTGGTGTGGGACTCGGCCGCAACCTTTCCCTTAGGCGTCCGGCCGGATTTAAGAACCACCAGCGGTTTTCGGAGCTGTTCCACCGATTTAATAAACTGCTCGGGGCGCTTTATCCCTTCGATGTAAGCAGCAATTACCTCGGTGTTGGGGTCCTGATTGAAATAGGCAATAAGATCAGCTTCATCGACGTCGGCGCGATTGCCCATGCTTACAAAGCTTGAAGTCCCCAGTTTATCCTCGGACAACCAGTCCATCATGGCGGCGCCCACCGTGCCGCTCTGGGAAATGAGCGCGATCTTGCCTTGATAGGTCAGCAGCGGCCAGGACGCACACAGAGGATGATGGGGATTGTTTACGCCTTGGCAGTTGGGCCCGATGATACGAACGCCGAATTTTTTGGCTATCTCAACGATTTGATTCTGAAGCTGTTCCCCTTCGTCACCGGCCTCACTGAAGCCACCGGTAATGATCACCGCGCCCTTCACACCGGCTTCACCGCATTCCTGAACGGCTTGGGGTACGAATCTGGCCGGAATGATGATAACAGCCAGGTCCGGTGCTTTGGCAATGTCCTTGACGCTCTTGTGACAGGCAAGATCGAGAATAACATCGGCTTTGGGGTTGATGGGATAAACGGTTCCCTCAAAGCCGCTGTCGATGATGTTTTTCAGAATTTCATGGCCCATTTTGTCCGGACTGGTTGAGGCGCCGATAACGGCCACGCTTTTGGGTCTCAGAACAGCATCCAACTGGCGAATGGGATCCGTCACTGCCATGGTTGACCTCCCTGATTTTGATTGAAGATTTTCGATTTAAGATTGACTATTAGCAGGTTCATTAAATGTCAAAAATCAATGGAGCCCTAAGCCTTTTTTGCTGAACCCCGATCCCTGACCCCTAACTCCTGTCTATGATGCTTTCTCGGCCTTTTTGGCTACCCGGCTGTTGAACTTTTCGGCGTTGATAATAAAACGCTGGTGTGTGGCTACACCAATCTTGTCCACCTCATCAAAGCCTTCTACCTCAAACGTCAGTTTGGGGCCGTCTACTTCCGCTAACTTGGCACTGTAGCGAACCTTCATCCCCAAAGGCGTAGCAGCCATGTGTTTAAATTTCATACCGGTTCCGACGGTTTGCTCTCCCTCTCCGAGATAGGGGAGAACCAGATCCGCACAAACCTCTTCAATATGCCCGACCATGGCCCTGGTAGCGTAAACGTTCGGCACATGAGGATAGACCTTTTGTGCAGACATGTCTTCGGTAGTTTCTCGTTCCATTTCATGAGTGATGCCGACTTTCAGTCCCTCGGTCATTGTTTAACCTCCAATATTAGAATTAAAGATGTTAAAAACAGATCATTAAATGAATAATATTCTAAAGTTATGTGTTAAGTCAATAAAGATCTATATTTCGGTCACTTGATTTAATAGAATCTTTTGAAGTTCGAGATTGCAGATTTTAGTTGTCACGGGATTTCAATACCGGATTCCGCGACAATCCCAAAGAGAGTTTCACGCAAGTGCGGATGCCCCATAAGCTGTTCTCCGCTACCGGAAAGTGTTATTTTACCTTCTTCTAATAGAAACGACTTGGTCGCCACTCTCAGGATTCTACGAACGTGCTGGCCGGCCAAAAACAGCGTTACACCGTGACTGCGGATCTGTCTAAAGGTATTGCACAGCCGATTCACATCCCTTGGCGCCAGTCCCAGAAAAGGATCATCCAAAAGAATAAGTCGGGGATCGCTCATCAGGCCGCGAGCAATCGTCAGCATTCTTTTCTGACCGCCACTCAAAGTTCCGGCCATTTGTCGCCGTTTCTCGGCAAGTACAGGAAAGATTTCAAATACAAAGGAAAGTCGGTCCGGTTTTTTTTCTCTGGCCACGTATGCACCAATATCCAGATTCTCCAACACGCTCATGAAAGGGAAGACATTCATTCCCTCAGGCACATAAACCAGACCACGGCGGACCACATCGTATACCGGAAGCGTTTGTATCTCCTCATGTTGATAATGGATCAATCCTTTTATTGGACGCAGAATACCGGCGATTGCTTTCATTAATGTGGTCTTTCCCGAACCGTTGACTCCAACAACGGAAATGATTTGATTAGCGCATACCGATAGATTGATCTTTTTCAGCACCTGAATGTCTCCGTAATGAACACTTAGGTTGCAAACTTTTAAAAGGGGTTTTTGAATGTCCATAATTCGCCTCAGGGTTAAGGTTTCAGGTTTCAGGTTTCAGGGGCCAGGGGGTCAGCTTTTGCTTGAAACCTTCTTTATTAGTTTCCTGATCCCTGTTCCCTGACACCCGACACCTGATCCCTAATCGTCTTCTTCATCCTGGTGTCGCAGTCCCAGATATGCCTGTAGAACGTCACGATTTCGCATTACCATATGGGGCGGTCCTTCCGCAATTTTTTCTCCGTGATCGAGTGCCAGCAGACGATCTGAAACCTTTAAACTCAAATTTAAAAAATGGTCAATGATGAGAAGGCTTACGCCTCGCTCTCGTACCCTGTTTACCAGTTGGATCGCCTGTTTCACCAAAACCGGACTGAATCCTGCCGCCACTTCATCCAAAAGGAGTAGTTTCGGACGCGTTGCCAGAGCCCGGGCCAAATCCAGTCGCCGCTGTTCACTGAGGGTGAGTTGGCCGGCAGGTGTGTCGGCTTTATGGGCGATGCCGACAATTTCCAAAAGCTCTTTTGCCATCTGTCTATCTTCAGGACAGGCATGAAGAGAAAATCCTTTACCAAAGATATGGCCGACCAACACATTTTGCATTGCGCTCATTCGAGGGAACGGTCTGGAGGATTGAAACGTTCTGCTGATGCCCAAACGACAGATCTCATGCGGTTTAAGATTTGTGATATCAATGCCTTTAAACAAAATATTGCCGCTGCTGGGCCTGTATCGACCACAGATTAAATTAAACAGCGTTGTTTTGCCGGCACCATTGGGACCCACCAAGCCAACGATCTCTCCTTCGCTAAGAGAAAAATCAATATCGCTCAGGGCGCAAAAATTGTTAAACGTCTTATTTAATGATTTTAATTGTAACAGTATCACTATGCGTTCCGCAACCTTCCCCAGAATCCGTTCGGCATAAAAAGCATCGTCAAAATCAACACAGCGCCGTAAAGAAACTCGTGACCCGCCGGAAGAAGGGGATGAAAAATAAACTGATCCACAGGATAAAGAACCAAAGCCGCAACAGCAGGTCCGAGGATTGTAAACCGTCCCCCACAAATGGCAAAGATCATGGGGACAGCGGAAAAATGAAGTCCATAGACCAATCCGGGCTCGATATAACGGACAAGATGAGCATAACATGCTCCACTGACACCGGTAAAAAAGGCGCTCATTAGTAAAGATAACAATCGATATCTGTTTACATGGATGCCGACAGCTTCTGCCGCAATTTCCTCCTCGCGAATCGCCTGGAGTGCCAGCCCCATGTTGGATCGAAATACAAACGTTACAAGACCCAGCAATATCACAAAATACGCAAATACAAGATAATATGAAGCCGTGATGCTGGACCCAAAATCCACATGCCAAGCTCCCATACGAAGCGTTGGAAGTCCGGATATGCCGACCAGCCCAAGGGACCCCCGAGTCAATGCATCCCAGTTGTCCGTTATCACTCTGGGAATTTCGACAAATGCCAGAGTTGCCAGAGCAAAATAGGCACCCCTTAAGCGCAGGCAAATCAGTCCCACCATCAGTCCCAAGCCTGTTGCGAATAAACCAGCCATGGGAATGGTAAGCCATGGGGACAGACCCTGCTCTAAGCTGAGCAAGGCTGAGCCATAAGCCCCTACACCAAAAAAGGCTGCGTGGCCCAGGGAAATGGAACCGCTGATACCCAGAAAGTTCCACGCCAATGCCAAAGAGGCCAGAAGCAGGGCGTGGGTAAAGACCTGAAGGATATAGTCGTTGGTTTGAACCAGCAGCGGTAGTGTTATCAGGGCCAAAAGCCCCAGAAAAAGGCTGGTTTTATCGGTTGTTATACCCCACTTATCGTCATATTGAACCGTTTTTTTGGATGTAGATTGAATCATTATATCTTTTGTTTCTTTTATCCTTCTCCTTTACCTAAAATACCGTGTGGCCTGAAAGCCAAAAGGGTCAGGAGCAAAACTGCACTGACCATTTCACGCCAGCTGGCACCACACAGGACAACGGTAAAAGATTCCGCCAACCCAAGAATCCAGCCCGCAAGAATAATGCTGCCCAGCCGACCGACACCTGCGAAAATGGTAATGGTAATTGCCACCAGGGTGGCTTCATGACCGGTAGACGGATACAGGTAGTGAATGCAACCATAAAGAGGACCGGCCAGTCCGATGAGGACGGCGCCGATACAGAAAGCGAGTGTTCCCATGGCTGTCACGTTGATACCCGCCAGAGCGGCGGCATCTTTTTCCTGGATAGTGGCCCTCAGGGCTTTTCCCAGATAGGTCCGATACATCAGCACATAAAGTATTCCAAGAATGATCAAAGATAAAAAAAACAGAGTGAGCTGGCCGTAACTGATGTAAAATCCGGGAATGTGAAATCCCTGATTCAAAATCGGAATCCGAATGAGCCGATAATCGCCGGAAAAGCAAAAAAGCATGCTGTTTTGGATCAAAATGGCCACACCAAAGCTGAGCACAATGGAATTCAGCTCTATGGGATCACGGAGACGGGAAAACAGGCGTTGCAGCCCCAGACAAATGAGCAGTATCACCAGAATAGCGAAAGGAAATGTCAAAACAAAAGGAAACGCCCATGCTTTCCATAACCAGTAAGCTGAGTAACCGGCCAGGACAAGCAATTCGCCATGGGCAAGGTTAAAATTCCGAGTTACCCCGAATATGAGGGCAAAACCGAGCGCGACGAGGACATAAAAAGAACCCAGGGAGATTCCGGAAACAAGAATGGTCGTCCACATGTTTTTACGAATTTGCAGCCATATGATTACGCGCTTATTATATGTATTAAATGCGCTTAGGTTTAAATGAGAGTTTGAAGTGCCTAAAGTTTGAAGTGAGCTAAAGTTAGGGTATTCTGTCAATTTTATATAAATAGATGGAGCAAAGCGACACCTTAACTTTAGGCACTTGTAACTTTAGCTCACTTTAGCCACTTTAAAGTCTTGTATTACTGCTAATTTATGACTTGATATCACATACTTTACAAAAATACGATTAGCCTGGCAATTTATCTTTCCTCCCATGACGGCATTGGATATACTGACTGTCCGGTAGATCGATCCGGCGGATAGACGACCACAAGTTTTCCTTTCTGAATCTGAACGACCATGTGGCGATAACTTGCCGGATCACCATCGGCGTCAAAATAAAGATGCTCCATGGGCAGCACTAAATCCAGTTTTGTCAGTGCTTGCCGAATATTTTCGCCGTTTAGGGTTTGACCGTTATTCAGAACATTTTGCATCGCCGCAATAAGGACCTTGGCGGATGTGTAACCGTGCATATTGGTGGTATTCGGGAGTTGGCTGAACATCTTTTGAAAATTATTGACAAAAGACGCAGAGGCTTTCTCCGTTCCCGGTACGGTAATTCCCGGATGCCAGGCACAGGTGCTGTAGAGATAGTCGGCGTCTTTTCCCAAAGCATGAATAAAACTTTCATACGCAATACCGAAAGGGCCGATATACGCCTTGGGAGTCATTCTATTCTCTTTAAGCTGTCTCACGAAAAGAATATGGTCCGGTGTAAAGCCGCCGGAAACGATCACATCGATTTTCATGCCGGCCAGCTTGGCAATCAGCGGTGTAAAATCGGGCGTACCGGGACGGAATTTTTCAACCAGCCGGACCATTAGTCCCCGTTTTGTAAGACAGCGCTCCAGATCCCTGGCCAGTTCAGTGGAACCGGGAGTGGCGGCATGTAAAATGGCCAGACGTTGGGGTTTAAAACTTTCGATGAGGATTCCACAGAGGGGTTCAACAAATCCCTGAAGCTTTGAAACCCTGAACAAGTAAGGGTTCTTATGCTGTGTCAATTCTTTTTGGAGACTGGCGCTGGCGACATAAGGAATTTTGTGTTTTTTTGCGATGGCAGCAATTGGACCGACCAGTGAATCAACGTAACCGCCGGTAATGGCCGCCACGTTTTGCCATGAACATAATTCTTCAGCCCTGGAGATGGCCACATCGGGCTGGCTTTGGTCGTCCCTTGAGATGAGCTGTAGTTGATTTCCGCCGATACCTCCAGCCGTGTTAGCTTCGGCAACGGCAACTTCAATCCCCTGATGGATTTCAATACCTTGCTTTGCAAACCTTCCGGAAAGGGGATTAATTTCACCGATTTTTATCGTTGCGGTGTAACCGGTTTGGCTCCACAAAGCAAACAGCATTAAATAAACAATAATACAGAAACGTCTGAAAAACATGAGAATAAAACCTATGTGATTTCCTGGATTTTTCCCATGGTGAAAGCCTCGTTTGTAAACATAGCTTCTGTTCCCTGCTAGCTGATTCCTGATCTCTGAAGCTAAGAAAACATCATCTTAGAACCCACACTGTTGAGCACAAAGCTTTCGGGAAATTCTTTTTGAAACCGCTGTATCGCTTTCCAGCCGGTACAGTGCATGGGTATCAACACATCGGGATCTATTTTTTTCAATGCATCGACCGTTGGATCATGGAATTTTTCGAAAAACGGGCCGGACAGGTGAAATCCTCCTAAAACCGCATGGATTTTCTGCTCTCCGGTGGTTTTTTGCGCAAACATCAGTGTATTGACAATTCCGGCATGAGCACAGCCGGAAATCACAACCAGCCCTTTTTCCCGGAGTTTCATGACAATGGCTTGGTCGTCAAGAATCGGGTCTTGAACGAGTTCTCCGTTTTTTTCCATGAGGGCATTGGGCATGCCTTTTTCAAAAGGGGTGGCTCTTTCCACTTCGCCGGTGACCATAATCATATCATCAGCGATACAGATTGGTGTTTCGCTTTCTATGATTTCAACATTTTTTTGCTCCAACTCATCTTTTGCAAGGGTTTGAGGCCAAATATTTTTTGATCCGTCAGGCTGACGAGTATAGCGAGGATATACAAAGGCCCCGGGATGTAAAACCAGTGGAATGGTACGGGATATTTTATCGAGAATGCCGTACAAAGTACCGGTATGATCCATATGCCCATGACTCAGGACAATCGCCTCTATATCATCAATGTTCAATCCCAGTTGTTCTATATTATGGAGTACGCCAATTTTTGTGTATCCCGTGTCCAAAAGGATGGAGTGTTTATCTTCCCCTTGATAAACCGTAACGAGCAAAGAGAGGCCGTGTTCAGCAAGAAAAGTGTCAGCTTTAACTTTGCCTTCCTTTGATAAAGGGGGACGTGTTATTACATCGGTGCTTGGGAGCAGAACATCCACATAATTATCGATAAGCGTTGTAATCTCAACACGATCCACCGTTTTTAACGAAACAGATACATTTTTATTCATGGTTTTTCCTCCATTGTGTGCTCATTGCCTCCATTCGGTGCTGATTGTTGTTAATACAAACCCCATATTACGGATAACGATCGAAAGAAAACCCAACTTAATGTTTATGGCAAAAAAATAAGCATGTAAAGAGATTTATTAGATCTAAAAAGCCCCGTATTTAAGAAAGGTTACTGCAGCAAATAAAAACCCCCCTCACCTTAGAAAGTGAGGGGGGAATCATTATCTCATACTGCGAACCATCGATTATTTAGGTGGACGCAGATGACGTCTCAGGAGCTTGCCGGTGGGTGTGCGCGGCAGTTCACTCCGGTACTCGATGGCTCTGGGGAGCTTGTAGATAGCAATGTGTTCCTTCAAGAATTCTTTGAGTTCTTCGAAGAATTCATCACTGCCTTCCCGACCTTCTTTCAGAACCACAAAGGCTTTGGTGATCTGACCTTTTTCAGGATCAGGGATACCCACAACACCGGCTTCGGCAACTGCCGGATGCTTTTCGATGGCTTCTTCCACTTCGGCAGGACCGATTCGGTAACCGGAACTCTTGATCATGTCGTCTTCACGGGATACGAAGAAAATGTTGCCGTCCGCTTTCATGTAGACCGCATCACCCATCTGGTTCCAGCCGTTGACCACGCCTTTTTTCTGGGATTTGATAAGTTTCTCATTATCTTCGTAGGGTTTCCAGTACAGACTTCCCGAGGGGCCCTTTAAAACCATGCTGCCGACTTGATCCGGCTTGCAGTCATTCCATTCCGGGTCAACCACCCGCACCTCAACTCCAGGCAGCGCTTTGCCGATGGAGTCGGGCATAGGCTCGGGATTCATGGTGTTGGACGTCACCAGGTGGAGCATTTCAGTGCCGCCCAAGCCTTCCCAGATGGGCAGGCCGGTCAGTTTCTGCCATGCCGACAGGGTTTCGGAACCCAGGGCGTCGCCGCCGGAGGTGTAAAGACGAATTGAACTGGTGTCGTAATCCTTGAATTTGGGGAACTTCATCAGAGCGCGGTAGCCGGTGGGCAGACCGGTGAGGATTGTGATTTTGTGTTTCCCGATCAGTTCCAACATCTCCGGCGGTGTGAACTTTGGAATCAGAGAGATGGCTGCACCGCCTTCAAAAGGCATCAAAGTAAAGGTGCCGAACCCTGCGGCAAAGGAAACCGGGGCGGCTCCGCCCAGAACATCACCGGGCTTCATCTTGTATACATGTTTGTTGACCAATTTGGTCTCTATGACAATCGGCCGGACAAAGTGGACACAGCCTTTGGGCATGCCGGTGGTACCGGATGTATAGAGCATAATGCCGATGTCGCCACCCTTTAGCATGGTGGCTTTCAGATCAGCAGAACCGGCCGCGAGCATTTCTTCATAGACCATGTTTCCCGCGGCCTTGACTTCGTCGGCTTTGCCGCCGATAACGATGACTTTGGTACCGAACTTGAAGTTGGGCTTGGCCTGTTCCACCGGGGGCATCAGCGGGGCATTGACAATAAAAAACTTCATTTCAGCATTGTTGGCCACAAATGCTACTTCTTCACCGGACCACAGCGGCGATGTCGGTACCGGAACGGCACCGATTTTCTCAATGGCAAAGATGGCCACCAGGGCCTGAATGGAATTCACCAGACGAATCCCCACCCGGTCCTGGGATTCAACGCCGGAATCTTTAAGGCTGTTGCCGAACTTGTTGACCATTTCCTGGAGCTGGGCGTAGCTGACGTTTTGGTCCATGAACTTAATGGCGACGTTACCACCTTTGCCTTCTCGAACATGGCGGTCAAGCAAAAAGTCGGCAAGATTCAATTCATCCGGTGTATCCGCAAACTCTTCTGGAACCAAATATTCCGGCCACAAATCTTTTGGTGGCAGCATTTTTTCCGGTATTTTACCCATAGTATAAACCTCCCTAATTTTCTTGTTGTCTGATTAATGTAACATGTGCCTATCTCTCAACAGCCGAGGGTATATCCCTTTTGCAGCCTGCAAATTTTAGTTTGAAATACCTGTATTCGATTGTTACTAAATTCCAACACGGCAGACGTTCGGGCATATCCCCGGGCCAATTTTTCTAAAAATTCACCTCCTTTCCAAAAAAATGTTGGGACCGATTGAAAGATTTTTCATGAGCCTTACGGATAGCTCAAAACTGAATAAATATCGTTTGGAAAAGCTATCGAACAGTTGCCTATAAAATATCCATAAATAAATTGCAAGGTAAAAAAACATATGTGTTTAAAGCCTTTTTTTCGGTACGAAACCGAGGGAAACTGTTATGTTCGTTGGTTCGTGTTTTCAGATAATTTATACCGTATAAAGTACTCCGGGATATCTGTTAATCTACATGTTGTATGTTATGGGGTATAAAACGCTATTGAAAAAACGTTTGAATGATTCAGTTCGATATTCCTTCAGTCACTATGTGTTTTAAGGAGGCAAAATTATAAACCCTTGTCATCCGTGCTTAAACCGCAGGATCTTAGAATTTTTTGAATAAAATTCATTTTTTACTCTTGACAAAATTTGTAAACAATTTTAAAAAAAACACTGCACTGAATCAGATTCAATTTTTGATTTTGCAGACAACTCAAATCAAATATTGCATTCACTGAATATAATTCAACCATAATTAGTTCACTTTTTTCAGTACCATCGTTTTAAATCGATTCTTATTTTTTTTATTACCCAAAGGAGGTGATGCAAGATCTTTACGCTTTTTGAACAAAGCGTAAAGAAAAACGACCGAAAGAGAATCAAATTAAGAATACGCTCGACCGCAGGGGCGACTATAATCCATCGACACAAATAGGTCGTTTTAGCCCCGGTGATGGTCTGGGGCGAATTTCAACTGGAAAGGAGGTGATAAGTGCCAGTTAGGAGGAATTATTGCCGTTCCTCTGAAACTGAAAATGACTCTGGATAAATTCTTAAGTGGAATTTAAACTATTTTTGGAGGTAAAATATGGCAGAAAAAAGAGATATTGAAATAAACAGCCGGGCCGACACCATTGGTCTTATGGATATGGAT
>Ga0224495_10000928_pt1 | contig 21930 bp, 17 predicted proteins | sample SF_Jul11_sed_USG_FD_168128 | JGI IMG/M metagenome (GOLD analysis project Ga0224495, IMG submission 168128) | Sediment microbial communities from San Francisco Bay, California, United States - SF_Jul11_sed_USGS_4_1 | ecosystem: Environmental > Aquatic > Marine > Sediment | place: USA: California...
GCAAGCACGGCCCCGACAGACGAGGGGCTACACTAAATGCCACCGGCAAGTGTCCCAAACTCATTGACACGTTCCGGATTCGGGGACGGCCCCGCCCCCCATCCATAGCGCCATCACCAGCAGGGCCACGCTGATCACCCCACCATGCAGACTCCAACCCATCCGGTCCCTCTCACGCTCCCTGTCACGCATTGCGCGGGTCCTCCCTGCTACGTCACATGTGTCCTGACGGATCGCTCCAGCAATCCCCATACCCACACCCTGTTGGCTCTACCACGCCCCACCTCCTCGCCGCTGGCCAGGCACCAGTCATCGGCGACCCGCTATGCCGGAAGCAGGCAGGCCTCGTCCCTCGCGCGCATTCGCGTGGGGCTACGGCTCAGCACTATGACCGGGAAAAAAGGAAATGACTGACAGCTGGTCACAAGAGACGGGTGCCTGTGAGGAGCACGGTGTGTAACCATACGGAATATCGAGCACAGAACGACCGGCCACCGGCAGCGACCAGTATAGAGGGCTCGAACCTACTTCGCAAGACGATAGAGTATATCAGCGCTGTGCAGACGGTTCTGATCGATTACTCCGAGCGCTCCTGCCTCAACAAGGTTACCACAGGCCCGCACTTCGGTCTCTACGCCATCATGCGTACGGATGGCATAACTATCATTCTGGAGAAGAGGGAAGTCTCGGTCCCCACACTCTCCTATGCCCCCTCCCCGCAGCCTGTGGGAAGAAATGGCATCGCCCCATCGAATCCCCTTACTGTTCAACAGGGCGTGATATAAATCACGCGTACACCCGTACTGGCAACGACCTCCGCAAGCTTCTCAAAAATCCAAAGCCTGGCATCCATTGCTCGACCCAACCCTTATGAAAATACCTCTGCATAAGCCCCTGTCTCTTTCTTACAAAACTGCCTGCCCGATCACGTGTTAATACGGTGTTAGAAATTCGGACAAATCGGCCAAATTCCCGCCAGAAAGAGACAGAAAGAAATAGGTGGATAAAATGCGAATCGCCGCTCGTGACAAGGGGATTGGCCATGTCGTCAATGACTTAGCCAATCCCCCTTTGCCTGCTTAGAAGGCTGATGCTCTATCCGACTGAGCTACGGGCGCAATCCGAGAAGTGCTGAGTCCTAGTGAGGGCGAGTCAGTATACCGTACTCATCACTCAGAACTCCGCACTCTCTTAGAAGGGACTAGTCTGAAGCGGAAGGCCGGTCGACGTCAAGTAGAGTGGCCTCGACCGGTCCAACGATCATTTCATACGTTCCTCCCCATTTCGACCAAGTCGGTTACCTTGTAGCTGAATCAAATTAGATTCAGAGTGAATCTATTTAGGCTCACCACCGCCCATCTCGCGGTATTACTGAGAGAACTCTGCATCAAAGAAAACGCTGCATCAGTGCAACAGCTCAACCGTTTCAATGATTTACATGGCAATGTACAGTTACCATCTAATCAGTGGCTCGTCTCTTGCTAGCGCGACGCATGCGTAGGGCCGATCAGTCAGGAGAGAGCAATGGATCGCAGCGTCAGCATCATCGAACCACCCCCTGACCGATTGTCCCTCTCTCAGGCCGCGCTTGCTGAATTACACCGCGCTCTCTTTTGGGCTATTGCTAAAAATACCGTACTGGTTTATGAGAGGCTGCCAGGTGCGTGCGCGCAGCGGTGCGGCAATGCTGTGCAGCTGGTTGCTTTCCCAGGATCTTCGACGGAGCCGGCCATGAATGGCACCTCAGGCATCCAAGAAGTGCGGTCTACTACCTTCCAATCACCTTCAAACCGGTTGCTGCGCAAGCAGCTGAAACGATTCGGAACAGCTCTCTGGCAACTTCTCCATACTCACGGTTTCATCGTTCCCTCTACAAAGATCAAATTGGGCCTAGACAAGACTGGTGACACCATTTGCATGCTTCCTGATTCCAAAACACTCGAACTGGACTAGGTATATGAAGTCGAAAGCGATTAGCCTCCTAGCCCTCTTGCTGCTTGTTGGGCCAGCTTGCACGACGACGGTGGTTGTGTCAGTGCACCAGCCCAGTAGTAGCAGCACGCTGACAGGGACCAACTGCAAGTTGCAGAGAGAGCTTCGAAACCAACACCAGCAAACATCCGTTTGGTGTTGGGCCGCGAGCGCCCATACAGTCATTGAGTACGTGAAAAATGAACCAATTGAACAGTGCACCCTCGTCGATGCAGTCTTTCGTCGGGAACTAGATGCGGCATGGGAAAATCCCATCGGAACAATCTCTGGAACAAACCCTGGCAACCCTTTGGATCGCCCACACTGCTGCATGAGCACTGAGCCATCCTATCCCTCTAACGCTGCACCCAACGTAGTGGATGTAGCAAATAGCCGTTGCTTGAGCAATGGCTGGCCGGAACTTATCTTTAACACAGAACCATTCCGCATGCGCTTCGAGAGGTATGACTACTATGGAGGGAACTATTATCCTCAAGGGCTCAGTTGGGATGAAATTGTGGCTGAGATCTGTGCAGATCGACCGATGATTAGCGCCATTCATTTTTCTCCTGAACTAGGTGACGCAGCGCATACGGTGGTGATCGGGGGCTACAACGAATTAGAAGACGGATCGCAATGGGTCCACGTGTATGATCCTGGATCCAGCACATTGGAAGACGATTACTATCTCTGGCCCTACGACATCTATCTTGGTGACCCAGGAGTGTTTACCCATGTTCGAGACTATAAGAACATCTCCCTTCCCTAAGTCACTTCAGCAGATTTTCAGAAATCGCCTCATAGACGGTATCGCGATCGCAACGATCTGTTTCGCGCTTGTCCCAACGGTGTGGGCGAATCCCTTTAATAATTCCGACATTGTTGCCGCACTCTCCACCTCGCAGACCGTGCCTCCCGAAGCGCAAGACCTGGCGAGCAGTTTTGTCGACCATACACTGCCAAGACTGCTGGTGGATGATGCTCGTGTGGCAGCACAGCTGGGCCTCGGCGGCACAATAGGTAGCACAGTTGTCCTCGGACATGCGTTGCCGCTCATGATCATCCGCCACACAGACGTACTGGAATTGGCAAGTGGACATTCAGGCCCAATCGATCTGGTCAATAACACGAATAATTGGATAAAAGACCCGGCCGGCAAGTTGAGCCCAAGACGAATGGTCTTCTCGTTCAAGGTGAATGATGGCGCCTCTGCACCAGGATATTATTCCTGGTCTTCCGTCACCGTGGAACATTCGCCATCTGGCTCCTGGCGCGTGTTCCAGGTTGGTGCTCCCAAATTAACGCGGGCAATGAACCGCTATCAAGCTCCAGGAACAAAGTATTTCCTCCTCTGGATTCCAGACATCAATCGACACTACCTCGGAGCAGTGGGATCTGATGCAGTTGCCCCTAAGATCACCCTCACCGTCCTGTTTAACGATCCACTTGCGCAGCGAAGTCCCGGCGAGCAAATCGATGCCACCTCACCCAATTTTATTGAGAAGCTTATCGATCTCTATACAAAGGCTCTCTCAACATCTCCCACTAGTAATGCCAGGGGGACCCTAAAACAGGACGAATGACTGCTCCATGAAAGTCTGGTCTATACCGAAACAACGCATTGGGCGATTACCATAACCAGGGAGGAAAGAATGAGAAATTTACCGCGGCGATTCAACCCCGCAAGAACCGCATGTAGCCTGGTGGGAGGTCTTCTGCTAACAGGACTCCTGACAGCCTGCTGGGCGGTCAACACCTATGTACAAGTGGACACATGTCCACAAGGCAGCGTTAGGGTTATAGAGGGAGGTGCAGGTGCATGTAGTGTCATAAATCCTTATAGCGGCCCGCTCCTCCCTCAAAACTATAAGGTCTGCAAAGATATCAATAACCTAACCATATCCTGCACAGGAAATGAGATATGCACCAGCGGTAATCGGTGCAATGATTCTCCCGGCAACGAAAACCGTAAGGTTTGTAAAACTGTCTGGAAACAGTCAGCCGCTGGCAGCATGGATGGCGCTTGCATTTGCACGAGCAACTACTAAAGCTTTGTGTATGCGTCACTGACGGTTACGAGTAGTGAGAAAAGAGTTTGCTCGGCAATTGCCTTGGCGTCACTTTCGGTGGATGTGCGAGCTTTACGCGTCACAGCCGACTGACGGCCAGCTTGAACTATAAGGAGAATGAATCGTGAGACGGACATTCCTGCTTCATCATAATAGGATGCCGACTCTCTATTGCTACCTTCTCGTTCAAGCACTCGGTGCTCTGGTGTTGTGGTTGTGCTGCTTGCCGATCGTTGATCAAGCCCACGCCGCAGACCCGATCACGCCATCCGGATTGAACACGGAGGTCAGCCCACCGGTCACGCTTCCGAACGGAGAAACTCAATACAACATCACTGGCGGCACCAGACCGGGAGGCGGAACGAATCTGTTCCACAGCTTCGGAGACTTCAATGTCCCGAATGATAACATCGCGAACTTCCTCAATGACTCCGGACTTGCAACATCCAACATCCTCGGCCGGGTGACTGGAGGCAACCCATCAGCGATTTTTGGCACGATCCAAACTAACGGGCCAGGCGGATTCGGGAATGCCAATTTCTTCTTGATGAACCCCTACGGCTTTCTCTTCGGGCCGAACGCCACCATCAACGTCGGCGGAATGGTGGCTTTTACAACGGCGGACTATCTGCGACTGCAAGGCATTGGTGGAACCGGCGTCTTCTATGCCGACTCGGCGGCAACAAGCATAATAACGAGCGCCCCAGTGGCAGCATTTGGTTTTCTAGGCTCCAACCCTTCAGCGATCGCCATTCAAGGCAGCACCCTCACGGTAGCACAGGGCCAGAGCCTGTCGTTGGTCGGCGGAAGCAAGGGATTCACGGCAACGGACCCTGATACCGGAAATCCAATTTCTGCCCCAGACGGAATTACAGTAACCGCGGGCACCCTCTCAGCACCCGGCGGCCAAATCAACTTGGCCAGTGTCGCTTCACCCGGTGAGGTGTCCGCCGTTGACTTCATGCCGACCTCAGGCATGACAATGGGAAATATCAGTCTTTCACAAGGCGCCCTTCTCGATGTCTCGGCTGATGCAGCCGGTACGGTTCGCATTCGCGGCGGAGAATTCGTCATCGATAACGCTACAATTTCAGCGGACACAACCGATGCCGATGGCGCACAGGTTGCGATCGGCATCAATGTGACCGGTGACATGTCCCTGGCGAATGATCTGGCTCCCGCACTTACCGCAAGAACGGACGGCACCGGCAATGCTGGAGCAATCAACATCCAATCCGGCAATCTCGCCGCCGTGACGAGTTCCTCAGACATTTTGATCGCATTGATTGACACTCATACGTCAGGAACGGGCACAGCCGGAAACGTAGCGATCACGACCGGAAATCTCCATGCGACCAATGGAGCCTTTTTTATTGATACAGGAACCGCCGGGACAGGGCACGGAGGTGATATCGATATTCAAGGCACTACAATTCTACTGGAGACCGCGACTATAGCCACTGGCAATCAACGCTTTGGTCAGTCCCTTGGGCTCGACGTCAGTGGTTCCGGCGGCAACCTCAGCATCAAGGCGACAGAATCGCTGGAGCTCCGAGGATCCACTATTTCCACTGAAGCATGGTTTGCCGAGGCCGGCAATATAATTCTGGAGGCCCCAGACATCTTTCTTAACAGCGGAGCTGCCGTTGCTCTGGATGGCGATTTCGGAGGTGCCACGATGAGAGTAAATGCCGACAGGCTCAGACTCGACTCTGGCGCGCGCCTTATAAACAACACCGTCTTCGATGCAGGAGGGGATACCATCATCAAGGCCAAGGTCGTGGATCTCACACGAGGAAGCTTTATTCAGACATCCACGCTCGGCGATGGGACAGCCGGCAACATCATCCTCACAGCCACAGAGCATCTCACAATTGATGATCGAGCTAACACATCACACCTCGTATCAGGGCTCATAAGCACCGTCCGGGAAGACAGCTTCGGCACTTTGGGAGGGACAGGGTCGGTCACAGTGATAACTCCTCAGCTGGAGATGTTTGGAGGCGGCATCATCAATACCACCACCAGGAACAGTGGGAGCTCAGGAGATGTTTCCATTTTTGCCAATTCGGTAACGATATCGGGACAGCGTGACGCCGAATTTCCCGGTTCAGTCCTCGAACTTGGAACTACGCGCGGTAGCGGAATCTACACTCGCACTGTTGGCAGCGATTTATGTGCCGACGCCTGCGGCAATGCTGGCAATATCACCATCATGACCGACTCGTTGCATCTCGACAGCGGTGGAACGATCAATAGCGGCACGAGCAATACTGGAGCTGGTGGCAGCATCACGATCAACGCAACTGATTCGATCAGCATTTCCGGCGCTACGACGGATGGAACCCCATCTGGCATCCACAGCCGCACCATCGGAGAAATGTCCGACGCAGGCGCCGGTGGCAACAATACCCTTTCAGCCGGACAATCGGTACGCATATCGAACGGCGCGGCCATTTCTACCAGCAGTACCGGTCCCGGCAATGCGGGTAACATTGATATCGATGCCGGTCACCTGTTCGCAATGACCAATAGCGCCGTGACGACTGAAGCCACCCAGTCTGGCGGCGGTGCCATCAAGATTACGACCGATCCAAGCGGCACGGTCCAGCTCATCAACAGCACGATCAGCGCGTCGGTCCTTGACGGCACGGGCGGCGGCGGCAGTGTGAACATCGATCCGCTATTCGTTATTCTGGCAAATAGCCAGATCCTCGCGACTGCGGTCCAGGGAGCGGGCGGAAATATCTTCATTACCACGAATCTTCTCTTGCCCGATGCGAACAGCGTGATCTCTGCCTCCTCGCAATTTGGCCAGAACGGCACCGTCACGATTCAATCCCCGAATGCCCCAATCAGTGGCCAGATTCACCCGCTGGGAAAGACGCCGCTGCTCGTGACCTCGCTGCTCAACCAACAGTGCGCGTCAGTGGCCGGCGGGCAGTTCAGCAGCTTCACGGTGGCGGGCCGGGACAGTTTGCCGACTGAACCGGGGAGCTGGCTCACGAGCCCGCTCGCGATGCTGGGCACGGGAACGGGGGAAGGTCTATCTGGTCTATCTCGTCTGTCTGGTGTGTCGTATGTCGTTCGAGCAGGGTTGGCTGCGCACCAGATAGACACGACAGACCAATCACCGTTGTCGTTGCGGCAGATCGCGCCGGCGGGGTTCCTGACCCAAACCTTTGCAGTCGATAGGTCCGCAGGCTGCACCTCGTGATTCGTCGTGTGGAGGAATTGCGAGCGCTATGCGCTGACCGGCTTCATCGGCAGTGCGTATTGTGCATCGGTCTTATCATGGTTATCCTTCCGGTGGTCACTTCAGCCTTCGCACAGACTCTGATCGAACCGACGCGACCCTCCGGCCAACCACCCGGGCCCTTGAAGGAAGAGTTTCAACGGCCCTTGCCGCCTCCCAATCCCGTCCTGCCACTTGTTCCGCTCCCGCCGGGAGGCCAGGCGCCAATACAGCCGGACACGGTGCGGGTGTTCGTCCGGAACATAGAGGTCATCGGCAACAGCGTGTTTTCGGATGCCGAGATCGCCGAGGTGACGGCGCCGTTCACGAACCGGACGCTGCTGACCGAGGATCTGGAGCGACTCCGGCTGGCCCTGACACTCCTCTACGTCAATCACGGCTATCTGACCTCCGGCGCGATCATCCCGGACCAGGACGTGGTCTCCGGAGTCATCAGGGTACACATTATCGAAGGCAGGCTGACAAGGATCGATGTCGAAGGGAACCGCTGGTTCAGCTCGTCCTACCTGGGGGATCGTCTTTCGCTCGGCATCCGTACGCCGGTGACGCTCGCCCCGCTACAAGAACAACTGCAACTGTTGCAGCAGGATCGCCGGATCGAGCGGATCAATGCGGAACTGCGGCCCGGCGATCAGAAGGGCGAGAGCGTGTTGCATGTGCGCGTCGCGGATAAACGACCGTTCCGCGCCTCGATGGAGGTCAACAACTACCAGACGCCGCTGGTCGGAGAAATCCGCGGGATCGGCAAGCTGATTGACGATAACCTGACAGGCCGCGGGGACCAACTCAGCCTCGGCTACGGCCAGTCAAGCGGCGCCTATCCGATCGTGGATGCCTCTTACGCTCTCCCCTTCAACCGGTACGGCACGACCTTTTCGCCTTACTACCGGCGCTACGGCTTTCGGCTGATCGAATCGCCCTTCGCCCCCCTGAACATCAAGACCAATTCGGAGATCATCGGCATGAGCCTCCGTCATCCGATTTATAAGACCGTGACCGATGAGGTGGCCCTTTCGATCATCGGAGAACATCTCTTCACCCAAACCTTTCTCTTCCACGACACTCCCGGGCAGATCCCCTTCAATACGTTCCCCGGCTATCAAAATGGCGTGGCAACCGTGTCCGCGCTCCGCTTCGCCCAGGACTGGGCCCATCGCACGCTCGATACGGTGCTGGCGGTCCGTTCGCGATTCAGCGTGGGCCTGAATGTCCTGGGTGCGACGATTAATGCACACCCGGACATCCCTGACAGTCAGTTCTTCTCCTGGCTGGGCCAGGTCCAGGCGATTAAGCAGTTCGGCGAGGAGTTGCTCGGCATGCAGCTCCTCGGCCATATAGACCTGCAACTCACCAACTCGCCGCTGTTTCCGGTTGAACAGGTGGCGGTCGGAGGCCGGTACACCGTACGTGGCTACCGCGAGGTGACGCTCCTGCGCGACAACATGTTCGTCGCTTCGCTGGAGCCACGCTTTCCCTTATGGCGTTGGGGGAACGGAGAACCAATGTTCCAATTGGCCCCCTTCGTGGACGTTGCGCATGGGTGGAACCAGGGTGGCAACCGTGGAGCCCCGACGCAGCCGATCACCACCTTTCCCGACACGCTCGCCAGTGTGGGCGTCGGGCTCCGCTGGAATATCCTGCCGAACGACAGGGCCAGCTTCGAAATCTATTGGGGGCAACAGCTCAACCACGCGCCAAAGATCCGCAACACGATTCAGGATAACGGAGTTCATCTAGGATTTGTGGTAAATCTGTTCTAACGCGAACAGCTTGATCCGAGCATTGCGCGATGATGCATAAAATTCAGCCTTCAGCCTTCAGCCTTCAGCCTTTAGCCTGGCTCGCCCTGTTCCTTGTTCTCACAACCGGTTTCCTGCTGCCCAAGGCGTCCGTCGCGGTCGCCGCCGTTGAGCCCTCTCCGGAGAGCTTCATGCAGCAGGGACTGCAGGCCTACCAACGTGGCTCGTTCGATCAGGCGCTTGTTGCCTGGAAGCAGGCGGCGGATCTCTTCAAGGCTTCCGGAAACACTTCCGCACAGGTTGAGGCGCTGGTCCTGTCTGCTCAGGCGTCGATGGGCATGGGACAATCCAAGCAGGCACTTCAGTCATTAGAACTGGCGCTCGCGCTCGCGCATCAGAGTGACGACTCTCTCCAAGAAGCCTCCGTCCTCGGCCATCTAGGGCGAGCCTATTTGACGCTTGGGCAATTGAACGCAGCATCGGAATATCTCCAGCACGCGTCAGCCTTGGCGAACAATCGGAGTTTCTCACCTCTCATCGCAACGACGAAAAATGATCTCGGCATTCTTTGTGCGATGAAACAGCAGGACCAGGAGGCGCTGAACGCGTTTGAAGACAGCGTGGTCCATTCAGAAAGAGCCAGGCTTCCACTCCTCTCTGCGACAGCCCGCACCAATGCCGCACGGACTCTGCTGCGGCTCGGCCAACCAGTCAACAGCCGTCTGGCTCTCGACGTCGCGCTCGACCGCTTGAAGAATGTTCCAGTCTCCAAAGAAAAATCGTTCGGATTAATCGGCATCGCGCTGGCCTACCAGCGACTGCTTCCTCTCCTCCCCCAGGAGCATGACCCTCTCGTCTTGAGAACCGCGGGAACCCTCCAGGAAGCGGCCACGGTCGCTGAGCAACAGGGCGACAGCAGGACACTGTCCTATGCCCTCGGGTATCTTGGACATCTTTACGAACTGGAATTCCGCATGGACGAGGCCTTGCAGCTTACCAGGCGAGCGCTCTTCACTGCACAATCGGTGGGTGTGCCTGAATCACTCTATCGCTGGCAATGGCAATTGGGGCGCCAGCTGGCCGCGACCGGCCAGCTGGATCAGGCGATCACCTCATACCGGCAAGCGGCACTGACACTCCAACCCCTTCGGATCGAGGTGGCGCAAGCTTCTTCCGAAGGCGCATTCGGTGGACAGGAACCGGTGAAACCCTTGTTCTTTGAGCTGGCCGACTTGTTGCTCCAGCGAGCCTCGCTCACTGAGGACAGCAAGGCCGTCGAGGGATATCTGCTCGCCGCTCGCGATGCAATCGAAGCCTATAAAGTCGCGGAGCTACGTGACTACTTCAAGGACGACTGTGTCGATTCCGTACGGTCGAAGGTCACGACGTTCGATCGGTTGTCACCGGATACCGCTGTTGTCTATCCTATCCTATTTCCCTCCCGACTCGAACTCTTGATGAGCCTCCCGTCTGGACTCAAACGCGTCTCCGTCCCCGTGACGGCTGACCGGCTGACCAAGGAAATTCGCGCCTTCCGCCGGTTGGTGGAAAAGCGCACCACCCGTGAATACCTACCCCATGCCCAGCAACTGTATGACTGGCTGGTGCGCCCGTTGGAACCTGACCTCGCGCAGACGCACATCACCACCTTGGTGTTCGTCCCGGACAGTGCATTGCGAACGATTCCTTTGGCAGCACTTCATGACGGCTCGTCGTTCCTCATCAATAGGTTTGCGCTCGCCATGACACCCGGTTTGACGTTGACCGACCCACGCCCGCTGAGCCGCGAGAAACTCCGGTTCCTCGCAGTCGGCCTCACCATATCTGCACAAGGGTTCCCCCCCCTACCCTATGTGGCAGAGGAGATGGAATCCATTCACCAGCTTTATAAGAGCGACCAGCTGCTCAACAATGTCTTTCAGACTTCAACACTGGAACAGGAATTGCGCGAAGGACGGTATGGAGCCTTACATATCGCGACACATGGAAAGTTTTCGACCGACGTGAACGATTCGTTCCTCCTTACGTTCGATGGGAAACTGACGATGCAGACACTGGACCAACTGATTGGCCTCTTTCGGTTCCGGCAAGAGCCGCTTGAACTCTTGACCTTGAGCGCCTGCCAAACCGGTATCGGCGACGATCGTGCAGCGCTCGGCCTTGCCGGCGTTGCACTGAAGGCCGGTGCGCGGAGCGCGCTGGCCACCCTCTGGTTCATCAATGATGAAGCGTCGGCCGCGCTGATCTCCGAATTTTATCGTCAATTGCGGAACCCCACTCTTTCAAAAGCGATCGCGCTCCAGCGGGCGCAGTTGAAACTATTGGGCGATCGTATTTACGAACATCCGGCATACTGGTCGCCCTTTCTGTTGCTCAATAATTGGCTGTAAGAAGGAGCTCCACCATGAGGCGTGTATTGATTGTAGGACTGAACCTGTTCCTGACCCTCGCGGGAGCGTACATCCTCGACGCCACCGATACGGCGGCTGCGACACAGGCCGGTCTGCAGGAGGACCCGCCGCTTCCCCTGTACACACCGCCAAAGAAGCTGACTCCTCGCGCGCGAGTCGGTGGTTCGCTACGTGGAACGGAGGGCACTGAACCGGAAATCGTCGCCTTGGTTCCTGATCACGTTGGTTTGACTATGAAGCAAACCCCGACCCTGAATTGGTATCTCTCGAAACTGACGGCCTATCCCTTGAGGTTTACACTCACTGACACCCAAAAAATTGCGCCGCTCTTTGAAGGTCCTCTCCCTGCTCCAACCAAGGCAGGGGTCCAATCCATCGATCTCAAAAACATGGGGCTCGCGCTTGAAACCAATGTGCAATACCGCTGGTTTGTGTCGGCGATCCCCAACCCCGACTCCCCTTCAAGGGATATTGTGGCAGGTGGAATGATTGAGCGATGCGAGTTCAGCGAATGTTTGACGGTCACCTCAGTGAATGTGACGTGCGACCGTGACAGCGTGCGCACGAATGCCCTCGTCGGATTCTGGTACGACGCGATGGGCTGCGTATGTTCATTGATCGAGAAGGAGCCAACAGACCCGTCGCTTCGAAGGCTGCGCGCAGCCCTCCTGAGGCAGGTAGGACTTAACGGGGTGGCAGACTGGGATTTGCGTTCGATTCAGAGTCATCCCCAATAGCCGCTTGATGCCTTTCATCATGACAGGCTTGATCCAGCCGACTGAATCCATTTTGATCCATCATGAATTCATTTTGATTCACTTCGCTTCTCAGACCTTTAGTCGAAGCATCGTCTGGTATCACGATTTGCTACGTCCTATATGCATAGTTTCCCTCATTGCAGCTAACGAAAACCATGGGACTGATGGCACGTTGCTTGCCACATGAAGTAGAACTTATGTGGACAGCTGTCTCTCGGCGTGCCACGCACGCCTCGCAGACTCATCGATGAAGGTTGAGTCGGCGAAGCCGACGCGCCGGAGTTGGACCGGTAGATTGAGACGATATCGACACCTCCTCTCTCCTGCTTGTCCTGCCTTCGTTCCGCTCGCCTTGTTGCTGGCATGCCCCATCACGGCCCGGGCGGAAGACAGCAAAACCGAATTGGGCGCGCCTTCTGCTCGGGATATTCCCACTGAACTTCAGCTGCTCAAAGAAGAAGAAACCGTCAGCATCGCGTCACGCTATGAGCAGCCGATCTCGCAAGCGCCGTCAAACGTCTATGTGATCACCGACGAGGACATTCGCCATTCTGGCGCCACTGACCTGCCGACGATTCTCCGCCGGATGCCTGGTCTCGAGGTCATGCAGACCACGGGCGCGGACTTTAACGTGAGCATGCGGGGGGATAACCAACTGGGAGCCAACAAGCTCTTGGTCATGGTCGATGGCCGCTCCATTTATGTCGATGTGCAGGGGACCACCTACTGGAAAGCGATTCCGGTCACCTTGCCGGAAATCAAACGCATTGAGGTCCAGAAAGGCCCGGCTTCCGTCCTCTATGGCTTCAATGCCTTCGACGGCATCATCAACATCATCACGAAGTCGCCGGAGGAAATGAAGGGCGCGACCATGCAAGTCGGAGGCGGAGCCTACGGCACCCTCAGCAGCGCCGCCGTGTATGCCAGCAGGTACAAGAACTTGGGCTTCCGTCTTTCGTACGGTCACGACCAGAACCAACAGTGGCGTAGCGGCAGCGATCTGGCCTATCGCGACAATAAGTTCAATATCCAGACGGAATATGCCTTAGGAGATGAATCAAAGCTCTCATTTTCAGGCGGGCTCGTCGATGTGAATCGCTACGATGGCCATATTTCCAGTGCTATTGTCCAAACTGGTGCGCCCACTCTTGGCTATGCCCAGGCTGGCTATGAACGACCGAACTTCTTTGTTCGGGCCTTTTGGAATGGATACGATGTCAGAGGTCCCATCATCACCAATCCCTTGCTCGCTTCGTTCCTGCGCACCACTGATCGCAACATGAATTCGTATACAAATGTGTGGGGCAACACCTACAATATCGAAGCCCAGCATGGGATCGAGTTGGGATCCACCACGCGCTTCTCCTACGGCATCAACTACCGGCATAACACCCTGTCATTTAACCGAATTGATCGCTTTCGCACCGAGGATCGGCTGGGGCTCTACCTGCAGGGGGAATGGAAACCTTCACCCATGTTCCAAGTGGTCGGCGGCGCGCGCTATGATCTGGATACCTTCATCAATCCGACCATCAGCCCGCGCGGGTCGCTCCTGTTTACACCATTCTTGGATCACACCTTCCGCGCCACGGTATCAGTGGGATACCGCCCCCCGACGCTAGTTGAGACCTATACAGAGAGTCTAGTCTTCATTACCCTCCCGCCACCCATTCCCTCGCCAGCACCATTCTTTAGCCGAGGCAGTGGGAGCCTCGATCCTGAGAAGATCGTCTCCTATGAAATCGAATATCAAGGCTGGTATCTGAAGCATCGGCTCAGACTTCGCACCGCTGCCTTTTTCAACCACATCTCCGACCTGATCACGTTTGGTCGTTTTGGTGCAATTCAGACTGGTGTGGCCGACATCTATGGGGGCGAGGCGGGGTTCGAATTCCTCGCGACGAAGTGGCTCAGCGGATTCGGCAACTTTGCCTATCAGGAAATCAGCCAGACGCTCACGGGAATTGCTCGGCGTGGCGGGCCCCGCTTCAAGTACAACGCCGGCCTGCGAGCCCAATGGGAGAACGGGCTCAGCGGTGAGATCACTTATCATTGGATTGGCGCGGCCACCTATCCTTTGAATTCAGCGTTTTTCGACCTTCAGCCTTTTGGGGTTATTCCGCCCAATGCCCACGTAGGAAGCTACCATCTCCTGAATCTGCGAGGGGCCTATCGGTTCTGGCAACAGCCGGCTGGCGCCGGATACTTGCGGGAGGCCGAAGTAGCGGTTTCCGCCTTTAATGCCTTGAATGACACACATAAAGAACATCCCTTGGGCGATCTCATTGGCAGCCGCGTGATGGGCTGGCTCACGCTGCGGTACTAGCGTAATCGGAGACATATGCTGGCATGACTTGTATTTCGTTATCATAATGTTCTAATTTGTACTTCGTTAGCATAACATTATAGCGGCCGCGGAGCTCCTGTGCTCTGCGTGAATGTCGTTCATGATCACTCTTCCAAAAGGCCGAACACACACATGGGCGCGCTCTTCTCGCGCCTGGTTGACGTTCCTCGTGCTCATTGCACTCACATGCTTGTTCTCCGATCTCGGTCAGGCAGCCGGGCCTGAGATCACCATCCTCAAATCGTCGGACCTCAAAGCCTACAGTGACGCCGTCGAAGGCTTCAAGGCAACGGCACCCGGCGATGCGACCTATGTTGAGTACGACTTGCGTGGCGATCTCGATCAAGGGAAACAGCTCGCCAGAAAGATCCGCGCGTCGGACTCTTCGCTTGTGGTTGCCGTCGGACTTAAAGCCGCGCTGGCAGCCAAGATCGAGATCGTGGATACCCCGGTTCTCTACATGATGATTCTGGATCCCTTGAAACATCACCTCACCGCTGCCAATATGACCGGCGTCCTGCTCGACATTTCGATGGACCGTCAGTTCAAAGTCATGCGCACGTTCCTCCCCTCCCTGCGTCGGATCGGCATGCTCTACGACCCTGACAAGACGACTGCCAAGCTGAAGGAGGCGGAGTCTTCCGCGGCCGTCCATGAGTTCAACCTGCACGGGTTTGCAGTCGGGAACGAGAAGGAGATACCACAGCAACTGCGGACGCTCTTGTCCGAATCCGATGCCTTATGGCTCGTTCCGGACTCGACGGTGCTCACGGACGAATCCATCCGCTTCATCCTCGAATCCTCGGTGGCTAAACAGGTTCCGGTCATCGGTTTTTCACCAGAGTTTACACGTCTGGGCGCCCTGCTCAGCCTGTCGATTGATTACGGCGAAGTCGGCCGCGAAGCCGGCCTCCTCGCCAAACGTATTCTCAACGGTGAACTACCGCTGCCGCTCAAGCCTGTCCCTGTCCAACGGATCAAGATCACGGTGAATCAGAAGACTGCGCGGCACTTGGGTATCACGATTGCCAAAGAGCTCGACGGCATGATCGACGAAACCTATTGAGTGACCCGTTCTATGGACATTTCACACCTCCAGGCAGATCATGATCTCGGATCACAACCGACTAAGGGGTTCTTTGGTCTCCGCGTGAAGTTTGTGATTCTGTTCAGCCTCCTCCTCATCATGACTTGTTCGTCCTTGAGCTGGTATTTTATCGAAACAAGACGTCAGGCCATGACCGACAATTTGGAAGAACTCGGAACGATCTTGTTAAGCAGCACCGTCCGAAATGAGCATTTTCGAATCGCCGGAGTCGTGCTCGAAGATCACATCACGCTCGGTCAATTCATGCAGAGCTTGATGGCAATCGATCATGTCGTCTACGTAGTCATCACCGCCTCCGACGGCCGGATACTGGACCAACAAAGCAAACGCTCACAGCCATCGCCACCCAGTTCATCTCACAACTCGGAACACCCAATCTATCCAAATGACCACCTCTCAGCATCCCTCTTGAACGATTCGCGTACTGCTCCTCTCATGACCAAGCTCGTGATTTCCTCAAGGCACACTCTCGTTCCCGAAGATGACTCTTCGAACTGGCTCCTTCCCTTCCTGCTCCGAAAGGAAACGCTGTATGATTTCGCCATGCCCGTCCTCCGAACACCTCCGACACACACTCCCTCGCCTCAGCTTTCGATCGAGTTAGAAGAGAACACTAGTTCCGATCTCTCGAGCCCAACATCGCCGGTGGTCGGTCTGGTACGCATCGGCATCACCGACGCGCAGGCTAAGGAAGCGCTGCTGGTCATTGTCCGAAATGCCGCCATCTTCACAGTCATTATTATCGTGGCAGGGATCCTCGGCGCACTCCTCCTCACATCACGCATTACGACGCCTCTGCAGAGGCTCGCCGGCGCGGCTCGGCAACTCGCCACAGGGGACGATGCACCGGTTCCGCTCATTGCCTCCACGGCCGACGAAGTCGGCGAACTGACCTATGCGTTCAATGTGATGACGCAGTCCTTGCATGATCGCAATCAGGCGATCGCCGGAAACCTCGATACCATCAAGCGGCAAGTCCGGCAGTTGACGACGGCGCATCAAGCCAGCGCGGCAATCGCGAACGCCACCATGCTCGACCTGAACCAACTCCTCGACACGGTGCTCGCCTTGTTCATCGATAACCTCGGATTTTCACGGATGGCGGTCTTCCTTCACCATCCGGATCAGAACTGCGCCTCCCTCGCCCGAATCGTCGGTGTTCCGACTGAGATCGCGGAGGCAATTCGCCGGATCGACATACCGGTTGTCGACAACGGCGGGACCACAGCCGATCTTCTCTTGCAAGGCAAACCGTTACTGATCCACGATATTGAACCCCTCACTCCACGTCTGGACCCGCCGGTACTTGAGCTGACGCGCCGCGCTGGCGTGCAGTCCTTCGTCGCCGTACCGCTCCAGAGCCATGGCAAGATCCTCGGATTCCTGGCCGGCGATCGAGGCCTGCAACCGTGTACTGAGAATGATCTTCAAATCCTGCTCACGATCGCTGGCCACGTGGCCGCCGCCATTGACCATGCCAAGACCTACGCTGATCTGGCCGAATTGACCCAGCACCTTGAAGAGCGCATCGAACAACGGACCGAAGAGCTGCTGCGCGCCAACACACAACTCCAGGAGCATGACCGTCGTCGGTCGACCTTTCTCTCCGTTGTGTCACATGAACTGCGGACTCCGATGGCGGTGATCCGGAGCTTTGCAGACAATATGCTGGACGGCGTGACCGGACCATTGAACGAACTGCAACATACCTATCTCACACGCATTCAGCACAATGTCGCCCGGCTCGGGAGAATCATCGTGCAATTGCTCGATTGGTCGCGCCTTGATACCAAGAAAGTTGAGCTTCGCGTAGAAGCAGTCTGCATCCACCAAATCGCAACGATCACGGCTGACCATTTACAGGCGGTCGCCGCAGCGAAAAAGGTATCCCTCGCTGTGGCATCGGCCGAGTCGCTTCCACCCGTTCAAGGCGACCGCGACAAATTAGAACAAGTTCTGTGGAACCTCATCGGCAATGCGATTAAATTCACCGCGCCAGGCGGCCAGGTCACCGTCGAGTTTTGCATCTCTCCATCAGGGTTCGTGCAGACCTGTATTGCCGATACAGGTTGTGGGATTGACCCAGTCCATTTTTCGCACCTCTTTGATGAGTTTTCCCGGGTGCCGTCAGCCATGCCCGCGTCACAAGGCGCTCAGCTGGGGCTGTGTATTACAAAGACACTCGTCACGTTGCATCACGGCGACATTTGGGTGGATAGTACACCCGGAAGCGGGTCACGTTTTTGCTTCACACTGCCGGTCGTTGGATCACACACGGCCTCAGGCCGGATGATATGAGCGTTTGCTGGGCTGTGCGCGGCGCTGCCTGGAGCAGCGTCCCACACATCTAGAAAGGACACGCCTACGATGCGAGCGAAAATCCTTATCGTCGACGACGACGCTGATATTCGCCTCAGCTTGCAGAATCGTATCAGCTTTATGGGACACGACGCGGTGACGGCAATGGACGGGAAGGAGGCGCTTCGCGCCATCCAGGAAGAGGAGCCCGATCTTGTCCTGCTGGACTTGGAGCTTCCACACCTCTCCGGGCTGGACATACTCAGGCAAGTCCGGGCCCCTTTCACCAAGAACAACTCCCTGGACGAGGAGGCGATCCCAACTTCTGGAACACATACAGCCCCGCTCATCATCATCCTCACCGCCCACGGAACCATTGAACGTGCCGTGGAGGCCATGCACCTCGGCGCCTTTGATTTTGTGCCGAAGCCGTTTACCGCGGACCACCTCACCATCGTCATCAACAAGGCCTTGGCCGCCATCGCTCTCCACCGTCACGTCGATACGCTCCGAAAAGAGATCGATAATCAGTTTGAGCCAATCGTCTCGACCAGCAAGCAGATGGACGAACAACTGACTATGGCCAAACAGGCAGCCTCTTCCTCTGTCACGATATTGTTGCTCGGAGAGACAGGGACGGGGAAGGAAGTGGTCGCCCGTGCCATTCATCGGTGGAGTCCACGTTCCACGAAACCATTTATTGCCGTGAATTGCGCCGCCTTTCCTGACAATCTATTGGAGAATGAGCTGTTTGGCCACGAGAAGGGCGCGTTCACCGGAGCCGTCAAGCGTGAGCCTGGAAAAATTGAGATCGCCGATGGCGGGACGCTGTTTCTTGATGAGATCGGCGACATGCCGCTCAGCATGCAAAGCCATCTCTTGCGAATCCTGCAAGATCAGAGGTTCTACCGTGTCGGCGGAACGCAAGAAGTACGGACGAACGTGCGTTTTATCGCAGCCACAAATAAAGATCTGAAACAGGCGATTCTTCAAGGAACCTTCCGCAAAGACCTGTACTTTCGCCTTGCCGTCATTACCATCGCCCTCCCCCCGCTACGTAAACGAATAGAGGATCTTTCCACACTCGTCGACCATTTCCTCAATCGGCCCAGCAACGTGGGCCTCTGTAGGCGCCTGACGCTCAGCGACGAGGCGTTTCAGGCTCTGCGACGGTACCCCTGGCCTGGCAACGTGCGTGAATTGGAAAATGTGCTCACTCGTGCGCTCATTTTATGCCCTGACGACACGATCGGACTGAAACACCTCTCATTGACTGCCACAACTACTTCAGCAACCGCCACTCCCCCAGTGAATCAGGAGCCAACCCCTGACATGCTAGTTGGCCCCTATCATGAAAGTATGGACGCGTATAGTCAGAAACTCATTGAGACGGCCTTGCATCGGAACGGATGGAATCAGACGAAGGCTGCAGCCGAACTTGGTCTGCAGCGGACCTACTTCACCAAATTACTCCGGCAGAAGCAGATTCCAGGCAAACCGCCTACGACTCCCTCGAACTGAAGGAGTGGGCGGCGCTTCCGGCAATGTTTTCGCCTCGTCGTTCAGTCTCTCAGAACAGCTGCAGACCACATCACCCCTGTTTGCCCCTGCGACCTGCATCTAACTAGATCCAGCATGAAGTCCGTTGGGATTCAGGTGCGAGCCGCCAAACGATAATTCCCCCTGCGCGGGTTATGGAAATCATTGAAATAGAATGAGTTCGATGCGGATTCTGTCTGGCCCAAGAAATGCTATGTGTGTCCCGTAAAGAAACTCCGGAAGATCCTTGATGCGGACATCTTCAACGGAGAACTTGGACTCCATCATTGGATTTCGAGCACACAACTAATCTCCTCGTGAATGAATCACGATGGAGTTATAGAAAGGGAGGGTACGAACATGTTGAGTGACATGGCGATGTTGACGATCACGTTGGCGATGGGTTTCACAATTATTGCGTTGGCGATGCTCTTGCGCAACACCTGAGACATGAGGAGCGCCTTGCTACGAACTCTGCAGAAGGGATGGGATACGAAGCTATGATGCAACTAATTCTAGCAGTACTATTGATCAGTGCCGCAGTCGGTTTGATGTATGCAACGATCGGCCATGACCAAGAATAATCGCAGTGAATCGGTTGTCTATCATCCTACAGGTTACGATCGCAAGACACTGGGTTGGACACGAGCCGGAATAAGCTCTTGAGTAGAGCAACGAAGATTGCTGGAGGGATGTATCCGGTGCCTCACTTCGATATTGCGATAAAGAGGCGCCGGCCCACACGAAGTGCGGCGTGGTCGGGGCGAGAGGATTTGAACCTCCGACATCCTGCTCCCAAAGCACATTAGGTAGTCACACTATGGGATACGCCGCGACACACTAGGCAACAAGACCCCAACAGCACCATACAGTTACGGCATCGGCAACATACAGGCGACCGCATCGAGACACAGGGGGCACCGTGTCAAGAACCGCAATTTTGAGATGGAACCGTGGCAGGAATCGGAATGGAACATAATCCTAGCCCTATGTGCCAGAGATGATGGGGACATCAAGGCAACGCGCCCCCGGCACTTTGAGGACTCCGACGCCTAGCCATTTACGATGGAGGATTTGACCGAAATTGGTTCGGGCAATTGATGCCGTAACGCCAGGTGGTGCGGGGCAACCCAATGGCGAAGGCAGGACAACCGACTAGTTTGGCGCTACTGGCTTTGCGGGCGGCTTTTTGACAGCCTTCCGAATGACATGATCAGCCACAACGCTCAGTTTGTAGCCGGCTGTCAAATAAGGAGCACTGCAATAGCAGACAACCCATTTAATAAATAATATTTAGCGTTCCGGGCGAGCGCTCACAAAGGACAATCTTATGATCAAGGTCAAGAGTCAGTCCCTCCAGCTGGCGAGGTCGGTGATCATTTTCGTCTTAGTTATCGGTTCTCTCTCGATGGTCTGGCCCGCCATCATTTCCCTCTTTCTCGGTGTAATCCTGCTGCTCCAATCGTGCTGTTTCGGAGAGGTGATTGCGATGGCGCCGTGAGCCGAAATCGGCCATATGCCAAACGTCGCCTCGCTTCGGAGCCCCGGTCGTCCGGCCATGCTCGCGTGACGAGTTCAGCGTCGGTTTTGTCAGAAAGGTTTGTTTCGCTTCAGTCACTCTCACCGCGGTTTGGTTACGCAAGAGACTATCCGACATTCCTGATCGTCAATTCCAGGGGCTAAAAGGCTATGTGTCGGACGATAAGGAATGGAGATGTGATGGAGATACCTGGGATGTATACAAAGAGTTATCGCCGTAAAAAACAGACGCACATCTACAACTCGACAAGAAGAAGTGGGGCATTCGGAGAGATAACTTGAATTGGAATACCCTTCTCACCACCATTGCAGCAGACCAGACACGTTTTGAAGCATTTCTCGATACACAAACACCAAGAACATCAGCGGAACGGATCACGGAATTTATGAGGCGGATCACAAGCAGGCGAATAAACTCCTCTGGCCCGACGAGGTCATTCCTTCCAACCTAACTGCCCGAAGACATGCCAAGAAAGACACGCTCCACTGGTTCCATCACGCGCTTCGCAATATGCGAGAGTATCGCAACAACAGGCCATCGATTCCGTGGTCTCCTGAATGTGCCGCAACATGCTGACGGGAACCGGAGCGGAACAAAAGGAGCGGGAAGGGGAAGGCGAACAAGTCATTGAACGTATTGGTCGGGGCGAGAGGATTTGAACCTCCGACATCCTGCTCCCAAAGCAGGCGCGCTACCGGGCTGCGCTACGCCCCGACGTTTCAGCAGTACTGAGTGCTGATGATCGAGTCCTCAGTCCATCCAGCAATCATCTATCACTATGTCTTCGCACTGATCGCTCAGCACTCACAACAGATCTCGCAACTTCAGGAAAGCCTTCGCACGATGACTGACGCGGTTCTTTTCCTCCGGCATCAATTCCGCTAACGTCTTTCC
>Ga0224495_10000929_pt1 | contig 21914 bp, 16 predicted proteins | sample SF_Jul11_sed_USG_FD_168128 | JGI IMG/M metagenome (GOLD analysis project Ga0224495, IMG submission 168128) | Sediment microbial communities from San Francisco Bay, California, United States - SF_Jul11_sed_USGS_4_1 | ecosystem: Environmental > Aquatic > Marine > Sediment | place: USA: California...
ACGCGTTCAATGCGAAAGTCAAGGAACACACCATGGTGCATGACCAGATGGCGCGTTTCTTCACCGGCTTCCGCCGCGATGCGCATCCGATGGCGGTGATGGTCGGCGTGGTCGGTGCGCTGTCGGCCTTTTATCACGATTCGCTGGACATCAGTAATCCGGAACATCGCGATATTTCCGCGATGCGCCTGCTTGCCAAGGTGCCGACCATCGCGGCGATGGCGCACAAGTACCACACCGGTTTCCCGTTCATGTATCCGAGAAACAAGTTCAGCTATGTGGAGAACTTCATGTACATGATGTTCGCCACACCGGCCGAGGATTACGTGCCCAACCCGGTGCTGGTGCGTGCGCTGGAGCGCATTTTCATCCTGCATGCCGACCACGAGCAGAACGCATCCACCTCGACGGTGCGTCTGGCCGGTTCGAGCGGGGCGAATCCGTTTGCCTGCATCTCATCCGGCATAGCGGCACTGTGGGGCCCGGCACACGGCGGAGCCAACGAGGCTGCGCTGAACATGCTGATCGAGATCGGCGACGTATCGCGGGTGAAGGAATACGTGCAAGGCGTAAAGGACAAGAAATACCGCCTGATGGGTTTTGGCCACCGTGTTTACAAGAACATGGACCCTCGCGCCAGCGTGATGCGACAAACCTGTTACGAGGTGCTCAAGGAACTCAAGCTGGAGAACCACAGGCTGTTCGAACTGGCGATGGAGCTGGAGCGCGTCGCGCTGAGCGACCCGTATTTCATCGAACGCAAGCTGTATCCGAACGTGGATTTCTATTCCGGCATCGTGCTGAGCGCGCTGGGTATACCCGCCAATATGTTCACGGTGATCTTTGCTGTGGCGCGTACCATAGGCTGGATTTCGCAATGGAATGAAATGATTTCCGATGCCGATTACAAGATCGGGCGTCCGCGCCAATTGTACCGAGGCGCCACCAAACGTGATTATGTGCCGGTGAAAAAACGTTGAACGAACCAGTCAATTTTATGCAGATGATGCGGGACAGCTCGCTGCTGTTCGGATCCAATGCGCCTTTCATCGAAGAATTGTACGAGCAGTACCTGCTTGATCCGAATGCTGTTCCGGCTGCGTGGCGAAGCTATTTTGACGCATTGCCGAAGCTGCCAGGCGGAGCGCATGACCAGGCGCATAGCAGGATTCAGCGAGCCTTTGCGGCCTTGCCCAGAGCGGATGCCAGTCCTGTGCTGCCGGCAGATGCGGAATTGGAACGCAAGCAGGTTTATGTATTGCAGCTCATCAATGCGCATCGCTTTCTCGGCGTGCGTGTCGCCAATCTCGATCCGCTGGCCCGCCACGCAAAACCGGTAGTGCCCGAGCTCGATCCGGCGCACTATGGTTTGAACGAAAGCGACATGGACACCACTTTCGACACCGGCTCGCTGGTGGGTGGAGCGCGTATGACTTTGCGCGAGATACTCAAACTGGTGCGCCAGACCTATTGCGGCAGCATCGGTGCGGAATACATGTACATCAGCGATGTGGCGCAGAAGCGCTGGATACAGAATCGGCTGGAAAGTTCGCGCGGGCAGGCCGGTTACGATGCCGCAATGCGCCGGCGCATTCTGGAACGCATTACCGCCGCCGAGACGCTGGAACGCTACCTGCACACCAAGTTCGTCGGACAAAAACGCTTTTCGCTGGAAGGCGGCGAGACGCTGATTCCGCTTCTCGATCATTTGCTGCAACGCTGCGGCGAACAGGGTATACAGGAAGCCGTGATCGGCATGGCGCATCGCGGTCGATTGAACGTGCTGGTGAACATACTTGGCAAGCAGCCCTCAATGCTGTTCGCGGAATTCGAGGGAATTCATGCCGAGCACCTGACTTCTGGCGACGTGAAATACCACCAGGGCTTTTCCGCCGACATCGAGACCAGCGGCGGCGTGGTGCACGTGGCCTTGGCTTTCAACCCTTCACATCTGGAAATCGTCAATCCAGTGGTAGAAGGTTCAGTGCGCGCGCGCCAGCATAGGCGCAGGGATTTTAACGGATCAAAAGTATTGCCCATATTGTTGCACGGCGATGCGGCCTTTGCCGGGCAGGGCGTAGTAATGGAAACGCTGGCGATGTCGCAGACGCGCGGCTATCGCACCGGCGGCACGGTGCATGTCATCATCAACAACCAGATCGGTTTCACTGCGTCGGATTCGCGCGATGTGCGTTCCAGCACCCACTGCACCGACGTGGCGAAGATGGTCGAAGCGCCGATCTTCCATGTCAATGCAGATGATCCGGATGCTGTGTTGCTGATCACCGAGATCGCACTGGATTTTCGCATGCAGTTCAAGAAGGATGTGGTGATCGATCTGGTATGTTTTCGCAAGCTGGGGCACAACGAACAGGACGAGCCTCTGGTCACCCAGCCGTTCATGTACCGCTTCATCCGCCAGCATCCCGGCACACGTGCGAGGTATGCGCAGCATCTGGCTGAGCAGGGCGTGATACGCACTGATGAGGCGGATGGGATGGTTGCGGATTACCGCAAGGCGATGGACGAGGGACGCAATTCCATCCAGCCTGCATTGGCAAACAAGAGCAAGATACAACTTGATCCAAGCATCGTCGACTGGTCTTTATTTAAACCAGACATACCATGGGATGCGGAGGTGAACACTGGTGTGCCGCTGGAGCGGTTGCAGAAATTGGCGATACCGCTGACCACCGTCCCGGAGAATCTATCGCTGCATTCACGCGTGCAAAAGATCGTCGAGGATCGCATCGCGATGGCGCGCGGAGAATTGCCGCTTGACTGGGGCATGGCGGAAAACCTCGCTTACGCCACGCTACTCACCGAGGATTATCCGGTGCGGCTTTCCGGACAGGACAGCCGGCGCGGCACGTTCTTCCACCGCCATGCCACCTGGCACGACCAAAACCGCAAGGAGTGGCACGAGGGTGCACACACGCCATTGCAACACCTCGCGACTGAACAGGCGGATTTCGTGGTGATCGATTCGCTGCTGTCCGAAGAAGCGGTGCTGGGTTTCGAATACGGCTATGCTACCGCCGAGCCGAATTCTCTGGTGCTGTGGGAAGCGCAGTTCGGCGATTTTGCCAATGGCGCGCAGGTGGTGATCGACCAGTTCATCGCCTCCGGAGAGGTAAAGTGGGGCAGGTTGTGCGGGCTGGTGATGCTGCTGCCGCACGGCTACGAGGGGCAGGGCGCGGAGCATTCATCGGGACGCATCGAGCGTTATCTGCAACTGTGCGCCGACTACAACATCCAGGTGTGCATCCCCTCTACCCCTGCACAAATGTTCCATCTGCTGCGCCGCCAGATGTTGCGAGCCATGCGCAAGCCGCTGATCGTATTTACTCCCAAGAGCCTGCTGCGCAGCAAGGATGCGGCATCTCCGATTACCGAATTGACGCAGGGCCGCTTCCTGCCGGTGATCGCCGAAGTTGATCCATTGAAGGCAGACAAGGTGCGGCGCATCATCGCGTGCAGCGGCAAGATCTATTACGAGTTGCTCGCCGCGCGGCGCGCCAAGGACATTCAGGACATGGCGATCATACGTCTCGAGCAGCTTTATCCTTTCCCGCACGATGATTTTACCGCGCAGATCGCCGCATATCCCAAGGCCACCGAAGTGGTGTGGTGCCAGGAAGAACCGGGCAACCAGGGAGCCTGGCATCGCATCCAGCATTATCTGTTGCGCCATTTGCGCAAGGGCATGCATCTCGATTATGCGCTGCGTCCTTCATCCGCCGCCCCTGCCGCCGGTTATCTGGCGGTGCACCAGGAACAGCAGAAAGCGGTGATCGAAGCTGCTTTCCGCGACGATCTAGCCAACAAACCTAATCCGGGAGCAATACACCATGAGCATCATTGAAGCCCATATTATTGAAGTAAGGGTTCCGCAACTTTCCGAATCGGTGTCCGAGGCGACTTTGCTGGCTTGGCACAAGAAAGCCGGCGAAGCGGTGCAGGAGGGCGAGAACCTGATCGATATCGAAACCGACAAGGTGGTGCTGGAGCTTCCCGCTGCCAAGAGCGGCGTGCTGACCAGGATCATCAAGGGCGATGGAGAAAAAGTGGCCAGCAACGAAATAATTGCGCAGATCGATACCAGCGCTGCGGTGAAACAAACGGCAGCAATTCCAGTGGCAGCTGCTTCTGCCGTTCCGCCCTCGGTGCGCAAACTGGCGCGTGAAAAAGAGGTCGATCCCGGCACCCTGCAAGGCACCGGGCCCAGCGGCCGAGTCACCAAAGAGGACGTTTTGAATGCGATGCAACAGGTTGCGGACAGCAATGCACCACGGGCCGTAGCTGGTCTGGTACCCCCCGGCATCGCACCATCCGGAAATCGCCCCGAGCAGCGCGTGCCGATGACGCGCATCCGCCAGCGCATCGCCGAGCGCCTGCTGCAATCGCAATCCAATGCCGCGATCCTTACTACCTTCAACGAAGTCAACATGCAGCCGGTGATCGACCTGCGCAACAAGTACAAGGATGCGTTCGAAAAGAAGCACGGTGTTAAGCTCGGATTCTCCTCGTTCTTCGTCAAGGCCACGGTGCTGGCGTTGCAGAAATTCCCTATTGTCAACGCCTCGGTGGATGGAACCGACATCATCTACCACGGCTACTACGACATCGGCATGGCGATCGGCAGCGAGCGCGGTCTGGTCGTGCCCATCATCCGTGACGCGGATAAATTGTCGTTTGCCGACATCGAAAAACAGATCGCCGATTTCGGCGCAAGAGCCAAGGTCGGCAAGCTCACGATGGAAGAGCTTTCTGGCGGCACGTTTTCCGTTTCAAACGGCGGCGTGTTCGGCTCGATGTTTTCCACCCCCATCATCAATCCACCGCAATCCGCGATACTTGGCATCCACGCGACCAAGGATAGGCCGGTGGCAGAGAACGGCCAGGTGGTGATACGGCCGATGAATTATCTGGCAGTGTCTTATGATCATCGCATCATCGATGGACGGGAGGCGGTACAATTCCTGTCTACTATTAAAGAGGCGCTAGAGTATCCGGGGAGAGTGTTGCTGGATTTGTAAGGTCAGCACTCCATCGCCCTTTGTGGGATAGCCTAGTCGAATGGCTAGTAGTTTCATCAGAGGTTTGGGCTGAGGGATTGAATTCAAGGCCTTTCGTTCTGAGTTTGTTAAAGAGTGAATGACAAAAGACAAATTCAACACCTCCGGGCGCCCCCCGGAGAAGTTGACTTTGGAAATTCAAATGAAAAAATTCTCTGCCTATCAAATCTCCGAACATGACGGCAAATTCACCGCCCGTTTTGTGGATCTGTCCTTGGACAATCTCGACCCCGGCGAAGTCGTCATTCAGACCCATTATTCCAGCGTCAACTACAAAGACTTCCTCGCTGCCACCGGCACTGGCAAGGTGATCCGCCGCTTCCCCTGTGTGGGCGGCATCGATGTCTCTGGCGTAGTTGCGAGTTCATCCGATGCGCGCTTCAAGGCGGGCGATCAGGTGCTGGTCACCGGCTATGAAATGGGGGTGGCGCATGATGGTGGCTACGCCGAATATGTGCGCGTGCCTGCCGACTGGGTGGTGCCGTTGCCGAATGGTATGTCGTTGTTTGATGTAATGGCCTTGGGTACGGCGGGATTTACCGCTGCGCTGTCCATTCATCGCCTCGAACAAAACGAATTGACTCCCGGTAAGGGCAAGGTGATCGTGACCGGCGCGACCGGAGGGGTGTCGAGTCTGGCAATCCAGATGCTGGCGCAACTGGGTTATCGCGTGGTGGCGCTGACCGGCAAAGATGCTGAACACGATTATCTGAAATCTCTGGGTGCTTGTGAAATCCTGTCGCGCAAGGAGTTGGCGATGGGCACACGTCCATTGGAGAAGTCTCAATGGGCAGGAGCACTGGATTCGGTGGGTGGAGAGACGCTGGCGTGGCTGACGCGTACCATGCAGCAGAACGGCGCGATCGCCAGTTTTGGCAATGCGGGGGGTATCGAGCTGCACACCACGGTGCTGCCGTTTATCCTGCGCGGCGTACGCCTGATCGGTATCGATTCAGCCGCCACAGTGATGCCATTGCGCCGCCAGATCTGGCAACGTTTAGCAACCGATCTTCATCCCAAGCTTTTGGCGCGGGTAGTGCAAACCGTGCCATTCGGCGAGATGCCACGGGTATTTTCCATGATGGTGGAGGGCAAGCAGCGCGGACGGACAGTGGTCCAAATCAAACCAGCGGGTTAATGATATAATTGCAGGCAAAGCTGGAAAGATACAGCGCGAAAGTGGCGGAATTGGTAGACGCACTGGATTTAGGTTCCAGCGCCGCAAGGCGTGAGAGTTCGAGTCTCTCCTTTCGCACCAACGCCGATTTTAATTTTACTCAAGGAAATACAGCATGACCAGCGTAGAAACCATAAGCGCGTTAGAACGACGTCTTAACGCATCCATACCTCAACAGGCCATTAGCGGCGTGGTATCCGCTCGCCTAAGAAATATCGGGCGTAATGCAAAAATCGCCGGTTTCCGTCCCGGCAAGGTGCCCGCCAAGGTCATCGAGAAGCACTATGGTGCGCAAGTTCATCAGGAAGCCTTGAATGAGGCGTTGCAGCGCTCCTTCCAAGAGGCTGCATTGTCCAACAATCTGCGGGTGGCGGGTAACCCCAGATTCGAGATCAAGACCGCCGATTTGAATGCCGATCAGGTCGAGTACATCGCTACTTTCGAGGTTTACCCTGAAGTGGTAATGGGCGATCTGTCTGGAGAAAAGATTGAGCGCCTGATTTATCAGTTGACGCCAATCGATGTTGAAAACACCATTATGACTCTGCGCAAGCAGCGAGCAACGTTTGAGAAGGTGGATCGTGCCGCACAGAACGATGACCAAGTGCATATCGATTTTGAAGGAAAGCTCGACGGTCAAGCATTCGAAGGAGGCGAAGCCAAAAATTTGGCTGTGGTGCTGGGGATAGGCCGCATGTTGCCGGATTTTGAAGCCGCCATCATAGGGATGAAGGCGAAGCAGACCAAGTCATTCGAGATGACTTTTCCGGAGGATTATCACGGTAAGAATGTAGCAGGAAAGAAGGTGAGTTTTACCGTGGAACTGCACCGGGTAGAAGCCCCCAGGCTGCCGGAAGTGGATGCCGGTTTTGCCAAGTCTATCGGCATCACTGATGGCGATGTGAACAAGCTGGAAGGCGAGATACGCAGTAACTTGACTCGCGAAGTTACGCGTCGGCTGAAGGTGCGCAACAAGGATGCGGCGATGGAAGCGCTGTTGAAAGTCTCCAAGTTTGATGTGCCCAGAAGCCTGGTGGATTCTGAGGTGCAGAGCATGATGCAGAAAACCGCGCAGGAGATGGAGTCGCGCGGTGTGAAGATGAAAGGCATGCCGATGGAACCCGAAATGTTCAGGGAGCGCGCGGAGAAGCGCGTGAGGCTGGGGATAATACTTTCTGAACTGGTTCAGAAGTACGATCTGCGGGCCAGGCCAGAGCAGACCAAAGCCATGATTGAGGATTATGCACAGAGCTTTGATGAGGCTGATCAAATCATCAGGTGGTATGCGGCTGATCCAAAGCGCATGATCGAGGTGGAAAACCTGGTAATGGAAGAAAATATGGTGAATTGGGTGATGGGGCAAGCCAAGACCACCGACAAGCAAGCTGATTTCAACGATCTGATGGGAAACGGCTAACATGGTGCAATTTCACAAACCCGGAGCTGCCGGCATGGAGAATTATCAGGAGCCGCAAAATATCGGTTTGATCCCTATGGTCGTCGAGACCAGCGGGCGAGGCGAGCGTGCTTATGACATCTATTCTCGCCTGCTCAAGGAGCGTGTGGTGTTCCTGGTCGGCGAGGTCAATGATCACAGCGCGAACCTGATCGTTGCACAAATGCTGTTTTTGGAATCGGAGAATCCTGACAAGGATATTCACTTCTATATCAATTCACCGGGTGGTTCTGTGACCGCCGGGATGGCAATCTATGACACCATGCAGTTCATCAAGCCAAGCGTCAGCACACTGTGTATCGGACAAGCCGCCAGCATGGGGTCATTCCTGCTTGCAGCCGGCGAAAAAGGCAAACGATTCTGCCTGCCGAATTCACGCGTGATGATCCATCAGCCTTCAGCCGGGTTCCGCGGGCAGGCATCGGATATCGAGATTCATGCAAAGGAAATTCTTTATATGAAGAAACGCTTGAACGAAATGCTGGCGCATCACACTGGCCAGCCAGTGGAAACGATCGAGCGCGACACGGATCGCGACAACTTTCTGAGCGCCGAGGATGCTGTAACATATGGGTTGGTAGACAAGGTTCTGGAAAAGCGTGTTTAATGAGAGAGACATGATCGCCGATAATTTGATAGGGGGTTGTTAAAATGTCGAACGATAAAAAATCTGGCGATAAACTGCTTTATTGCTCATTTTGCGGCAAGAGCCAACATGAAGTGCGCAAATTGATCGCCGGTCCATCTGTGTTTGTGTGCGATGAGTGCATCACGCTATGCAACGACATCATGCGAGAGGAAATCCAGAATGAAGGCAACAAGGGTGAAAGGACCGATTTACCTGTGCCAAAGGAAATTTGTCAGGCGCTCGATGAATATGTGATCGGTCAGGAGCAGGCAAAAAAAATATTGTCGGTAGCGGTGTATAACCACTATAAGCGCCTTATGAGTACCGACAAGGATGGCGTGGAATTGGCCAAGAGCAACATCCTGCTGGTTGGCCCTACCGGTTCAGGAAAGACGCTGCTGGCGCAGACGCTTGCCCGTTTGCTGGATGTGCCTTTCGTTATGGCTGATGCCACCACGCTGACGGAGGCTGGTTATGTCGGTGAGGATGTCGAAAACATCATTCAGAAGCTGTTGCAGACCTGCGATTACGATGTGGAAAAGGCTCAGCGCGGTATCGTGTACGTTGATGAAATAGACAAGATTTCACGCAAATCGGACAATCCATCAATCACTCGTGATGTGTCTGGCGAAGGGGTACAGCAAGCCTTGCTCAAGCTTATCGAGGGAACCAAGGCTTCTATCCCCCCGCAGGGAGGGCGCAAGCATCCAAACACTGAATTCCTGCAAGTGGATACTACTAACATTCTGTTTATCTGCGGCGGCGCATTCGATGGGTTGGAAAAGGTTATTCGTAACCGCTCCGCGAAGGCCAGCATCGGTTTTAGCGCAACCATCAGTAGCAAAGATGAGCGCAAGACTGGCGAGACTTTGCGCGATGTAGAGCCAGAAGATCTGATCAAGTTTGGCCTGATACCTGAGTTCGTCGGTCGTTTGCCGGTTGTGGCGACTCTGGAAGAATTGGATGAGGCGGCATTGGTGCAAATCCTGACGGAGCCGAAGAACGCACTCACCAAGCAATATCAAAAACTGTTTGCGATGGAAGATGTCGGTCTGGAATTCCGCGACGGTGTGTTGCTGGCCATTGCTCGCCGTGCACTGGCGCGCAAGACAGGAGCTCGCGGATTACGCTCGATACTTGAGCAGGCGCTACTTGATGTGATGTTTGATTTGCCTTCAATGGATAATGTCAGCAAGGTGGTGCTTGACGTTACCGCTGCGAATGGTGAAATAAAGCCCATTGTTATTTATGCGGATACACACAAAGCAGCCTGAAACTGGCTGATTCCGCACGCTCTTTTATCTTGTCTCGATGGGTGTTGAATTTATTCAAGTTAACCCCATCTAACCCTACAATCAACAAATAGGTGATTGCCATGTTAGAACAAGATACCCCTAGCTTTCCGGTCATTAGTAACCTGCATCCACTACTGCCATTGCGCGACGTCGTTGTGTTCCCGCACATGGTGATTCCATTGTTCGTCGGACGTTCAAAATCCATCAAGGCACTTGAGACTGCGATGGAGGCTGACAAAAGCATCGCTTTAGTGGCGCAGAAGTCTGCCGCAAAGGATGAACCGGGCACGGATGATCTTTATGCGATAGGCAGCATGGCCAACATCCTGCAGATGCTGAAATTGCCTGACGGTACTGTAAAAGTGCTGGTGGAGGGGACGCAGCGCGCCAAAGTGTTGCGTGTTTTCGATGCCAAGACGCATTTCGATGCAGAGGTTCAAATTGTTCCTGCCGAGGATGGGACGGATAGCGAGTCCGAGGCAATGCGGCGTGTGCTGATTACGCAGTTCGATCAATATGTGAAACTCAACAAGAAGATCCCCCCGGAAATCCTGACTTCGTTGGCCAGCATCGACGATGCCGGTCGTCTTGCTGACACCATTGCCGCCCATCTTCCACTCAAACTGGAGCAAAAACAGGAGGTGCTGGAAATTTTTGGTGTGCGCAAGCGTCTGGAACATTTGCTAGGACTGCTGGAGGGTGAAATAGATATTCTTCAGGTTGAAAAGCGTATCCGCGGCCGTGTAAGACGCCAGATGGAAAAGAGCCAGCGCGAGTATTATTTGAACGAGCAGGTCAAGGCGATCCAAAAAGAACTGGGCGAGGGAGAGGAAGGCACCGACTTCGACGAACTGGAAAAAAAGATCAAGGCCGCTCACATGCCAAAAGAGGCGCGTACAAAAGCCGAGGCAGAGCTGAAAAAACTTCACTTGATGTCGCCTATGTCTGCGGAAGCAACAGTGGTGCGCAACTATATAGATGTGCTGCTTGGTCTGCCGTGGAAGAAAAAGACCAAGATTAGCGCCGATCTCAATCAGGCCGAAGTGGTGCTGGAGCAGGATCATTATGGACTGGACAAGGTCAAGGAGCGCATTCTTGAATATCTTGCGGTGCAACAGCGGGTAGATAAACTGAAGGCCCCAATCCTTTGTCTGGTCGGGCCTCCCGGTGTGGGAAAGACCTCTCTTGGGCAATCGATAGCGCGCGCAACCAATCGCAAGTTCGTGCGGATGTCCTTAGGCGGAGTGCGCGATGAATCCGAAATCCGTGGACATCGCCGTACTTATATTGGCTCAATGCCAGGCAAGATATTGCAGAACATGAGCAAGGTTGGGGTGAAAAACCCCCTGTTCTTGCTCGATGAAGTGGACAAGATGGGCATGGATATGCGCGGTGATCCGTCTTCCGCATTGCTGGAGGTGCTTGATCCAGAGCAGAACAGCACGTTTGTAGATCATTACGTCGAGGTTGAGTATGACTTGTCCGATGTGATGTTTGTGGCGACTGCAAACACGTTGAACATTCCTGATGCATTGTTGGATCGCATGGAGATCATCCATGTTTCCAGTTACATGGAAGAAGAAAAGATCAACATCGCTACACGCTATCTGGTGCCAAAGGCGATCAAGAACAATGGCCTCAAGCCTGAGGAAATCAATGTTTCGGAAAGTGCTCTGCGCGACATCGTGCGCTACTACGTGCGCGAGGCAGGTGTTCGCGGATTGGAGCGGGAGATTTCCAAGATTTGCCGCAAGGTGGTGAAAGCCATTTCACTGAAAGAGCGGGACAAGAAGGTTGTGATCAATTCACGCAACCTTGATAAATACCTGGGAGTGCGCCGATATTCATATGGAGTTGCCGAAAAAAATAGTCAAGTAGGGCAGGTGACCGGTTTGGCGTGGACTGAGGTCGGAGGAGAGCTGCTTACCATCGAAGCTGCGGTGCTGCCGGGCAAGGGTAAAACCACGACCACCGGCAAACTGGGAGAGGTGATGCAGGAGTCCATACAAGCCGCGTTGAGCGTCGTGCGGAGCCGGGCCAGACGTTTGGGTATCGATGAAGAGTTCTACCAGAAGTCAGACTTGCACATCCACCTGCCGGAGGGTGCGACTCCAAAGGACGGCCCCAGCGCTGGCATAGGCATGTGCACGGCGATGGTCTCTGCATTGACCGGTATTGCGGTGCGCGCCGATGTGGCGATGACAGGCGAGATCACTTTGCGGGGAGAGATATTGCCGATAGGGGGGTTGAAGGAAAAGCTGTTGGCCGCCCAACGTGGGGGCATCAAGGTGGTGCTGATACCCGAGGAAAATACCAAAGATCTGGCAGAGATTCCTGACAACATCAAAAACAAATTGGAAATCCATCCAGTCAAGTGGATAGATCAGGTTTTCGAAATGGCACTAGAATGCATGCCTGTGCCGCTAGCCGAACCTGTTGAAAAGGTTGACGTTGTCGCTTTGGCGGGGGATGCTCAGCAGCCTAATTCAGCATTGGTGACCAAGCATTGAATGAAATTTCATAGCAGCTTGAAATTGGCAATGCAAGAAATAAAATTTATGAGTAATCGCTTGACCAATGCTGCGCGGCCTTGATATAAAGCCGTTACAGGGCTTTTTCCTGTTTTTGATTTTTAATCACTTGTTTTTTAATCACTCGCAAAGGGGACTTACGTGAATAAATCTGATCTGGTTGATGCTATTGCAAAATCCGCTGAACTTTCTAAGGCAGCAGCAGCTCGCGCATTGGATGCGACTGTAGACACAATCAAGAAAGCGCTGAAAAAAGGCGATACTGTGAGTTTAGTTGGTTTCGGCACGTTCAAGGTAGGCAAACGTGCTGCGCGTAATGGCCGTAATCCTCGCACTGGTGCAACGATTAAAATCAAGGCAGCCAAAGTGCCAAAATTTAGTGCAGGCAAAGGACTGAAAGATGCTGTAAACTAGCAAGCTTTGTCGGGTGCTTAGCTCAGCTGGTAGAGCGTCGCCCTTACAAGGCGAATGTCGGCGGTTCGATCCCGTCAGCACCCACCACAAAATATTTTCTGGAGTGGTAGTTCAGTTGGTTAGAATACCGGCCTGTCACGCCGGGGGTCGCGGGTTCGAGTCCCGTCCACTCCGCCAAATCAAGGCGAACGAGAGTTCGCCTTTTTCACATCTGATTATTTTGAATCAATAGGTTGGGTGATATCGATTATGTTCGATTATGTTCATGAAAATAAGCGCTTGGTTCAGATCGTGCTGGCAATCATTATTCTGCCTTTCGCATTATGGGGTGTGGATTCATATACCGGATCGAGAGGTAAGGCAGATGCTGTTGCCACGGTGAATGGTGAAAGAATTACTCAGCAGGAGCTGGCAAATGCATTGCGCCAACAACAGGATAAGTTGCGTCAGCAGATGGGCGCCAACTTTAATCCGGCTATGCTCGACAATCCAGAGATGAAGCGGGCAATAATGGAGAATCTCGTGGCGCAGCGTCTGATGCTGCTGAGGGCCAAGGATGCCAAGTTGATTGTGACAGATGAGCAGATGGCGCGTGTGATAGGCGGTATAGAGGCCTTTCAGGATAACGGAAAATTTGACAAAAAGCTGTATGAGACAGTTCTTGCCAATCAAGGCATGTCGCCACTGTACTTCGAGGCACGCATGCGTGATGAAATGCTGTGGCAGCAGTTGCAGGAACCCTACCTGCAAAATGGATACGCTTCGATAAGCGTTGCTGAAAAAATTATCCGTTTGAACGAGCAGCAGCGGACTGTGAGTACTTCTCCCGTTTCATTTCAAACCTTCCTGGCAGAGGTTAAAGTGGACGAGGATGCGCTGAAAAAATACTACAACCAGAACATGCAGGAATTTCAGGTCGGGGAGCAAGCAAAAGTCGAGTATGTAAAATTCTCCATGGAAGATATTCTGGCCAAGATCGAGGTGAGTATTGATGATGTGCGCAAGTATTTTGATGATCATCAGGGTGAATTTGGTACTCCAGAGGAACGGCGGGCAGCGCATATCCTGATTTCAGTGCCCCCCAATGCATCCCAGGCGCAACAGGATGCCGCCAAGGAGAAATCCGAGCAATTGCTGCAGCAAATCAGAAAAACTCCGGGGAAGTTTGCCGAATTGGCCAGTAAAAACTCTCAGGATCCTGGCTCCGCCGCGAATGGCGGAGATCTTGGTTTCTTTAGTCGCGGCATGATGACCAAGCCATTCGAAGATGCCGTCTATGCTTTGAAGCCAGGTGAGATTAGTGCGTTGGTAAAGTCTGAATTTGGTTATCACATCATCAGGCTGGTTGCGGTCAAGCCTTCCAAGGCAATTCCATTCAACGAGGCGCGAGAAGGTATAGTGGGCAAACTGCGTCAGCAAAAAGCCGCCGATAGGTTTGCAGAGCAAGCCGAAAAATTTAGCAATACCGTTTATGAACAAAGCGATACTTTGAAGCCTGCCGCCGATTTGATTGGTTCCCGGATTGAACAAGGCGGCTGGTTGATCAATGGGACGGCAGCAGGCGAGCTGTGGCCGGCGAAAATGCAGCAAGCTATTTTTAGCAGTGAAGTGACAAAGAATAAGCGCAACACCGCTGCAGTCGAGGTTGCACCGAATATTCTGGTCGCAGCGCGAGTACTCGAGTATAAGCCAACTGCTGTGCGTTCATTTGCCGAGGTTCGGGGTGTCATTCAGCAGAAATTGCAGCGTCAACAAGCATTGGAGCGGGCAACTGAGCAAGGTACGGCGATGCTGGCGCAATTGCAAAGTGGCGGCAAGCCGAAAATGAGCTGGAGTCCTGTGCAAACTATCACTCGCTCGCAACTTGGATCTCTGGATGCGGGGCTGGTTAAAAAAATATTCCAGGCACATTCGGAAAAATTTCCGCTCTATGTTGGAGTTGAGGTTCCGCAGATAGGTTACATGCTGGCACGTATTGATGCGGTAAAGGATGGCGACACAGCTATAGAGGAAAAACGCACACGTTATGTGCAGCAATTGCGGCAACTGACTGGTGAGGAAATATTCCGCGCCTATATGGCTGATGCCAGAAAAAGTGCTGAAATTGAAATAAATATCTCAGAAGCTGCACCAATACAACCCTGATTCCGGGTCAAAAGCACAAGCCATAACGCCACCTTAGGGTGGCGTTTTAATTGCGAACATATTGTGTTGGCCAAGAACCTGAGGGGAAATTGCAATGGGGCTGAAACGGCTGTCGATGCGGGTGATCTTGTCTGCAATGCCGCTGTACAGACCGATGCTGAAGATGGAATTACCATTCAAACGCACACCCATAGATCGAATATGAGCGCTGCCATATCCATCTGGTTGTTCCAGCTTTTTCTTATGCCAACAGACTGCAAAGTGCGGCATAATCCTGCCGACTTTTTCATTCTTAATGATGGAGCATCCGCTCAGCGATGGTGATGCAATTTTTCAGAGGTATTTTTCGGCCCCTTGCGCTTGAGGCGCGCCACCATCCGTCAGAAGCCAGCTGGGTATCAGGCGATTATCAAATGGCGTTTGCAGATTATGTGGCAAACACGCGTGACATGCTGCGCAGGGCCCACGCCGGGAAGGATGCAATTAGTCTTGAAAGAATCGTCGATGGGAATGCTCCGTTCGAATTGAAGCCACCAGAGGGTTATCCGGCAGGGAGCGCCAAGACCTATAAGCGTGGCGTGTTGCTTACGCATGGCCTATCCGATTCTCCCTATTTTATGCGGCATCTGGGTGCATTTTTTCAGGAGAATGGTTTTTTCGTTATGGCGGTATTGTTGCCTGGCCATGGCAAACATCCCGGAGATTTGCTAGAAGTAAGCTGGCAGGAATGGTCAGGAACGGTCGCATATGGTGTGGACAGGCTGTCCGAGGAAGTCGATGAGGTCTATCTGGCTGGATTTTCTGCCGGAGGCACACTGAGCGTATATCAAAGCCTTTGTGATAAGCGGGTGCGTGGATTGTTCTTGTTCTCTCCGGCGCTAAGGGTGGCTGCAAGGGCGGCGTTAGCCAGGTTCCACAAGCTATACAGCTGGTTGATACCTACAGGGAAATGGCTGGAGCTGAAGCCCGATAATGACATTTACAAGTATGAGTCGTTTCCAAAAAATGCCGCAGCTCAAATGCACGCGTTGATAATGGAAGTGCATAAATTATTGAGTCAACACCAGATGGATATCCCGGTTTTTGCTGTTGCCAGTGCAGATGATACTACCGTGGATATATCGGCAACATTGCAGTTCATTTCGGATATCCGGCATCCCTCAAGCAAACTGGTGCTTTACGCTGCCGGCACACCCAGAGCAGTGCCCGATAACTTGATGAGAGCAGGCAAACTGGAATTGGTGAATAGCGTTTTTCCTGATCAGAAAATATTAAGTTTCTCCCACCTGGCTATTGTGTTGCCTGCCGAAGATAAACACTATGGCGCGGCAGGAGACTATTCAAATTGCATTCATTATTATCCGGATGATATTGAAAAATATTCTGCCTGTATCAATAATCCACAAGAAGATTTTCAAGGGGAGTTGACCGAGAAAAACCTGAATGCTGGCATACTTCGCCGGTTGATGTACAACCCGAAATTTTCCGAACTAAAAATTTCGATGTTAAGATTCATTGATGGTTTGCCATGAACACCCCGGGAGTTTTTTGCTAATGTGGATTGGATATGCAGAATAAAAAAACAAACAACACCAAGAAATGCCTGATATTTGCCCACCGCGGAGCAAACAGGGAGGCTGCAGAAAATACCAGTTGTGCCTTTGACAAGGCGCTGGAATATCCCATCGATGGCATGGAAACCGACGTTCAACTCACCCGCGATGAAATTCCCGTGCTATGGCATGACCGCTTTCTCGACAAGCTAGGTCTTCCCAGCAAACACATCGACAACTTCGATTTTGCCCAGTTGCAAACCTTCGATTTCACCGGTAATTTTCTCATTTATTCCGACACTGGAAACAGGGACGAGCGGATCATGACCTTGAAGGCATTTTTAAATGCCTATAGAAACTGTTGCCGCTTGCTGATCGAGATAAAAAATCGAGAATGGGAAGCATCATACCGGCATGAGATCAAAGTCCGCAAAACCATTACAATGATCGGGCCTGTAAAGGGCGATTCCATCATGGTTTCCTCATTCGATCTAGACAGCCTGATCTATGCCCACCAGTGCGGGCCGGATATGCCGCTGATTTACAACTTCGAAACCGACCAGACAGTAGAGGATGCCCGGCAAGTCCTGACCACACAGCCTTTTCTGTACGGGCTTTGCCTGCCTATCTCTACGCTTGATGAATCCATGGTGAAGCTGCTGCGAAGCTTGGGAAAATGCATTGCTGTATACACCTGCAATAGCGACGAGGAAATAGGCAAAGCCCTGAAATTTGGGGTGGATATCCTCATCAGCGATGTGCCACAAAGAGCGCTGCAAATGAGAGACGGGTGAAGCGCGATTTTTCATTGTTGACTGGCCGTCAATTCGACCTGCTGGTCTGTGGCGGCGGCATTTATGGCGCATGGACAGCCTATGATGCGGCGTTGCGCGGTTTGCGCGTCGCCATCCTTGAACGGGGTGACTGGGCCTGCGCTACCTCATCAGCCTCCAGCAAGCTGATCCACGGTGGCTTGCGCTATCTGGAAACCTACGATTTCAAGCTGGTCAGGAAAGCTTTGGCAGAACGGCAGATGTTGTTGCAGATAGCACCGCATCGAGTCTGGCCACTTCGTTTCGGTGTCCCTGTATATGCCGATAGCCGTGTCGGTACTTTGCGTTTGAAGGTTGGCTTGACGCTTTACGATTTTTTTTCCGGAATTCCATCTAGGGACATGCGGCATCGATACTTCCGGAGGAAATTTTTTTCAGAGCATTTCGCTAGCCTCGATATGACCGGGATGAAGGGCGGCTTTACTTACGGGGATGCTCAGACCGATGATGCGCGTCTGGTGCTGGAATTGATTGCTGGGGCGCAGGATGCCGGAGCAGTATGCGTGAATTATTGCAAATTGACCGGTTTGACTGAGCAGCACGGGCAAGCAAGCGGTGCGCATGTTCAGGATAGGCTCACCGGCACTTGTGCGGAGATCAGCGCAAAGCAAATCGTCAATACTACCGGTCAATGGATAGCAACTGCAATGCATGGGCGAGACTGGTGCAGGTTAAGCAAGGGCGTTCATTTAGTTATGCCCAAGCTGTCGATGGATGATGCATTGCTATTGACCGCAAAATCGGATGGCCGGGTGTTCTTCATGATCCCCTGGTATGGCATGACTTTGCTGGGCACAACCGATACCGATTATCATGGCGATCTTGAGAGCGTCAAGGCTGAACCTGAGGAAGTGGCTTATCTTCTGGATGCGGCGAATCAATATCTCAAGACTGCATGGAGTGAAAGCGATGTCATCGGCAGTTATGCCGGTGTGCGCGTGATGAAGCGCAGCAGTGAATCCCTGCCATCTGAAGCCAGCCGCGACTGGGAGTTGAAGACGGCAAGCAACGGTGTGCATTATTCCATCGGCGGGAAGATCACTTCGTCGCGCGAAGATGCGGCGTGCATTGTCAACGCGGTTTGTGCAAAGCTTGAGGTCGATGTGCCATGTCCAACTATGAGCCGCCCATTCCCATGGATGCCGCAAGAACAATATACAAAATGGTCTGAGGCTGTCATTGCTCGGGCCATGCTGCAAGGTATCGACCAGGAGAGTGCCATGTGGCTGTGCCGCCGGCACGGAAAGCGTACGGAAGAAGTGTTACGCAAGGTGGCAGAGGATTCAGGATTGGCCGTTCGTATCATTCCCGCACTGCCATTTATTTATGCGGATTTGCTGCATTGTGCCTGCAGCGAGATGGCCATTCATTTGCACGACTTGTTGCGCCGCCGCATGCCGTTGCTGGTGCTGGCAAAACTCAGTGAAAACGATCTGTATCGTATTGCCGCAACCGTTGCTCCGGTGATGGGCTGGGATGAGGGCGCAGTAAAACGCGAAGTTGATAGTTGCCGACAATAATGACATCCCCTGTTATTTCCTCAATAGCTCTTGATCTGGGTACCACCTCTGTCAAGGTCGGGTTACTGGGCGGGGATGGGTCACTCAGTCACATCATTGCGCGGCCATCCGCCATGATCACCGTCAGTAACGGACGTTATGAAAGCGACGCGTTGGCCTATGCGGCGATAGCCGAGCAGGTGCTTGGTGAATGCATCACGCAAGCAAATGGGTGTAAAACACTAGGCATGTGCAGCCAGCGCTCATCATTTTTGATCTGGGAAAAGGCCAGCGGCCAGCCGGTTACCCCGCTCATTTCGTGGCAGGACAATCGCGGTGCGTCCAGTTGCGACGCTTTGCGGGCGCACGATAAAACTATCCACAGCCTTACCGGTTTGCCTCTGACGCCGTATTATTTTGCTCCCAAGCTGCGCGGCCTGTTGCTGGAGAATGTGGACTGGTTGGTACGGCTGGCTAGCGGAGAATTGCTGACAGGTACGCTGGATACTTTTTTGATATGGCGCTGGACCGGCGGAAAGCATCACGTAACCGACGCTTCGATGGCGGCGCGTATGCTACTGATGGATATTCGGCTGCAACAATGGTCGCATACACTTTGCGATTTGTTCGGCATATCCATGTCCATTCTTCCACAGATAAGATCATCCGCCGGGATGGATTTGCACCTGGACAATGGACTGAACCTGACGGCCAGTGTGGGAGACCAATCAGCTGCCCTGATCGCCAGTGTCAGCGAAGATCAGGGTGAAGCCTTGGTCAATCTGGGCACAGGTTGCTTTGTCGTGCGATATTTACCAGATGACACAATCAGGTCAGATCGATACTTGCGCACGCTGGTGTATCAGGACAGGAAGCAACTCTCTCATTTCGCCATAGAAGGCACACTCAATTCAATCGCCGCTGCGCTCGCACCTTATCCGGCGCATGAATGCCTGACTGAAGATCTGGCAAAAGACGAAATCTTATGTATAGCGGAGCCGAGCGGGCTGGGGGCTCCATATTTCCGCAGCGATATCGGTATTATTTTTTCAAAATCGACCGAAAATCTATCGCAACGGCGTATTGCTTGTTTGTTGCTGGAAGCGGTTATTTTTCGGGTGACGCAGATACTGGAGGATTTTCACCGAGAATCCGCCATCGAGAGGATCTATCTTTCCGGTGGATTATCCGAATTGACCTGCTTGCATCAGGGCATTGCCTGCTGCGTACCCATGGATGTCTTCCGTCTGCGCCAGAGTGAGACGAGCTTGCAGGGTGCCGCGCTGCTTGCAGCCGGTATGGCACCAGCATGCTGCAGAGAAAGCAAAAGAATACCAAAAATGCATGATGCAACGGCATTAATAGAAAAATACCGGCGCTGGAAGGAATGGCTGGGTATGCAATTGGCTTCCTGATCAATGATACGAATGTTACGATTAGACTGGACAACGATCATCTGGCAGCATATTGACCCGTGTAATCATGCAGAGCTGTCACTGGCTAAGCTGGTTTTCAAAACGGATGCGGCACCAGAGGCTAAACCGGAAAGCAATAAGGTCACCCATGAACTATTTTAGAATTGTTCCTGCTGGCGATATAGATATACTCTTAAAACACTTAACCTTTGCTGAAAGGTAATACAGATGGCCGCTAATTACGGGAATTCCGGTTCACTCATATTCGCAGGTTTTTGGGCACGGCTTGCCGCATATTTTGTCGATTTCGCGATCATTGTCATCATCGGCCTAGTGATTGTAATCGGTTCAGCACTTGCTGGCGAAGAGGGGATGATGATCGGTTCGATCGTCAATTTGCTGGTCAATCTGCTCTATTGGCCGGTGCTGGAAAGCTCATCCAGGCAGGCCACTTTCGGTAAGAGTATCGTGGGTATTCAAGTCACAGATCTGAACGGAAATCGGGTGTCTTTCCTGCGCGCGTTCTTTCGCAATCTGGCCAAGATTATTTCTACAATCCCGTTATGTATCGGCTTTCTGCTTGCCGCTTTCACCAGCCGCAAGCAAGCGCTGCACGACATCATCACCGACAGCCTGGTTGTGCGCACCGGTTCATCGGGTTTTTTCAAGGCACTCCTGGCGGCAGTGGCCGGGCTGGTCATCGCAGTTGGTGCCAGTGGCGCATATTTCTACTACAATTATTTGCCGCAGATTGAAAAAGAGTTTGCAGGGGCGATGCAGGAGGCAATGAAAACTGTAGATGTTAAGGCGCCCGAAAAGCCGCCAGTTGTTAAGTCATTTGCGCAGCGCCCGCCAGCAGTGCTCGCCGTAACCGCAGCTTCAGCTGTCCCGGCAATACCCCCGGTAAGCCCGCAGCCCAAAATCGCAGCGCCAATCCCTGCTTCGCCTGAAGTCCCATCCAAGCCAGCTGTCTCCGCACCCAATAATGTGGCACCCACAACATTGGCACAGCCTCACAAACCGGATGTGGAGGATGCTCCCCAACCAGTGAAACCCAAGTCTGAAGTGCGGAAATCTATGCCAAAAAAGACCAGGGTCAAAGCACCTTCAGCTCCGCCGGTCAAAAAGGTCATCGAGCCGGATGTGCCTGAGTCAGCACAGCAAACAGCCCCGCTATTGCCAGTGATACTTCCTGATCCCGGAGTGGCCGTTTCGCCTACATTGGACCCCAGCCCTCCTGCTGAACCGGTCATAGTCGTTCCGAAATACAACGATATGCTGACTGCCGTACTGCGTGGAGACAGGGATGCTGTCAAGCAGTTGCTGGACATGGGACGCTGGGTGGATAAGCCGGGTTCCAGCGGGATGACTCCGTTGATGGGGGCCGTTATGAACCACGATGCGGAAATGGTGAAATTACTGCTAGAGCACGGTGCTGAACCGAGCTCTCAAGCACTCAAGCAAGCCCGGAAAAACAAGGATGCCGCTTCGGCGTTGCTTCTTGAGCGGCACGGTGCGCGATGACCAGGAATGAGTCAGCGGGCTGAACCAGATCGTTGTTGGATTTGCAGGCAGGAGTAAGACTGGATCAGCCTTGCTGGTGGGCGGTACTGGGTTCGAACCAGTGCTGCCGTGTGAATCCGGGAAATTGATGCACACGTGCAGCAATTTTATAAGTTGTTAATTTCTCTGAAATTACCTTCATTAGTATATTCAGTGAGTTATATGAATTTTTGAGCCCGTAAATTGTGACATTTTTATGTAACTTACAATCAAACATTGCTTAGATGTCACATTGCCCTTCCAAAAAACATTCCTAAAGATTGAATACTGCTGTTACTGAGCTTAATCGTTGCTGACCATATTTTAAATTATGTTACAGCATCGGCC
>Ga0224495_10000930_pt1 | contig 21914 bp, 17 predicted proteins | sample SF_Jul11_sed_USG_FD_168128 | JGI IMG/M metagenome (GOLD analysis project Ga0224495, IMG submission 168128) | Sediment microbial communities from San Francisco Bay, California, United States - SF_Jul11_sed_USGS_4_1 | ecosystem: Environmental > Aquatic > Marine > Sediment | place: USA: California...
ATTTCTTGTTTTCGTATTTCAAATCGTCGCTCCATGACTTTTCCTTTCCATGGGGACTATTCCCCTGGAAAGTTATTCGTATAAATGACTTACAAAACTTTAATTATGTTGGACAGTAAAACTAAATGAAAGCTGAAATAATGAATACAGAGACTTCACCACTGAAAAAAATCGCTCCCGATGTAATATTGGGGGAAAATGTTAAAATCTATGATTTCGTGAATCTCTATGGCTGTGAAATTGGTGACAACAGCAAAATCGGAACTTTTGTTGAGATCCAAAAAGGATCCAAGATAGGCAAAAACTGTAAGATTTCCAGCCATACATTTATTTGTGAAGGCGTCACCGTCGAGGATGACGTCTTTATCGGTCATGGGGTGACCTTTATTAACGATAAGTATCCACGTGCAACCAACGGTAGTGGCGGCCTCCAGACAGAAGACGACTGGATTTGTGTGCCCACGAGGATTGAAAAGGGGGCCTCGGTCGGTTCCGGCTCAACGCTGCTGTGCGGTATCACCGTCGGTCAGAATGCTATCGTTGGAGCCGGCAGCGTCGCCATTGCCGATGTACCTGCTAATGCGATTGTCGCAGGAAATCCTGCAAAAATCTTACGAAAAATAATGTAAAGATCAACATTGCTTTTTTAATGGGGAGAAAACCATGAAAGTTCCATTTTTAGACTTGAAAGCACAGTATGAAACGATTCAGCATTTAATGAATGCGGCAATTCAACAGGTCATCGACCAAACCGCGTTTGCCGGGGGTCCTTTCGTCGAACGGTTCGAAAAAGACTTTGCGGCATTTTGCAATTGCAAATACGCCATTGGCTGTTCAAGCGGCACCTCTGCACTGCGATTGGCCCTGTTCAGCTTGGGCATCGGGGAGGGCGACGAAGTGATTACCGCCCCCAATACCTTTATCGCAACAGCCGAGGCGATCTCCGCTTGCGGGGCAAAGCCCATTTTCGTTGACATCGACGAAAAAACCTACAACATGGATCCGGACCTTCTCGAGGACGCCATCACACCGAAAACCAAAGCGGTGATTCCGGTCCATTTGTATGGGCAGGTTTGCGAGATGGAAAAGATTCTTCGCGTTGCCGACAGCCATGGTTTATTCGTCATTGAAGATGCCTGCCAGGCACACGGTGCGACCTATAAAGAATGGCCGGCCGGTTCGATGGGCGATGCCGGCTGTTTCAGCTTTTATCCGGGAAAGAACCTGGGGGCCTATGGCGAAGCCGGAGCCGTGACTACCAATAAGCCCGAACTGGCGGAAAAAATGCGAATGTACCGTGACCACGGCCAGCAAAGTAAATATTATCATTCGATGGTGGGATGGAACGACCGGATGGACGGGATCCAAGGTGCCATCTTAAGCGTTAAATTGCAGTGTCTGGCGCAATGGAATCAAGCCCGGCGAAATCATGCCCAAGCATACAGCCAACGGCTTTCGGAGTTTCCAGACATTATTACGCCGAGCAATCCTGTTAACGGCAATCACGTCTATCACATCTATGCGATTCGCGTCCGATTCCGCGATACGCTCATGAAGCATCTGGCGGAACGGGGCATCGGGTGCGGCATCCATTATCCGGTCCCGATTCATCTGCAAAAGGCCTATCGGCATTTGGGTCTTGCCGAGGGATTTTTCCCCGTCGCAGAGGCCTGTGCACGGGAACAGGTTTCACTGCCCATGTTTCCGGAACTAAGGCCGTCTCAGATCGATGCGGTTTGCCAAGCAATCGAGACGGCATTGCCGGTGATTAATTAAACCGGATGTCCTTGACAGCCTGGCAGACGACGGAACAATCGGGATTTATACTCAAATAGTAAAAGGTGTAGATTAATTTAGGCTATTTAAGTGGGGACCGCACAATACAATTTGAAGAAATTTATCACCGTGCCGATTTTTTTTATGATAATAATTTCTGTTAACGCATCGTCAGTCTGTAATATTCGAGGTATGAATTATACGGGATGGGACGAGACTGCGTATTCAACCGATGCATCCAATCAATCGTTAGACAATCTCAAGAATATCGGTTGCGATTGGGTGGCGATTAATTTCTTTTATTTTCAGGACTATGCGGACTCAAATGATATAACATTACGTTATGATGAATATTCTGCAGAACCTAATTCGGTTATTGATGCGATAAAATATTGTCACGATATCGGCTTGAAGGTGATGCTCAAGCCCATGGTGGATTGTATGAGTTGTATCGATCGCAGTTATATAATTCCATCTGACGGCTGGTTCGCATCCTATGGCGCAATCATGAACGAGTGGGCCGAGATCGCCGAGGCTTATAATGTTGAACTTTTCTGTATTGGATGTGAATATCGGCAAACCGTTTCCTGGTCCGATGAATGGCGGCAGATTATTTCGGGTGTACGCGACCGTTATAATGGTAAGCTGGTCTATGCAGCCAATCAGCAGATAGAAGAACAAAACATAGATTGGTGGGATGCGCTGGATTACATCGGAGTCGATCCGTATTATCCGTTAACATCAATGACAGATCCGAATGAACAGCAATTGCAGGATGCCTGGCAACAATGGGCGGACGACCTGGAAAGATGGCTATATGGAAACTGGCCTGATAAACAGATCATCTTCACGGAGATCGGTTACCAAAGCTATGACGGAACGAATATGGCTCCGTGGGGAATACAAGTAATCGATCCAAACTTGACTGATTTCCAAGAGCAGGTGGATTGTTACAAGGCGCTGCTGGATCAGTGCCAGGACCGACCGTGGTGGGGTGGTGTATTCTGGTGGAGGTGGGAAACCGATCCTAATGGAGGTTTGCCGGGTACGGATTATTATAACAATCATACGCCTCAAAACAAACCTGCAGAAACATTGTTGAACAATTATTACATTTATTGCAACGGATTTACACGCGGGGATATGAATCGTGATTCATATGTAGACATCGATGATTTGAGAATGTTATCGATGAATTTTCTGTCTGCTAAATCGTCTATGGATTTGAGCCCCTATCCGTCCGGCGATGGAATTATCAACCTGGAAGATTTTGCCGTTCTGGCACAAAATTGGCATGTCGGCTTCCAAGGCGATATCAACAAGGACACCTATGTCAACCTCGAGGATGTTATCTTGCTGGCCAACAAATGGCTGTGGCGCGTGCCCGGGTCCTGTGGCAGTATTCCAGAAGATATCTTTGAAGACGGCTATGTCAATCTAAAAGATTTTGTGGTTATTGCTGAGAAGTGGCTAACTGCAAATGTGCGTTGACAAAACACAGCGGCCTTCCAAAAACAGGCCGGGAAGGGAAAACAAGCATCCATGAACCCCGATTTCAAATATTCATTATCAGTAGATACGATGGAAAAACGTGCCCATCAGAAGGTTTTTATTGCCGGTCTGGGCCTGATTTTGCTTGCGGTGTCGTCCAGCTATTTTATCTTTGAGCCGGCCACCTTGAAATGGTTGGCACGTGAGGACGGATTGGTCGAAAATCTCAGCGCACTAAACTGGTTGCTGGCAGCGGGAGTGATGTTTGTTCTGTTTGCTAAACGGCGAAATATCTGGTTTTTACTATTGGGGATATTATTTGCAGTCTGTTTTGGGGAAGAGATATCGTGGGGTCAGCGGCTGATCGGGTTTTCCACGCCGGAATCGATCCGAGCCAACAACTTCCAGGGGGAATTCAACCTGCACAATCTAAACTTTTTCGAACGCCGCTACGGCGACAAGGGCTTTTGGGCCGTGATGCGCGATGTTGGCCGAATGTTCGCCATCTTCTGGTTTATGTACGGAATCGTACTGCCGATATCGCTGAAGTTGTCAGGCCGGTTGCGAAAGTTTGTTCAGCACATTCGGCTCCCGGTGATGCCGCTGATGATCGGTATCTTCTTTCTGATCAATTATGTAGTTTTCCAATACTTCGAAGATATCCACCAGCTCGTCTGTGCACGGATAGGAATGGTCAACAATGCAAACTGTTCGTCGTTGCCGGTTGAGATACGGGAATGGTTTGACTCGCTGCTATTCCTGACGTTTACATTATTTGTGTTGGCCGGCAGTCCCGTTGCTTACGCAAATTCGGCGTTTGACAGGCGTGATAAAGTTGTTTTTGCGTCATGTCGAACGGAATCAGAGTGTTTAAATTCCGGTCGTGGCCGAACGGCGTCCCGTTTATAAATCAAACTTTTTTGTCAAAGTATCGTTGAATTTTGTAACATACAAAATCTACGATAAGGTTTTTTAGGAGGGATTCTCATTCGATTTTATTGATCAACCATGATTAATAAGCGAAGCTTGAGGGAGCGAATTTGATTAAACAATTGACGGACATGGTCTGTTTATTTGTCGACGGAAAGGTTGGGAAAGTCATGGATTATCAAGATTCCTCACTGCAAAAAATATCAACCAAATGTTTTAGGAGGTGTTTTATGCGTAAAGTTCAGGATAAGTCCCGGATGCAGCGACGGCTGTCAATTGTTTTTGTAATTTCTATTATGTTGGGCTTCTTATCGATGACAAGAGCAGATACATCGGTAGCTCTATGGCAGGGAGACAAAAATGGCGCCGTGTCAATCACATTCGACGATGGGTTGTCGGACCAGGTTGACTTAGCGGTTCCCCTGTTACAGGAACGGGGCCTGAAAGCGACATTTTTTATAATTGGAGAAAAACTTCAATACGAATGGTACTCCGGAAATATTCCTCTCCTCGTTGAGAATGGTCAGGAAATTGGCAGTCATGGCTATGCACATGAGTCTCTTACCGACATGGATCCCAATCAGGTGGAAGATGATCTGTATCAATCTCAAACAGCTTTACAGGATCTGACGGGGCAGGATGTTGCTACCATTGCCTATCCTTACGGTGATCACGACTCTTATGTTGAGGGTCTTGCCAAAGAATACTATATTGCCGCACGCTCGACAGATTATCCAGGCGTATTGAATCCACCGGATCCAAATGAAAATGAATTGTATGGTTTATTCACAACAGGACCCTACCCCTATTATGTTGGAAATCAAACGGTAGATCCGAATGCCGTAGATCCAAACGTCGTAGCGTACCTGCAAGATGGGGTCGACAGGGCTGCTTCTGGACAAGGGTGGTTTATTGAGATGCTTCATGGAATTAATTCTGGTTGGTATGCAATTTCTGAAGCAACCTTGGAAACGCACTTGGATTATCTGGTTGCAAATGAGCCTAATATCTGGGTGGCACCCATGGGGACCGTCTCGGAATATATTTATGAAAGAGATGCGGCATCAATCACGACCCTCTTTCAAGACAGCAACACGATCCAATTAGAACTGCAATGCGGGCTTGACCCTGATTTGTTTGATACACCGTTGACATTATTAACACCTTGCCCTCCTGGCTGGGAAGTATTAGGAATTCAGGTTCGACAGGGCAGTGACATACAAATTGCTGATGTTATGTCCATCGCCAACAGTTTCTATATTATATACGATGCCGTACCTGATGCGGACACGATAGAATTATCGCCGACTCAGGCGGTGCACACAATTACCGCCTCAGCCGGTACCAAAGGTTCCATTGACCCGTCAGGCGAGATTTTTCCAGGGGACAATTTAAATCAGCAGTTCACGGCCACCCCTGACATGGGCTACGAAGTGGATCGGTGGATCGTGGACAGCAACGAGGCCCAGATTGGGGGTATGGACTATACGTTGAGCAATATCACGGCCGACCATACGGTGTCGGTGACATTTAAGCTTCAGACGCTGACGGTCACGGCGAGCGCGGGCGCCAACGGTGCGATCGATCCGGATGGTGTTGTCAGTGTGGACTATGGTTCAGGTCAGTTGTTTACTGCGACGCCAGATCCGGGCTACATTGTAGACCAGTGGTTTGTTGACGGAGATGCTGTACAAGACGGCGGCATGACCTATGATCTCGCTATAATCGCTTCTGAAAAAAGTGTTTATGTTGCTTTTAAGCCGTATACAACCACCGTTGCATTATGGCAGAGAGATAAAAAAGGCGCTGCGTCAATCACTTTCAACAGCGGGTTTCCTTCACAGTATTACAATGCTTTTCCCGAACTTCGCGATCGGGGTCTGAAAGCGACTTTTTACAGAACGACCTCACAGATTAGCGATCCGAATGATATCCTGAATCTCGTTTCGGATGGCCAGGAAATCGGAAGCCAGGCCGTTACAGGTTCTTATCTTACAACGCTTTCAGAGCCCGATGTGATAGATGAACTGCGAATATCTCAAGAAATGTTACGGGATTTGACGGGGCAGGATGTTGCCACCCTCGCCTATCCTCATGGTGATTATGACCCTAATGTTATCGATCTCGTAGATGATTATTATATTGCCGCACGTTCAACCAATCCTTTAGACGATAATTCTCCAAACGGATTGAATGTATCATCACCAATTTTATACGAATTGGTTGTCATCGAAACACATGGCAACGGTGAAGGAGGTTCCAACGCTGTCGCATGGCTGCAAGATAGGGTTGATCTTGCCGTTGCTGAAGGCAAGTGGGCGATCGAGATGTTTCATGATGTCAATGTTCCCGGAGGATACGATAATATATCGACCCCAGCCTTATGTGCACACTTCGATTATCTGGTAGCGAATGATCCCAATGTTTGGGTAGCACCCATGGGAACTGTCTCTGAATATATCTATGAAAGAGATGCGGCTTTAATTACCACGCTTGTCTCAGACGGGAATACCATCAGCTTGAATTTGCAGTGCGGTCTTGGTAACCAATTTAATACCCCCTTGACATTATTGACGCTTTGTCCTCGTGGCTGGGAATCATCTGCGGTTTTTGTTCAGCAGGGCGGGACAGAGCAGATTGCTGACATTGTCTTCAGAGACAATGTTCTCTGTCTCATGTATGACGCGATGCCGAATGCGGGCTCCATAGAATTGGTGCCGAAAGATTCGATTTCCGGTTTTTGCCTGGAGCCTGACGGCGTTACTCCGGTCGAAGGCGTGCTGCTGCAGGCCGATCCTGGCCCAAACACTCTCAGCGGCGCCGATGGATTCTATGAAATACGGGTTGACTACGGTTGGTCAGGCATGATCGCCCCCGAAAAGACCGGATACACGTTTAATCCCGACAGTGACGAATACATCGATGTTACACAGAATTACATCAATGTCAATTACGCTGCGGAATTGATGACCTATACGATTTCCGGCTATGTGCTGAAACAGGGCTCAATGCCTGTCGGCGGTGTCAATCTTGTCGCAGAAAACGGCGGCGGTCCATGGACCGTTAAATATGGCCCAGATGCATTCGTTACAGATGCCGATGGTTTTTATGAGTTGGCCGTCGATTATGACTGGTCCGGGGATGTAACGCCGGTCGATAACGCTTACACATTCGATCCAAACAAGCTCGGCTACAGTCATGTTCAGAGCCCGATCACAAATCAGAACTATGTCGGTACGATGCTGACATTTCGTATTACCGGTTACGTCCGGAACATCCTCGGCACACCGGTTGAGGGATGCTCTGTCGTCGCAAATGACGGCGGCGGCACAGATATCACGGACACCGCCGGCTACTATGAAGTAGGGGTTCCTTATGGATGGTCGGGCAACGTTGAGGCGGCGAAGACAGATTACACGTTTACGCCGGCTTCTGCCGTTTATACCAACGTGACGGTTGATCAGGCGGGCGATTTCACTGCGAAGCTCGATTCGGATATTGACGGCAGCGGCGATGTGGGTCAGCCGGACCTGCTCATCCTCTGTCAAAACTGGTTAAGCCCGGGCGACCTGAGCACAGGAGACCTGGACAGCAGCGGTACGATCAATCTGCGGGACTTTGCTGAATTTGCAAATGTCTGGTTGACGGAATAAATGCTTTAACTCCTATCGTAAAATACGGAATTGCCTTACTCGCAAATCAATGGCTTTGGGAGGGGGATTGCGGCGGCATCCCTGAGGACATCTTCGAGGATGGCCGTGTGAATCTGAAAGATTTTGTGATTATTGCCAAGATGTGGTTGAGCCAATAGCGCCACCATCTCCACGCCGCGAAAAAATATGACAACCACTGGCACATCAACGGGAAGACAAAATCTTTGAAAAGTTCGGCATGCGGGCTTTTCAATAAATTTTTCTCCCCTCTCAGGCCGGAACCGACAAATAAATGAATACCCTTCGGTTCCGGCCGTTTTTATGCGCAGGGATAAGGATATGTCGGGCCCACTAAAAAAAACGCACTCACTGCGCGGTTATGTCTTTTTTTCAAATCACCTTAGAGTTGTCCTCGCGAAATTTTATTACCCTAAAGGGTATTGGTCCGAAAAAGCCGTTGCTTTTTACTTGCCGCTTTGCTACTCTTGATGTCCGAATATGAACCGAATGCATAGGGAGTTAAAAATGCTGAACAGAAACGATATTGTGGGCCTTGCGGCAGGGATTCTTGCTGTCATCCTTTTGAGCGGCTGTGTCGAGCGGCGGCTGACGATTGTGACCGAGCCGGAAGAGGCGATTGTCTGGCTCAACGACGAGGAAATCGGGGTGACGCCGGTGACAGTGAATTTCAACTGGTACGGCGATTACCGGGTTCGCATTGAAAAACCGGGCTACGAGATCCTGAATACCCATCAGCTTCTGGAACGCCCGCTACATGACAAGTTCCCGTTCGATTTCTTCGCTGAAGTTCTCTGGCCCAAAACCATCGAAGACACCTATACATGGACCTTTGAGCTTCAGCCCTATCATCAGGCATCCGCCGAGGAGTTAATCGAAGCCGCACATACCATGCGGCAGGAGGCGAATGAGGAGTTGGGCAAGATCGCCGTCGAGATTCTGACGGATGAGAGCAAGTAAAATCGCCTCTGTATCGGAAAGCGAGAGACGCCATGCCGATTGAAACACTCAGGTGGACTGGCGAAACCGACGGCCGGCTGGAGTTGATTGACCAGCGTCTTTTGCCGGGACGATGTGAATACCTTCCCTGCGAAACCCCTCAACAGCTATTCGAGGCCATTGTTACATTGGCCGTACGTGGTGCGCCCGCAATCGGCGTGGCGGCTGCTTACGGGGCCTGTCTCGCGGTTCGTTCGCTCACCGGCGGAACGCTTACAGAGGCGCTCGAAACTGTGCGGGCTGCCTGTGACGATCTCGCTGCCAGCCGACCGACCGCGGTCAATCTGTTTTGGGCCTTGGAACGGATGAAGAAGACCGCTGAGAGTGTTGTTGCGGATAATCCGGGTTGTTCGGTCGATGTCTTCAAGCAGGCATTGCTGGATGAGGCACACGCGATCTGCACTGAAGACAAGGCGATGTGTGATGCGATCGGCCGTAACGGAATGGATTTGATCCCGGACAGCGGAGCGGTTTTGACACATTGCAATGCCGGGGCGTTGGCAACGGCCGGCATCGGCACGGCCCTGGCTCCGATGTATCTGGCTCACAAAAACGGAAAACGCTTTCGCGTCTATGTCGATGAAACACGGCCATTGCTGCAGGGTGCGCGGCTGACAGCGTGGGAACTGATACAGGCCGGGATCGAGGCGGTACTGATCTGCGATAATATGGCGGCGTCACTGATGCAGGCGGGCAAAGTAAACGCCATCATGACCGGTGCCGACCGCATTGCCGCCAACGGCGACACCGCCAACAAGATCGGTACGCTGGGATTGAGCATCCTCGCCAAGCACTACGGCATTCCGTTCTATATCGCCGCTCCCTCCAGCACATTTGACTTGACCATCGAAAACGGCTCACAGATCCCCATCGAACAGCGCAACGCCGACGAAGTATCCGCCTTTGGCCTTCGTCAAACCGCCCCGGAAAACATGAATGTCTATAATCCCGCCTTCGATGTCACCCCGGCCGAAAACATCACCGCCATCATTACAGAAAAAGGTGCGATTGATCGTCCCGACAGGAAGAAGATCTGTTCCGTGCTTGGATAGTGAAAGTTTACTGTCTGAGTTTGAAGAGTTTTGGCCGGACAAGTCCCATCTTTGCTAAGCGGTATTGCAGGCCGACCCAGAGACATCCGAAACCATACTTGCAGCTGCGCCTGAAATTAATCGAGGACGCTTCGGCGAAGTATTTTGTCGGACAACTGACCTCGGCGATTTGATAACCATGCCAGAGAATCTGCCCCAGCATTTGGTTGTCAAAAATAAAATCATCGGAGTTTTGTTCCAGCGGCAGCTTTTCCAGCAGTTCTCTGGAAAAAGCCCGATAGCCGGTGTGGTATTCGGACAGTTTGGCCCCGGTCAGCAGATTTTCCGAGAACGTCAGAAACCGGTTGGCAATATATTTCCAGATGGGCATGCCTCCTTTGAGTGCATGGCCGCCCAGAATGCGCGACCCCAGGACACAGTGATACAACCCGTTAGCGATCATCGAGGCCATCGCCGGGATCAGTCGCGGCGTGTACTGATAATCCGGGTGCACCATGATGATAATATCGGCGCCGTGCTCCAAGGCCAGTTTATAGCAGGATTTCTGATTGCCTCCATATCCGCGGTTTTGGATGTGAGTGTGGACCACTGTATTGGGCAGATTCTGGGCCACGGCGGTGGTGTTATCCGAACTGGCGTCATCAACGACAATCACCAGATCCACAAACCCCTGGACCAGAACCTCATCATGGGTCTTCTGAATCGTTTGCTCGGCGTTATACGCCGGCATGACCACGACAACCTTTTTATCATTGTACATAAAACAATCCCTTTTTTTATTGCTTATATATCATCATAGGCGGACTGATAAAACCATGCAGATTATAAAACCGCAGACAGTATTTCCAGATAGGCTTCTGTGGATTAAAGTATAATCGGTTAAAGGTCGCCTGCTTTTCATACTTGGTTTCGCCTTTAAACAGTTTATTAAAAAAAACGGTATCTGTTTTAGATCGACAGGTGGATGCGCTGGAGCCAATGATATAATCCGGCCATACCTGCATCTTCCCATTGGGTGTGTCGATGCCTTTGCTGTCCCATTGCGGAATCATTCTGAATCCGTCTCGCCAGAGACGCGGACCGTAGTTGCGGGTCATGGATAAGCCCACGATTGAGCCGGGCGCTGCATTTTTAGCCATCCATCGTTCTGCCTGAATACGGGTGTCATGTTTCATCTCGAGATTGTAACAAATACAGCAGATCAGCGATGGCACAAAAACCAGAAGCGGCATGGCATATCGAACGACGATTGGAATCTTCTTAAACCGAACCCAGTCCGCAATGGTTTTACCCATGATGATGGCCATGCCCGCGAACCCGCACATCATAAATCGCGGCAGATTAAATCGGATGATCATTACCGTCAGAAGGAAAAAGGCAAGAAACGGCGACAGAGTCAGGCATAGCTCCCAGCGATAGCGGATGAGCCAGTAAAGCACCGATCCCAGCAACAGGATCGTAAACGGCCCCCCCCAGGCGGCAGTCAGGCCACCGTAGGTTTTAACGATTAGGTCCCAGGTGCTCAGCCCCTGCGATTTGAATTGGTTTTCAATCACATTGTTCCAGTTGCCGCTGCGGTAGTGCCATTCAGCCATGCCCCCCCAGAAACCCTCCAGTGTGATAAAGATCAGCACGGCCAAAACGATTGCGGCCAGAACTTTCCAGTGAACGAGGGACAATAACGCTTTTGGAAAAGATTGACCGGATTTCATTTTTTGGCGTACCAACAGGATTGACAGGCCCGCTGCTAACCCAACGAGAAAGGTTGCGACCCCTTCTTTGGTACACACTGACCAGGCCGCACAAAATCCCGCCAATAAATAAAATACCAACTTGTCAGATTTAATCGCGTACAGTCCGAAACAGCCGGCCCAGACAAACCAGAAAAAAGCCGGCACATCCACACAGGCGGATTTGCTGTAGAACAGAAAAAGGCAGCACAAACTCATGCACAGGCACGCCAGAATCGCTGCGAGGTCGTCCTTAAGGAGGTTTCGGGCAGTCAGGAAGATACCCAACAAGACACCGCCCGCCATGAAGATGCTGATCTTGCGGGACACAGAGGCCAACCGGTAGAGCCGCTTTTCATCAAGCGGTGTGCTGAGGATGCGGCCGTCCGGTGTCCTGACGGTTACGGGGGATGATTCCCACCTAGCAATCATCGGCTTGTAAAAGAGGGCACTGACAAGATAATGACCTCGTGGATATTTATGGGTCCACATTTTGAAAAGCTGCGGCAGGTAAATGACGGTGATTCGTCCTTCAATTGTATCCGGAGACCACGAAACATCACCGGTCTGCCCCCAGTCCAGAGCTGCCATATTCAATATGACCGAGAATAGGATAACACACAAAAGACCAATCCACACGGGCCATTTGAATGCCGTAGGTGTTGTTCTGTTCCTTTTTTTGCCCATAGAAGTGCGGGATTCGTTACGGATTTAGTTCACCGCCACGACTTCTTTGACGTCGCTGACTTTCTGCTTGAGCATGCGCTCGACGCCCATTTTCAGTGTCATCGCGGCACCGGGACAACCCTTGCAGGCGCCCTGCAGACGCACGCGAACGGTTTTATCTTCGTCACAGCCGACCAATTCGATATCCCCGCCGTCATTCTGCAGCATCGGACGGATGGACTCAATGACTTCTGCAACCGTTGCTTCAAATGTTTTTTCGCCGCACCCACAGCTATCGCACATAATCGGACTCCTGATTTCATATATTGCTCACGGTGGGATTATACCACAAAGGACCTGAGCGAACAACCTCTTAAAAAGCAATTTTCGGAGGGAGAAAAAGAGGGGGTTGAAATCCGAAACATGGATTGTCCGGATTAATAACCGGTCTATACCTCCACAGTGTGCTCTTTTTCGACACGCAGAAACACCTCTTCGCAGGACACGCACGATTCGGCACACAATTTGACGGCCGAATCCTTATCGACAAGCATGACTTTGAATTGTCCGGGCATAATATGAAACTGTTGACGCAGTCCCCGGCACCGGTCGCAAGGCAGTTCATCCACGCCGATATGGCCGTCTTCATTCTCAAAGACCTCGGCAATCACGACATCATGATCGTTCAGAGCTAACTGACGGTCCGAAAGTGTGTCCATTTGAAGTTGATACAAACGTTCCTCTTTAGAGGGCGAAAATACATAGAGCAACATCTGATCTGGGGGTTTTACTTCACCGACATTTGATATCTGCATCGCCATTTTGGTCTCCTGTCTGAAGTTTTGATGATACCTTATTAAAACATTTATACGTAGGAAATCAAGCATAAGACCGATAATTTCAGACGAAATACGTAAAAAATATAAGATTTATTTTATCAGGATAACAGGTGTCCTGAAACAGCGGGGGCATAAAAAAAGCCCTGACAGAGCAGGGCTTTTTGTGCTTAACAAAAACAGGATTGTTATCCCAATCCCAGCAGAAAACTGCGATTGATACGTGGCTATGTAGTTTCACGGCAGCACTTTGGAGTTCAGCCTGCGGAAATTTATTACCCTAAAGGGTATTATTCTTTGGATTCAAACTCCGCATCGATCACATCGTCGCCGCCTTTACGCCGGACCTCGCCTTCCTGCGGGCCCTGCTGATCGGCTTCGGGAGCGGGCTGGTCGCCTCCTGCGGCGGCCTGCTGTTTGGCGGCTTCTTCGTACAGAATCTTGCCCAACTCCTGCGAGGCCTGTCCGAGGTTTTCTATCGCCTTTTTGATGGCGTCGCCGTCTTCACCTTTAGCCGTTTCCTTGAGATTATTCAGGGCCGACTCGATGTTGCCGCGAATCTCGCTCGAAACCTTTTCCCCGTGTTCCTTGAGCGTCTTCTCGGTCGAATACACGAGCTGATCGGCTTGGTTTTTCAGGTCGACGACCTCGCGACGCTTCTTGTCTTCTTCAGCGTGGGCTTCGGCGTCCTTGGCCATCTTTTCGACTTCCTCATCGCTGAGCCCGGAACTGGACTGAATCTTGATTGACTGTTCCTTGCCGGTACCCAGATCCTTGGCTGAGACGTTTAGGATGCCGTTGGCGTCGATGTCGAAAGTGACCTCGATCTGCGGGATACCGCGCGGTGCCGGCGGAATATCGGACAACTGGAAACGCCCCAGCGTGCGGTTGTCGCGGGCGAATTCACGCTCGCCCTGCAGCACGTGGATGTCCACGCTGGTCTGGCTGTCGGCGGCGGTCGAGAACACTTCCTTTTTGCTGGACGGAATCGTGGTGTTGCGTTCGATCAGCTTGGTCATCACGCCGCCGAGGGTCTCTACGCCCAGCGACAGGGGGGTTACATCCAGCAGCAGGATGTCTTTAACACCTGCATCGCCGGCCAATACCGCCCCCTGAATCGCCGCACCCATGGCGACCACTTCATCCGGATTGATGCTCTTATTCGGGGCTTTGCCGAAGACTTCCTTTGCGATCTCCACAACTTTCGGGATACGGGTCGAGCCGCCAACCATCAGAATCTCGGCAATGTCACTGGTTTTCAGTTTGGAGTCCTGGATCGCTTTCAGACAGGGCTGACGCAGGCGTTCGAGCGTCGGTTCGACCAATGCTTCAAACTTGCTTCGGGTCAGGGTGATGTTCATGTGTTTCGGCCCCGAAGCATCGGCGGTGATGAACGGCAGATTGACGTTGCTTTCCACCTGTGTGCTCAATTCGCACTTGGCCTTTTCCGCGGCTTCTTTCAGCCGTTGATGGGCCATCGGGTCGGTCCTCAGGTCGATGCCTTCGGTTTTCTTGAATTCATCGGCCAGGTAGTTAATCAGGACTTCGTCGAGGTCATCGCCGCCGAGGTGCGTATCGCCGTTGGTGCTGAGGACCTCAAAAACATTGTCGCCAATGTCGAGGATGGAGATATCGAATGTACCGCCGCCGAAGTCAAAGACGGCGACCTTTTCGTTTTTCTTCTTTTCCAGACCGTAGGCCAGTGCCGCCGCCGTCGGTTCATTGATGATACGCTCGACCTTGAGGCCCGCGATCTTGCCGGCGTCCTTGGTGGCCTGACGCTGGGCGTCGTTAAAGTAGGCCGGGACCGTGATGACCGCAGATTCAACGGTTTCGCCAAGATAGTCTTCGGCGGTCTTTTTCAGATCCTGCAGGATCATCGCCGAGATCTCCGGCGGGGTATATTCTTTGCCGCGGACGTTCACCTTGACCAATTCGTCAGCGCCGCCGGTGATTTGATAAGGGACGATCTTTTCTTCGCTGTCGACTTCGCGGTGCCGCCGCCCCATGAACCGCTTGATCGAATAGACGGTGTTCTGCGGGTTGGTGACTTGCTGGTGCTTGGCGGTCTGGCCGACCAGACGCTCCCCTTTGTCGGTAAAGCCGACCACCGAGGCCGTCAGGCGGGCTCCGGACGCATTGATCAGCACCTTCGGGGCCGACCCTTCCATCACAGCGACGACCGAGTTTGTCGTTCCAAGGTCAATTCCAATAATTTTAGCCATTTTATACTCCTATTATTCGTGCTTAATATCACTTAAATAGTTACTCTATTGCGTATGATTCTATAATGCAACCTGCGTGCCAGTCCACCCAAAAACGAGTTAAGTGTTTTCCGTAAAGCATCTTACGAAAACAGAACGCCGGCCCGAGATATGCCATTATGGCAGAAAAAGTTGGTGAAATGCGATTTTGACAAACAGACAGAAACCCTGACCGCCATGCTGATCGGCTACGACGGCGAAGTGATCGAACAGCTGCAGGTTAAATAAACCACAGGGGCACCGAACACGATTAATTCTGACTTAGTTTGGTGCGGATGATTTCTGCGCGTAGGGTGTCGCGCTGGTCGGCGTCGAGGATTTTGCCGGCCCGCAGCTGCAGGTGGGCCGGCTGGGTCAGCATGAACAGCTCATTGACGGTGGCGATCTTAATGTCCGGCACCCTGCCGAGGTTGACGCCGAGCCGCACGTTGCTCAGCAGGAACAGGGCCTCCTGCGAACTGATCAAGCAGGCGTTCCGCAGGACCCCGAGTGCCCGCTGAATCTTGTCATCCAGCGTTTTCGACTTTTTGTCGAGCAGGGCTTTTCGCGCCTCGACTTCATAGGCGATAATCTTGGGCACGACAACGGACGAGAAATGCTCAATGATCTGCTCTTCACTGACACCGAGCGTCACCTGGTTGGAAAGCTGGAAAAAGTCGCCGACGGCATCGGTCCCCTCGCCAAAGAGGCCGCGGACGGCCAAATCGCAATCCCGTGCGGCGTTGATAAACTTTTCGATCTGGCCGGTCATTTTCAGCGCGGGCAGATGCAGCATCACCGAAACACGGATGCCGGTGCCCAGGTTGGTGGGGCAGGCGGTCAGATACCCGAACCGGCTGTCAAAGGCATAATCGATTTTCGCTTCGATGCTGTCGTCGATCTGATTGATGCGGTCCCAGCAGGCGTGAAGTTGCAGGCCCGCCGCATAGATCTGCATCCGAAGGTGGTCCTCTTCGTTGATCATCGCCGTAAACGATTCATCTTCGGCCAGCACCACGCTGCGAGGGCCTTTGCCGGCGGCGTGACGCCGGCTGATGAGATGCCGTTCGGCCAGCAGCGACCGCTCGACGTCCGAGGCATGGTCGATATCGACAAACCATATCTTTTTCCCCAGGTCAACCGACATCAGAATATCTTTGAGCGTGTCCTGGAGCTGCTGCTGGCGCTTCGGCGACAGGCAGGGCAGGAACTCATAACCGGCGATGTTGCGGGCCAGCCGAATCCGGGATGAAATGACGACTTCGGATATGACATCCGAGCCGCCGCCAAACCATGAACTGGGATAATTGCATAAGTCCGTCGGTTTCATTGCAGTGCCTGTATCTGATCCCGCAGTTTCGCTGCGTTTTCATAATCTTCGTTTTTGACCGCCTGTTCCAGTTTCCGGTGCAGTTTGGCCAATTCAATCTGATTGCGGTCCTGTTCGTTGGTGCGGGAGGGGACCTTGCCGCAGTGGTGACTTTTGCCGTTTTGGCTTTTTTCGATCAGCGGCATCAGTTCGGCTCCAAATTCCGTATAGTCATGCGGACATCCCAGCAGGGGTTTTTTGGCAAACCGCCGCAGCGTCATCCCGCAGACCGGGCAGGCGTGCTCGGAACCGGCAGCCGGGGCGGTTTCGCCGTCGCCGGTCGTTTTTTCCGTCTGGGTACTGAGCAGTGTGTTCAGCAGCTCATTGAGCGGAATCTGTGACTTGATTGTCAGCCCCTGTTGGTGGGCGCACTGCTGGCATAGGTGCGTTTCGGACCGCTGGCCGTTGTTGACCTCGGTCAAATGGATCGTTGCAGTTCGTTCTTTACACGCCTCACAAAGCATTTTTTGTCCTCATCGTATCGGGAATAATAAAAACCATTATATCACGAGTGGACGTTCATTTCAATATCATCTTTTATTGGGATTATGCTGCCGGCGGGGTTCAGGGGGCTTTGTGCGGTTGTCCTGCTAGGCGTGCCGGGCAGGGGTGTCCCCCGCGCCCGACACAACAAAACAGAAAAATCCGGTACACAATACTATTAAAGTGCTCTAAAATCCCGGCTAACCTATAAATTCATTACCCACCTTGCGAGCACGTTCGGGCTTATCAAGATCAATGCCCAGTGCCATGCCGATTTCAACCAGCAGATTCCATCCGGCGCTCAGATAGACATAAGGCGTCAACGGGCCTGCATCCGGCACCTGGATCGTGGCAAACGGCGTCTTGCGATTGGCAATGGCCACCACTTTAAGGCCGACACCTTGTTCGAGTACTTCCTGGAACTTCTCGATTTCGGCATCAATCGGATCGACGACGAAAACGATGTCTTTGGGATCCATCACCTCTTCGATGCCGTGAACCGCGTAGGTTCCTTCGAGGAAGTCCGATTTGTTACGGGTGATCTCATTGGTTTTAAGGGTCAACTCCTCGGCCACGCCGTCGTTATAACCGGCAAAATAAATCGTGGACGCATTGACAGCGGTATCAATGATGCTTTTATCGATGGGGAGGGTCAGGGCTGTCTCAATATCGTCCGCCAGTGCTTTGCAGGCGGCGGCGTTGTCCTGTCCGAGGATGTTCCAGAGGATTGATTCGTAAAAGAGTGCCTGTTCGATCACACTTTTGGTTGCGGCGACCGCCTGTTCCCAACCGCAGGTCAGGACAAATGACTCGGTGCACGCTTCCTCAAGAAGTGTTTTTTCGTTGGCGGTTAAGGCAAAGCGATTGTCATTGCCTTCGGCGGCGAGCTTTTTCGCGAGCAGAACAACCTCTTTGGTCCTGCCGGAGTTGGATGCGCAGAACACCGCGAATTTTGAAAGCTCGTATTTGGCGGACTGGCGCGAACCGTCCGTGGCAATCTGAAGATCCATTCCCCATTGCATCGCCTTGCGCATAGCGTTTTTCGCGGGGAAAATCCGACTCGACCCCTCCCCGGTCATCAGGATCCGACCGACCGACTGTATCTTCGGAGCAATCGCTGCCGTCTGGGTCGGGTCAAAGTTCCTTACGACGCCAATGGTATCCATCATTTCCTGAACCAGTGCGTACTTGGAGTATTTCTCGTCTGTTAAATTCATTCTTCTTTCCTTTCTGATGTGTTAGCTTTTCTTTTTCATCTCCTCGACTACCGCTTTGAATTTTTCCGTTTCTTCTCGAACCAGTTTGACAAAACTGTTATCCTCAATCGTCCCAATCGCGGCGACCATTTCTTCAGTATTTCGATAGGTTGCCTGCCTGAAGGGATTATCATGGTCCTTTTTCCGGCTGACATAGACCTGGTCACGAATATATTCCTGAATAGTGATTGATCGATTCAGTGCATCAATCCATTGTTCCTTTTCCAGCGTTCCGTCGTAGCAGTCCCGCAGCACGGCAAAAGCGTGCCGTTGTTTTTCGAGAGGGTAAGTTTGCCACAGTTGATCGTATCGGGCGTGAATGTCTTCCCAGGTTGAAAACTCTCCTTTGCCGATGTCGGTTCGCAGACGGTCAACATCTTCTGCCGGAATGAGCTGACCGCCAAGGTTGACCCATTGACGATGCGCATTTTCCTGCAATGTGTTCTTCATGCTGTCAAAATTTGCCGAAGCATTCGATTGCATGTAGGTCAGCAGATTCTGAACCGCGTAGTACAACAACATTTGGCCGTAGGCATGGTAGCCCCCAAAGGGTTTGATGACAACAACCTTGCGTTTTGATTTTTCCATATTTTCGCCCAGCACGTCCAGTCCTTCGAGTGCTTCCGGCGGTGTCATATTAAGCAGCTCGCGTCCTAATGCGGAAAGTTCAGAATCTGTTTTATCCGCAGCGTTCTGGCCCGTCTGCCTCAGTTTGGCTTTGGCCGTCCAGATCTCCAGCAATCGCCGCCCCTGCAGCAACTCCTCTGCGGTATCCGGGGCAAGGGAATCGAATTCAATCTTCTGGATTTTCCTTTTGCGTTTGTCCCGATTTTGGAATTTCCATGTATTTCGTGCCAGAGCATACATATTGTACAGCCACCAGAATCCCGGCAGCACTTCCAGTTCGTCCTTTAAGATATTATTGTTCAGCAGGGCAAACGGCAGCCGGATATCAAGTTCGGCAGGATAATCGGCCTTGGCCAGTAACACAAACGAAGCAAAGCGGCAGGAATGCTTAACGCTGGTACACAGCCCCGGCCAGAATCCTCTTCCGGCTTGAATCTCATTGTCGTTGGCCCGGCTGTTGTGGTTGGAGCCGACCGTGACACCGGCGGCCATGTTACTTTGTCCCATGACAACCGATGCGATCAGAAATGAATTGTTATGGTGCTGTTCATGAGCCGGAAAGATGAGGTTATTCAGCACTTCGCAGCAGGAAATCGTCGAATTATCGCCGAGAAAGGAGTTGATCAGACGGGCGCCGTATTTGAGGTTGGAATTGTTGGCCAGAATGAATCGAACGGCTTTGCATCCGTAGAAAAGATGACAGCCGTAACCGATGATCCCGTTGACCAGTTCGACGCCTTCGCCGATTTGTGTCGGTTCTTCACTGTCAGAGTTGATTGTTAGATTTTTTAACTTATTAGCGCCTTTGATGTAGCAGCAGGAACCGATTTTCACGTCTTTGATGATTCGGCAGCTTTTAATGACACATTGATCTCCAACGGTGCCGTAAAAACCGTGACGGCTGTCAGCGTTGTTTTGGGTGATCTCTTTGAGCCGTTTCTGCAGTAATTTATCGTCTCGATATTTGGCCCATAAATAGGCGTCGGCGGTGATCATTCCGTTAAACGGCAGGACCTTTCGGCTGCCGGTTTCGTTCACAATATCCAGCCAGACACGGATCTTTTCATCTTCGCCGTCTTTGAGAATCCCATTACCGAATTTTGCGTAGTGGGTCGTATGCATCTCGTCGATATCCGTCAGGATGCAGCGATCCCCGATAACATAATGTGCCAGATAACGAACATGATGGATCGCAGCGTCGTGGCCGATATCACAGGAAATGATGCAGCTGTTCGTGATGCCGACCGGTAGTTTCAGATCATGGTATTCCAGCGCCTTATTTTGGACGCGTCCGATACGCACAAAACCAAAAAACTCCGAATCCTTGATCTGTCCCGGGTCGAAAGGATCCGAAACAAGCAGCTTTTCCCAATTATCCGAGGAGTTGCCGTTTTTGACCAGAACTTCAACCTCGTGGGCGGTTAACTGCCGCCATGTATCCCCCGGTTTGCCGACCTGCTCATTTCGCAGATAGTACTCATCGCGGCCCTTGGGAAGGTACGGGGGGGGGATAAAGTTATATCCGATAGTGTCTCCCGGCAATACGGTAACATTGTCCATCTGTGTTCTCCAAAAAATGGCCCTCAAAGTACATCTTGCTTAGAAAAATAGAAACCATGGAAACTATACCCGAGAAACTACGGACAGTCACCTGCTAAATTACAATTTTTTCAACAGCTCCACGCCCTCTGTTATTTCAGTTGTTTGATTTCTTCATGCCGTTTCTCCTTTTTTCGGCCTGCCGCGTGGGCGTAAGGAGGATTCCAAAGCCAACTGTTTGGCCGTTTTTAGCATCCAGGCCTCCTCGCCGAACGGGCGGCCGCGCTGGATGCAGGTTTCGATTGTATCCAGCGGTAAATCGGCGATCTTGTCCGCCTGCGACTTCCACAACCGCGGCAGGTGGATCGGCCCATCGCTGAGCGAGAGCGGTTTTTCTTCGCCGCAGCGGATCGCCAAACTGCCCCACGGCCAGTCGGCGCTGTGCGTAACCAGTCCCGCACGCAGCGGATTGCTCTCGACGTACCGCATCAGCGTCTGGTAGTACAGCCCATCCTGCACCGGAAAACTCTTATACCGTCCCTGGTAAAGATGGCCGATGCCGACGGTGTCATGTGCGGCGTGCCATCGCTGCGAGTGCGTCTGCGTGATCCATCGCATAAATGCGGACAAGTCGCCATCGGCTTTCGGCCAAAGGACCAGGTGCCAATGGTTACCCATCATGCAGTAGCCGCACAGCCGCATATCGAAGCGATCAAGACCTTCGGCCAGAATCGCTTCAAACGCCTCAAAATCACCCGATTTCTTAAAAATACGAAGCCGACCGTTCGCACGATTCAAGGCGTGATAGACAATGTTTCCTTTAGTTATTCTTTTAGGCCGAGGCATAATCGCCAATTATATAAGACCGCAAACACTGATGTCAAGAAAAAGTACCGTACCCCTTTATTTTCCCCTCCTTCTTTATTTTCCCCCTTTATTTTTCCCCGTACCCCTTTATTTTTCCTCGATGAGCTATTACAGAGGCGGCAGTTTCATGCCTTTGCATATTTTTTCTTTATACTCATTCTTTGTGACGTTATTTCCAGAAATCCAAAAAGAATGCTCTATAAGTTCACCGCTAGAATCATATTGCTTAGATATTCCATGTAATTCGCCATATTTATAATTTTACTGTCCAATTTCATTTTCGTTCTTTAACCCTTAGTGGAGCCAATAGCTTATGTCGCTTGTAATGATAAAACCGAGCAAGCTCTCTGCGTTTGCTTTTTCGTTTGATACAGCGTCT
>Ga0224495_10000931_pt1 | contig 21900 bp, 16 predicted proteins | sample SF_Jul11_sed_USG_FD_168128 | JGI IMG/M metagenome (GOLD analysis project Ga0224495, IMG submission 168128) | Sediment microbial communities from San Francisco Bay, California, United States - SF_Jul11_sed_USGS_4_1 | ecosystem: Environmental > Aquatic > Marine > Sediment | place: USA: California...
CGATGCGTTGTTTGGCTACGGCAAATACGACAACGTAATTACGGCGCTCGAGTTTGAACGCCTGATACTGGCTGCCGGACCAACAGGAGGCAAAGTGCTACGCGCTTCGGATGGAGAGAAACCGCACAGCGTCACATTCATCCAATGTGTTGGCTCTCGAGACGTCAACAAGTACGAATATTGCTCTGGCTTCTGCTGCATGTACGCCTTGAAGGACGCTATCCTACTCAAGGAGAAGTACAAGGACGATGTTGAAGTCTACCTGATGTACATTGACATGAGAACCAATTTCAAGGGCTACGAAGAGTTTTATCGCAGAGCCCGCGACTTGGGCGTTAATTTCATTCGGGGCAAGGCATCGATGGTTCTTGAAGATCCAAAAACAAAGAACCTAATCGTACGAGTTGAAGACATGAGCATCGGCGAGCCCATTGAAATCGAAAGCGAAATGGTGGTCTTATGCACCGCGGCAATCCCGAAGAAAGGCTCGGACGAAGTGGCGAGAATATTCGGGATTTCAAAGGGAAGCGACGGCTTTTTCATGGAAAGCCACCCCAAACTCAAGCCGATTGACACGCCGACTGACGGCGTGTTCGTGGCTGGTGCTTGTCAAGGTCCCAAAGATATTCCATATAGTGTGGCTCAGGGAAGTGCAGCAGCAAGTCGAGCCGCGACTATACTATCGAAGCCCAAATGGAAAATTGAACCCATCATCGCTGTTGTAGACCAGAGCACATGTCAGAACACAAGAGTGAAGTGTGGAATCTGCGAGAAAGTCTGCCCATACGGCGCGGCCAAAGCGCCTGAAAAACAACCAGCATCAGTCACGCCTGCAATGTGTCACGGATGTGGTACCTGTGTGGCTGAGTGCCCAACCGACGCCATCACTCAAATGCACTTTACCGACGCGCAGATAATGAGCCAGATTCACGCCGCTTTAGAGGACAAGCCTGAGGAGAAGATTTTGGGCTTTCTCTGCAACTGGTGCAGTTACGCTGGCGCTGATTTGGCTGGCACAAGCCGCTTTGAGTATCCACCCACAATGCGACCCATACGAGTTATGTGTTCTGGAAGAGTTGACCGCGACTTCGTGTTGGAAGCGCTCAGACTGGGTGCTGGCATGGTTTTGGTAGCCGCGTGTCACTTGCCTTACGACTGCCACTACATTTCGGGCAATGTTTGGATGACAAAACGCATGACGGCGCTCAAAGGCATGCTGGAGAAACTTGGCCTTAGTCCAGATCGCTTCAAGATCGACTACGTCTCAGCGGCTGAGGGCACTAAATTTGCGGCGCTCATCAAAGAAATGACAGACCAAATGAATGCGCTTGGAAAGGAAAAGATACTTGCTGAAAACGCCAAACTACGACCAACACTCGAGAAGATGCTGGCAAGGAAGAAAGCGCCTGCACAAGTGGCTGCGGCTCCGGTGTCGTCAGAGTCTAAACCGTAGACTTGATCCAGATTGCCAACTTATGTTACTAGTATCGTGAGGCTTTTTCCGTCTCTGTCGTAAGCTGCCACGCTTTCTCTTCCCTTGTATGGAGAAGCCATTATGATAGTTATCTTGCCGAATGGGTGATTAAGATCTCCAACAGACGGCTGTAAACTGCCACTGGGATGAGAGTGAGCGACCCCGATGATTGAGAAATCAATTGGCAGCATATGTGTGGGGAAGCTCGAGAACCCTTTTCCATGCATGGCGAGCGGAGGGATCAATATTTCTGAAACATTGATGGCATCTCTGTTTGCTTTACCTCGAAGAAGAAGAATTGTCTCTTTTGGATGAAGAACCTTAGCACTTTCCAAAAGCGTTTCAAACAGTTCCTTTCTGATGCTTACACTTGTGCTCATTGCGAACTTCCGCCTAGGCTATGTGCAATCCCTCTTATAATTGAGTGTTGTATAGGTGGAAATAGAAACGGTTAAGACTGAACTAGTGAACGCAAAGTGAAAACGTGGAGACTACTAAAACTTCGTGCGAACAACGCCTTCACAAACATGGCTATAGACGACGCAATAGTAGCCGCAAGAATCGATGGCGCCGTACCCAATACACTACGCTTCTATTGTTGGGCACCCTCAGCAGTTTCGGTTGGACGGTTTCAAGATCTATCTGATGCAGTTCGCATTGGAGATTGCCGTCAACATGGCGTGGACATTGTGAGGAGAATAAGCGGTGGCGGAACCGTATACCACGACAGCCAAGGCGAAATCACTTACAGTGTTGTTGTGAAGGAGAAGGACCTTGGAACAACAGACGTGGTCTACGCCTACAACAAGATCTGCAACGGCTTAATAGAAGCAGCGAGAAATCTGGGCATCAACGCCAACTTCAGCCCTGGCGACCAAAGAAACTGTCCAAACCTAGCCGTAGGCGGAAGGAAAATCTCTGGAAGCTCGCAATATCATAAGGGCGGCGTTCTCCTGCAACACGGCACATTCCTCTTGGATGTTGATTTGGAGAAAATGTTCACTTATCTACGAGTGCCGTGGGCACAAACCATTAGCAACATTGTCTGTGTTGCCAATGAGAAGATAACGTCGGTCAAGAAAGAACTGAACCGCGACGTGAGTGTCCGTGAGGCTTTTGAAGCCTTGGTAAATGGGTTCCAAAGAGCTCTTGAAATGGGGTTCATAGAAGAACCTCTGACAGAACTCGAGCAACAGCTAGCTTCAAAGCTTCAAGAGGAAAAATATTCACAGGACAGCTGGAACCTGAAAGGTAGCACAAGTTCTCGCTGAGTCGACTACGTTACTACATTTGCGTCTCTCAATGTCATTTGGTGAACCAGGAGAACTTCTAGGACGTTTCTGAATCTGTGATCTCTGCCTCTAGGTAGGTTTGAAAGGTCTTTGTTACGCATACGTCGACGAAGCTTCCCAGAAGCCTATCATCAACGCTCTTCACCACGATCGGCTTGTAGGCGAAATTACGCCCAATCAAGGTGCCAGGCTGCTTTCCACGCTCGTCGATGAGAATCCGCCCCTGCCAGTTCATCCATGCCCTGTTCTTCTCCAATGAGGTTTTCCTGACCAAGTTCGCCGCTCTCTTGCTTCTCGCTGTTACTTCTTTGGGCGGGATCTTGAGTTTCATTTTCTCTGCGGCTGTTCCAGGTCTTGAGAAGAACTTTGAAATATTGACAATGTCTGGCTTAACCTCTTCAATCAAATGCAGAGTCCGCTCAAAAGCCTCTTCGCTTTCGCTTGGAAAGCCACAGATAACGTCCGTTGCCAAGGTTATGGTTGGCATGGCATTCCTAAACGCTCGAACAATAAGCTCGAACTGCTTAACAGTGTACAAGCGGTTCATGCTCTTCAGCACTTCGTCGTCGCCGCTCTGAACCGGTAAATGCAAAAACTTGAAAACATGCTCATTCTGAAAGGCTTTGACCAAGTCAGGAAGCATATCCAATGCTAGGTTCGGCGTCATCATTCCAACTCGTACTACGTAGTCTCCTTCCAGCGAGTACACTTCTTGTAGCAGACTAGTTAGTTTGACGCCCACATCCCTCCCATAGGAGGCCATATCCTGTCCTGTCAACCAAATCTCTCGAGCGCCAGAATCCAGATCCGCTTGAACTCTTTTGACAATGTCGTGAATGCTGTGACTGCGCAGGCGACCACGTGCAAAGACAACGCAGCAGTAGCTACATGAGCCTAGGCAACCTTGCGCCACTGGGATAATACTGACCACAGGGTTGATGACCCGTCGAGGTAGAAAGAGATTTGTCTTCACGTTGCGGTCCGGCTTCAAGAGAGCACCAGTCTCACTCTTGACAGTTTTTTGTATAGCCTCAACTATTTTGGGTCCACAGCTTGGACCCAATGCGGCGTCAAACCGTACCTCATCCTTCAACCGTTTAAAATCGACCAGCGGCAGACAACCGGTAATCAATAGCCGCTTATTTCTCATCTGTCCTGCTCGCTTCAGAATTTCTATGGCACGGTTTTCTGTGGGCGTCTTAACTGCGCATGTGTTATAAATCAGGACATCTGCCTCTTTAGGCGAACCGACTAATTCAAACCCAGCTTCAGCCAGACAGCCCGCCATAAACTCGCCATCGGCCACGTTAGAGGAGCACCCAAAACTCTTTAGGAAGACTCTACAGCGCCCTCGCTCGTCGCTCAAAAGCTTCCAAGCCACCAGAAGAGCTGCAAGCGCAATCTCGACCGCAACCTAAACGTTTAATCAGGCAGCGAAAACATAAATGTTCCTTCAAGCGTCGAATTTACATAAAAAAGCAACACGCCTTGTGTTGCCAAGGGCAAAGCTTAAAAGAGCAATTTGCAAGCATGTGTGAGGCATATTTGTATCTAAACATAATCCTATATATGGACTTTCCTGTGCCTTTTGGTTTGCCATCGTGGAGAGTTATGGGGGTGTTTGGGTGAAACTGATCACGTTATACCTTCCAGAGCCGTATTTGAAAGCCTTACAGGAACTCGTCGACGACCGCTACTATCCTAACCGTGCTGAGGCGATTCGTGTTGCAATACGGGATCTTCTGAATGCTGAGGCTTGGGGGAAGGCTACTAGTGGCTAAGCAGCGCAGGCGAGTGACAAAACGCAAGCCTGTGAGGCATAGGAAAGGTAGACTTGCACAAAGTTCAAGCAGACCTAGGTGTCGCATTGCGATTCTGGGAGTCGGCGGTGCCGGAAACAGAATAGTCGGTCGACTAATGGATGAGGGTTTGACTGGAGCCGAGTGCGTCGCAGTCAACACCGATCTGAAAGATCTGAACAGTGCTGAGGCAGCGCGAAAGGTGTTGATAGGTGAAAAAGTGACTTGTGGCTTGAGTGCCGGTGGCAACCCTGAAGCTGGAAGGGCAGCGGCTCAAGAGTCGAGAGCACTCATAGAAAGCTTGGTTGAAAACGTGGATGTTGCGTTTGTTGTTGTCGGATTAGGCGGCGGAACCGGAACAGGCGCGGCTCCTGTAGTAGCTGAAACTGCACGTCGAAAAGGCGCTGTGGTTGTGGGTGTTGTATCTACACCGTTCAAAATGGAGGATTATCGAGCCGGATTTGTGACAGAAGCCCTGAGTGCTATGCGAGCTGCTTGTGACACTGTTGTTATGGTTGACAATGACAAGATTATGAAAGCAGTTCCTCAGCTTCCGGTTAGCGAAGTCTGCAAGTTGGCAGATCAAGTCTTGGCTAATATGATCGAGAACATAGTTGAAACCGTTTCAGAACCCAGTTTGATTAATCTTGACATTATGGATTTCAAAACTGTTGTGAAAGACGGCGGCGTAGCTACGGTTGGAGTGGGTGAGTCTGATGCGCCTAACAGAGCCGAAGAAGCGGTCAGAAATGCGCTGAGCACTCCGCTTCTCAACGTTGACTATGCTGGAGCCACAGGAGCTCTGATCCATGTTTCAGGCGATCCAAACATGACAGTTCATGAGGTTGACCGAGTGAAAGAATTCGTAGCAGATTCACTAGGCCAGAACGCGAAGGTGGTTTGGGGAGCACGGGTAGACCCGAGCAACAAGGGCATTTTGAAGGTTACGCTGGTAATGACAGGAGTGAACTCGCCTTACATGCACTATGGGTTGGATAACATGATGACTGAGCTATATGATCTGGAATCGTCATATTCTGAGTCGGCAAAGCTTTTGCATGAAGATTTGGGTCTAGATCAGATCGAAGACTTTGAGGATTAGAGTCCTCTCAGTTTTCTCTGTATGTCTTCCGATGCTCTCCCTAGCCTTCGAATCCATGATATCGGTTTTCCAAAGATCTCTGTCTTGCCGTGCAGTATCGCTTCTGTGACGTCGTCTCGGTTCGAATCTGCATCGATTGTAGTGTAGGCGCTACCGATTTCTTCGGGATAGTGAGCATCTGTGCCTGCAGTTTGCGGAAGATCGAGACGGCGTGCAAGACGACGACCTAGATAAGTTGAGAGAAAAAAAGGAAAGGCAGAAGCGTTTATAACTTCAACCGCGTCGATGGTTGAGGCTGAGGTTATAGTCGTCCCAAGCCCCGTTTTGATGACAACTGAGGGATGAGCTATTACAGTTATTCCGCCTAGTTGACGTATTTTTTCAGCTGTTTGTGTGATGTCCAGTTTGGGTTGTATTGGTTCGGTTATGTTCAAGCCCAAAATGTGCCCGTGTAGGCTGCTGACCTCGATCCCAGGTACAACCAAAAGGCTCTTCTGCTTCATTAGTCTGCGTGCTCCTTGCACTGTGTCATGATCGGTCACTGCCACTCCGTCGAGTCCGTTTTTCTGCGCGTATCGGATAACTTGTTCCAATGTGATTGCAGCATCGTTTGAGTAACGAGTGTGTACGTGCAGGTCGATCTTCAGCGGAGACACTGAGTCTTCACTTTATTTTGCTGCCTATTTTGACAGGTCGGTCTGGCAACAGTATAGAAACGGTTTTCTCATCTTCAGCTGCGAGAATCATCACGTTGGATTCGATTCCGAACATTTTCTTAGGCTGAAGGTTCGCTATAACTGCCACCAGCTTGCCCTCCAAGGCCTTTGCGTCGTAGTACTGGGCTATCCCCGCCACGGCTTGTCGAATTTCCCCGCCTCCAACATCTATGAGCATTTTGGCTAGGTTACGTGAACCTGAAACTGGCTCGGCTTTGTTGATTCTGCCTATGCGCAGATCCATTTTAGTGAACTCTTCAAATGAGACAATCTTTTCCGACATGTTAAGTAACTCCTCGCATGGTTTACTTCAGCAAGAGAAGTGATGCCTTATTTGCCTTATGATTGCTTCAGCTGCTTGCTGTCACTCTGCCAAGCTTCTGTCTTTCTGTCTCAACATCCTTGTCTTGAACCTTCTCGAACAAGACACTGGGCTGATTGATCTGTTGTGTCTCTTTGATCTCGAGTTGTGAGGCAGAGCTCCAGTTTTGCTTGTGAACTATGCCTTCAAGGTTGAGTTGTTGCCATAGCTTCTCAGTTGAGAACGGTGTGTAAGGCTCTAGCAGAATAGCCAGGCTGCGCACCGCGTTGACACAAAGGTAAAGCGTTGTCTTTGCCTTTTCTTTGTCTGTCCAAGGCTGCTTCTTCTGGAAGTATTGGTTGCAGAAGGCTGAGAACTCAACGATTTTTCTCAAGCCTCTCGCAAGTTCGTTTGCTTCAACTTCATTCCCAACGTCATCGGCGACTTGTCTGATTCTTTTTATGAGTTCGTTGTCCAATTCGTCGTATTCTTTGGGTTGTGGCACTTTTCCTTGGTATTTTGTCCATGTGAATGTCAGTGTTCGGTGGATGAAGTTGCCTATGTTGGCGATTAGCTCGTTGTTTATTCTTTTCTGGAAGTCTGTCCAGTCAAAGTTGACATCGGCTTGCGTATATGTTGTGACTGAGGTCAGATAATACCGTAGGTAGTCTGCTGGAAACTTGTTCAAGAAGTCTCTTAAGCCAATGTACCATCCTCGGCTTTTCGAGAACTTTTGTTGCTCAAGTTGTAGCATGCCACGCGTCGGGATGAAGTCTGGAAGCTTGTACTCTGCGTTGCCTAGTCGCATGGCTGGTAGGAAGAGGTAATGGTGATAGACGATATCTTTTCCGATGTAATGGTAGATTCTTGATTCGTTCCAAGCTTGTTTGCCATCGATTCCCTTTTCTTTGAAGTATTTTTGCGCGGTTGAGATGTAGCCCAAGTGATTGTCAAACCAGCCATAGAGCACTTGGCCTTCCGCTTCCTTGAGTGGTATGGGCACGCCCCAAGGTATGTCGCGGGTTACGTCCCAATCAAGTAAGCCTTCTTTTATCCAACTGAGAACATAGTTTCTCACTTCGGGTTGCAGGTTCTGGTTTTCCTCGAGCCATTTTTTAAGGGAGTCTGCGAACTGTGACAGTTTGAAGAAGTAGTGTTGGCTTTCCTTGTTGATGGGCTTGGTGCCGCATAAGGCACAGTGCGGGTTTAGGATTTCGCCGGGCTGGAATATTCTGCCGCATTTTTCGCAGCTGTCTGAGTATTGCTCTGTTGCACCGCAGAATGGACACGTGCCTCTTACGTAGCGGTCTGGAAGGAATTTGTTGTCTTTTGGGCAGTAGGGTTGCAGTATGGTTTTCTTGAATATGTAGCCTCTTTCATACAGTGTCTTGAAGAAATGTTGCGTCAAGGCTACGTTTTCTTTGGAGCTAGTTTTGTCGTAGATGTCGAATGATATTCCGAAATCGTTGAAGTCTTTTTGGTCGATTTTGTTCCAGTGTTCTACGAATTCGTCTGGGCTTTTTCCTTCTTTTTCAGCTTCGATTAAGATTGGGGTGCCGAAGTCGTCGCTTGCTCCTACGTGTATCACGTTGTAGCCTTTGAGTCGGCAGTACCTGACAAATATGTCGGCTGGAAGATATGTGGAGGCAACATGCCCTAGATGGACCTCCCCGTTGGCGTAGATGAGCGCGGTTGTAACAATGATTTTGTCGAGCGTGTTGCACCTCCAAGTTTGCCTCTTAACATGTCTGCAATGGCTATACTTAAGCGCAACGGAGTCACGATACACGTTGGCAGGTCTGTTGATTCAAGTTTCTACATCGTGATAATGAAGTGGCTTATGGTTCATCAGCATGTGGCTTGCGTTTTTCAAAAGAAGAAGGAGAAAATCGCTTAGCGCCTTCTTCTTCCATGCGTGTTGAGGCGCTTTAATTGCTTCATAGGTGTCCTATGCTCTCTATCAGCTCTTTTCTTGGCATAACATGATAGTTCAATAGGGTTCCATCGCAGACTATGTGAAAAACACCGTATGGGGAAGGAGACAGTTGTCTAACGTCTTCAGCGCTTTTCAATTCCACAACTTGGGTTCGTATTCCACGTTCTTTTCCCGCTTCCAGTGCTGCTCTTGCTCCAGCATCAATGTATGGGCACTGATCTGAACGAATGATTGTTAGACCCTCGCCGTATCTCTTTAGCTTCTGTTCGAAATTGCCGGAGAAAGAGGGTGATGGGGCATTGTTGAATTTTCTGACCATAAGTTCAAAAGGAAGATATTGATCAGCCGATTCGAAACCGTTTTTCTGAAGGAATTTCTTGCCAACTAGCCAGTTTCCTTCGCTTGTGACCATTGCCACACCTTTCATTCCAGCCTCTTTTGCGTCTTTTATGCACTCATTGAGTAGTAAGGAGCCGTAGCCTTTGCCCTTGCTTTTTCCAGCAACCCAGATGCAGTGTACCAACATGTATTCCTTGGCGTTAACGGCCCTCCATGCATATTCACCTGGAATGTACTCAATGAATCCTCTGCCACCTTGTCTGAGATTAAGCATTTTGATCTTGATGCCTTCGTCGAACCTGTCTTGGAGCCATCTCAGTTTTCTTTGATACCCTTCGGTCTTTTTCTTGCTCATGTAACAGAAGAATCCCGTTTTGGACACGTTTTCCTTGTTGACAGTAACTATGTTCATCTATCATCACTTCGGATTTGCACGCGCAAGTGTTATTAAGCGTTCTATCCATTCTAAAGCCATTTTCAGAGGAATGAAGATGGCTGTCAACTTGGATGTGCTGGTCATAAGCGTAGTCGTCAACACTATTATACTTGCACCGGTTCTTTGGCTGTCCGGCAGAGCTCTTGCAGGCAAGGATAAGGCGAAGTTTCTAGACGCCGTTTGGATAGTTGTGCTCGGAACTGTGATCGGCACAGTCTTTGGAGCGTTCTTTACCGGTTTCTTGGCTGCCATAATACAACTGATAATCTGGCTTGCTTTGGTGAAGCATTTCTTTGACTGCGGATGGCTCAAAGCCCTAGCAATCAGCATAGTTGCAGTGATAATCTTCGTAGTAATAGTCTTCATATTAGCCTTTATTGGGTTAGCTGTTGTAACCATATGGCTCTAGAATCAACTGCGAGAGCTTGAATTCTCCTCTCTTTCTCATGTAGTCAAAACGGGCGACCGAAACGACATGCTAATAAGAATCTGCATGCATGCATAATCCTTCACAGCTGAGGTGGAAGAAGAGCCATGCCTTCCCGGAAAAGAATCTGGATTGCCCGAGACTTCCTGAAATGCAGTGGATGCCGAAAGTGTGAAATCGCGTGTTCGCTTCACCATGAAAAGAGAATCTGGCCTGAAGCCTCCCGAATCCGCGTGTTCATGCTTGTTCCAGGCGCTGAAGTGCCACATCTCTGTGTGCAGTGTGAAGATTATCCTTGCGTCAAATCTTGCCCAACAGGCGCGCTGTCCACCAACAAGAAAACTGGCGCAGTCTTAGTGGACGATGAGAAATGTACTGCCTGCGGCGTTTGCATCGGGATTTGTCCCGGAAGAATTCCACACCTTCATCCAGTCAGGAAAAAGATACTAATCTGTGACTTGTGTGAGGGGAAGCCTCAATGCGCCAAGGTCTGCCAAGAAGGTAACTGGGATGCGCTTGAGACAACTACTCGAAGCTCATGGCAAGTATACAAGATTCATGCACGCACGCCTGAGGAAATCACTCGTGAGCTAGTACGCAATTTATACGGCGAGACAGGGGAGGGAATGATTTAAGATGCGAGGATACGCCGGCAAGTTCATAGACATTGACCTTTCGACAGGAAAGATAACGAAAATCACATTTGACGAGAATGTTCTGAAATGCTTCATCGGCGGCAGAGGCTTAGCCGCCAAGATTCTCTGGGACAGACTGGGTAAGAAATGGGAAACCGTTGACCCGTTTGCACCAGAAAACGTGTTGACAATTCTAACTGGTCCTTTGACTGGGTTCTTTCCCGGCGCCAGAGTCTGCGTGTCAGGCAAGTCGCCACAGAGCAGTGGTATGGTCGGTTCCACAGTGGGCGGAGAGTTCGGCATAGAGCTGAAATGCGCTGGCTACGACGGTCTCATAGTCGCTGGCAAGGCTTCCACACCCTGCTACATCACGATCTTTGAAGATCAAGTCTCAATCAAAGACGCCAATCATGTGTGGGGCAAAGACGGCAAGCAAACTCTCAGAATTCTAACCGAAGAATGCAGAAAAGAATTGAAAGCCAGCTTCAAGGAGTACGGAGAGTTGAAGGAACCGCAGGTGCTTTACATTGGACCTGCAGGCGAGAACCAGACAAGAATCGCTGCAGTTATGGCTAAATGGACTCATGGCGCTGGCTACGGCGGATACGGCGGAGTGATGGGCAGCAAGAACTTGAAGGCTGTAGTCGCCAAGGGCTTAGGTCCACTTCCAGAAGTCGAAGACATCGAGAAAGTAAGCGCACTCATAAAACAGGCAGACAAAAAATGCTACAAGTCACATTCCTTCAGAAGATGGGGCACAGGTGCAGCCGGCTACAATACTGGTGCCAGAACTAGTTCTGAACCGGTGCGGAACTGGCAAGACGAGTGGCACGATGAAAGGAGCTACGCGGTAGACAAGTTTGAGCAGAGATTGTGGGTCAAGCGCTACTGGGCTGATTACGGCTGCCCCACCTCATGCCTGAAAATCGCCATGCCTAAGACAGGCGAGTTCAAAGGTTGCATCACCGACAACCCAGACTACGAGCTGCAAGCCTACTTGGGACCAAACTTGGGCGTTTTCACGCCTGAAGACAACGTTTACCTGTCTTCATTGATTGACGACTTGGGCTTGTGTGGAATACAGGGCGGAAACGCGCTAGCTTTCGCAGCTGAGCTCTATCAGCGCGGCGTAGTGAGCAAAGAAGACTTAGGTGGCATTCAGCTCACGTGGGGAAACACAAAAGCATTTGGAGAACTAGCCAGAAAGATTGCTGAGCGGGAAGGACTTGGCGCTGTATTTGCTGAAGGCTCATACAGAGCTGCTCTGGAACTTGGAAAGAAAAAGGGCGTGGACCTAACGCAGTATGTAGTAGCGGAGAAAGGTATGGCCATCGGCGCACACGGAGTCAGGAGCGGTCGAGACTATCCTGACATCATGGCATATGCGTGTAATGTGCAGGCTGGTGATCACACTTCTCTACCTTCAACGCCAACTGAACGAGAGAACAGCGAGTTCAGCACGATATTGGACGATTCAGCTGTTTACTGCTCCTTCAACACGTTTTCGACAGGCATCAACTTGATCTGGGACTTCTTCAGCGCTGTCACAGGTTGGCAAAACCTTCGCGAAGACTGGTACGAAACAAACGCGTTACGTATACTGCAGCTGCAGAGAGCCATGCTCTTACTGGGAGGACCAGACCTCAAATGGAACGCCAACGTAGACGACGACAATCCTCCAAGATTCTACGAGCCCTTGCCAACAGGGCCATACAAAGGAAAAACAGTAGATAAAAAATTGTTTGAAGCGCAGAAGCAGGAATATTACGAAGCTGTGGGCTGGGACAGAAATGGCTTGCCTAAGCCCGAAATGCTGAGAAAACTCGGCTTGGAGAGCGTCGAAACCAAACTGAAAAAGGCGCACATTCTAGCCAGCTAGTTTGAACGAAACGTAAACTCGTTTCAGCTATTAATGATTGGTTACCTTGAGTCACAGCGTTTTTCAGCTTCTGCGTAGCAACCCACGAAGCGTAGTGAGATACCATGCCTGGCAGCAAGTTTTCCAAGTTTGCTTTCATCTGGACTTATTGTGCCTACGCCGATTTCTTCGTAGCTTATGATCGAAAGTCCAGCGTCTCTAAGCATGCCTCTGTATCCACCGATTGAGCCTGGAAACCGCGCCTTCCACTTCGATTGCACTTCTTTAGGAAATTTGGAGAAATCTTCTTCTTTGAGAGTTCCGTCAGCCATGAAAAGAGTGCCACCTAACTTCAGTACGCGAGAAGTTTCCTGCAATGCCTTATCTGCGCCGGGAATGTTCCCAAAACCACCTGAGCTGGTAACAACATCAAGGACTCCGGAACGGATTGGCATAAATGTAGCATCGAAAGCTGCAAAATCCACATTTGACCGAATTCGGCTTCCTCTAAGAAACGCCTGCCACTCTTGAAGCACTCTGATGCCCAAGTCATTCATCAACACCTTTGCCTCAGGATTGAAATGTAGAATCCCAGGCACGGTTCCCCCGCCGGGACCAGAAGCAACATCAAGGACTATACCATAACTTCCCGCTATTCTACGACAAAACTCGACCCTTCTTGATTTGCTTTCGTGCATTTGTTCTGTCTGACTTCTCCAGTTGCGTTCAATCCAGTTCCCTTTCCTAACCTCCTTCATTTCTTCTTCAGTCCAAGCTTCGACAGAAGGATCGACAAAATTCGGGATGCCGCTCAACACATTATACATGTGCCTTTTGTCGGCGGTTCTAAGGACGTCATTGTTCCAATTGCTGCCATCCAAGGTTCCTTCATAAATCAGGGGTTCATGGGTCCTCGGCACAACGAAAATATTCTGAAAACTGGGACGCAATTTGCTTGTCTCAGTTCTTGAAAGTCTCGGCTGAAGATAAAAAAGGTTATGCGAAGACCAGCTACGGCTGGGCTAGCTCAAGACTTTATGTCTCTGACGCTACATTCACTTCGAAATGACTAAGTTATGCTTACGCTTTGGATTTGAAAATAGCGTTTGGCTAAAAGTCGTATGCGCTCCGCGTTGCGCCCGTTCTTTCCTATGGCGACCCCTTTGTCGCGAGGGTTCACCGACACGACTGCAATCGACTTGCCGTCTGGGCGTTCGGTTATTCGAATTTCGCTCACGTGTGCGGGCTTCAGGGCGTTTCTAATAAACTGTTGCGGGTTCGCGGAATGCTCAATGATCTCATGTTTCTTGCCTGTCATTCTTTCGAGAAGGTGGATATTTTTTCCGCCTTTTCCTATGGCTAAGCCGATGTCTCCTTCTTTGACCACGAAGATTATGCGGCTTTGTTCGTCGTCGACGATGCAGTCTCTGGCGCTTGCACCTGTTATGCTTTCAAACAAAGCTATGTAACGCATTTCCTTGGTCGTGAGCCTAATTCCGCTACTCATCGATTTCCTCCGCCGTAGTCATCTCTGCTTCTTCGTCAGTTGCTTTTCTCTCTTCCAATACAGCTTTGAGTATGTCTGAATCCCCTGGTTCACGAATTGTTAAGGCTGAAATCATGAATGATTTGCCGCACCGCATGCCCAAGTCTATACTTGAGCCTTTATAAATAACTACTGGGACGTCTGAAAGCATAGCGTAGTATGTTACGTCTTCCACGACATCGCTTGGACAGTTGGAAGCCACAACTATCAGTTTGCCTCTGCCCAGCTTCGCGTTTTTCACGGCGTTGTTGGCGCCAAACATTACCTTGCCGGTTTTAACTGATGTGGCAATGGCGCGATCCATGTCGATCATTGACTGCTTCCTCGTGCAAGCGTTGACATGTAGAGATCTACCAATCCGGTGCCGATAGGTATGGATTGCCCTACAATAACGTTTTCGGTAACACCTTTCAGTGGATCGGCTTCACCTTTGATGGCAGCATCCACAATGTTGGGCACAGTTATCTCGAAGGCGGCTCGGGCTAGCACACTGGACTTTTCGCCACTGATACCATGTCTACCGATTTGACGCACGTCGCCCGTGACTGTCATGATATCTGAGACGAGCATGACATGGCGGATGTCTACGTCCAAGCCTTGTTCTTCAAGGACGCCCATAGCCTCGTGAATTATTACATTTCTGGCAGCCTCAATGCCCAGTGTCTTAGCGATTTCATGAATGTGATTTGTCGTCGTACGCGTGGGATCTATGCCTGAAACTTCAAGTGCCTTAGGCATATTGGAACCGTCTGTGCGGATGACCCATTCACCCTTCTCTTCAGTTACAAGCACTCTCCGAATGCCTGGAATACCCTTCACGTGATGGGAGGCAACTTTGTCCAATAACTTTCGCGGGTCAATTTTCTTGGGCTTGAGGTACAGCTTGCCACCCTTGGTTCGCAGGGTAGCACTGGGCAGGCGCAAGGTTTCTTGAAGTTCCTTGAGCGATACGCCACGGTCTTCCATCATGGTTCTGTCGGTTTGAACTACAACTTCTTCAAGTTCGGGCGCTACATACACGGCTTTTGTGATGTCCTGCAGTGTGGTTGAGATTACTTCACGCGCCACTTCGGTAGCCTTGCTCTTACTAGCTCGGTGCTCCTTGTCTAAATAAATGGCCATAATGGGGGTAGACGGCATCCTACGAGCGTCAACGATTTCAATCAAACGCGGCAAACCCAGTGTGACGTTCTGTTCCCTTACACCTGCGTAGTGGAACGTTCTGAGCGTCATCTGAGTGCCGGGTTCACCGATAGACTGAGCAGCAACTATTCCTACAGCCTCGCCGGGTTCAACCAGCGCTCGCTTGTAATTTTCCTGAGTTAACTCCACAGCTTTAGCAACGCCTTTGCGACTCAGCTCTTCTCGTTCCATTTCTCCCTTTAACTCACCAACCAACATCGGCGTGAGGCTGTCTTTTGCCTGTTCAACCGCTTCTTTGATGTACTCTTTTGGAGCAGGCTTGCCCTTTTCCACCATGATTCTAATCTGTTCCGCGATTCGGGCTACGTTGACTGCTTTGCCATGGTCGCTTTTGGCTGGATCAACTCCGTCCTCACCATACTGGAATTGGATTATGTCGCCAGTTGAGTCGCGCACTGTTCCATCATATTCTATGCGTAAATGCTCCAGCGCATTGATCAAGCGTCTCTGCATGTAACCGCTCTGTTGCGTTCGCACCGCAGTGTCGACCAAGCCCTCGCGTCCACCCATGGAGTGGAAAAAGAACTCAACCGGATCAAGCCCTTGACGATAGGAAGCATCGACAAAGCCTCTAGCAGTAGGCGACGGATCACCGAGCTTGAAATGAGGCAAAGCGCGTTCAAGATATCCCCTCATAATCCGCTTTCCACGCACCGATTGCTGTCCGACAACCGCTGTCATTTGGCCGATGTTCAGGCTGGAACCTCTCGCACCTGTTTGAGTCATTATCAAACCTGAATTGTCACTGGTAAAGGCATTCTCAGCGGTTCTGCCTGCTTTATCTCGCGCCTCAGCCAGCTCGTTCATCACGTAGATTTCGAAGGAATCCGCCAAGGTTTGACCTGGGAGACGAGCCAGCGTTCCATCCTTGTACTGCTTTATCAGTCTGCTTATAGCTTCCTCAGAATCAGTTATGATCTGATGAATCTTCTTCTCGGTTGCAGGCGGTAGCTCCATCTCGTCGTAGGAATATGTGAAGCCTCGCATAGTCATGAACATATTGAGCAGTCGACACACGTGATTCAGGAATTCTCGTCCTTTCGCCGGGCCATAGTCCTTTATTATTCTGTGCAGAAGCGACTCAGATTGCTCAGCACCTATCGCAGCACGATCCATGACACCGGATTTAAGAGTGCCGTCTTTAATGACCACGTAAGCGTCATGTTCACAATCTTCACGTAAGCATTTCGTACACGCGATACAAGTGGCTGCCTTGAAAGCATAGTTGAGGTCTTTTGGAATAAACAGGCCAAAAATCTGCTTCCCGGTCCAACGCGGCTCAGGCTTCTTTTGTTCTGGCTCGGGAAGGGGTTCATCATATCCTGCCGCAAGAGTGAGTTTGCACACTTCTTCCCTGCTTAGAAGGGTCGACTTTCTGGTCAGGAGGTAAGCGGCTGTGATGAAATCGGTTTTAGCGCCGATTATTGGTCCACCAAATCTAGGTGAAAGAATCTGATCTTGCACTTGCATAAGCAAGCGTGCTTCGGTCTGCGCCTCTTCGCTTTGTGGTACGTGAAGGTTCATTTCGTCTCCGTCGAAGTCGGCGTTGTACGGCGGACACACGGTTAGGTGGAGGCGGAAGGTCTTGTGAGGCAACACTTTGACATAGTGTGCCATGATTGACATGCGGTGCAGTGAAGGCTGGCGATTGAATATGGCAACGTCCCCGTCTACGAGGTGGCGTTCAACAACAAACATTGATTCGATGCCTTCAGCAATTTTCTCTCTGTCTGTCACGAATTCCAGGCGGATGCGTTTGCCGTCTGGTCTGACAATGTAGAGAGCACCTGGATATTTCTCAGGACCATTGATTACCAGTTTGCGCATTTCTTCAATGTTCCAAGACGTAACCTTCTCAGGCATGGAAAGCCGGATTGCCACATCTAGGGGCACGCCAACCTCGCTTATGTCAAGGTTAGGATCTGGAGAAATCACGGTGCGAGCTGAGAAATCCACTCTTTTGCCAGAAAGATTGCTGCGAAATCTGCCTTCTTTTCCTTTGAGTCGTTGCGAAAGCGTTTTCAGAGCTCTACCTGAACGATGCCGTGCAGGCGGAATACCTGAGGCTTCATTGTTGAAATACGTAGTAGCATGATACTGAAGCAGTTCAGAAAGGTCTTGGATAATAAGTGTAGGGGCACCTGCTTCCATGTTTTCCTTCAAGCGCTGGTTGATGCGGATAATGTCCACGAGTTTATGCGTTAAGTCGTCTTCTGAACGAATTCCGGACTCCAACGTGATGGAAGGTCTAACATAGACTGGTGGAACGGGTAGCACTTGGAGAATCATCCATTCTGGACGTGCCACAAGAGGGTTGAAGCCAAACAATTCTAGGTCTTCGTTGGGTATGCGTTCAAGTCGCTCACGAATCATGCTGGGCGTTAATCTTGACGCACCTTCCTCTGAGATTTCATGAAATGTTGTGGGCTTTGTGAATTCGTTCTTGTATTGGGGAGCTCCACAGTGCGGGCATTCCTTTGCTTTTGACTCGTGAAACACCTTCTTGAAAAGGTCGTCTGGCACTATTCCCAGAAGCTTGCGCGTCTTCTCGATCCTCAGCCTGAGCTTGCCAATTCGTTCCTCAGACAACATTATGCGACCGCAGTTTCGACAGGTTGAGTTCAGTAAATCGTGCACTATCTTTGTGAACTCCACATGAATGATTGGTGCGGCGAGTTCAATGTGTCCAAAATGTCCAGGGCATCTTATGGCGGTGTTGCCGCACGTTCTGCATCTCTGCCTAGGCTCTAATGTGCCTAGGCGTCCGTCCATGAGTCCGGATGTTATTGGAGCGCCGTCTTCGTCGTACGTGTCGGCTGTTTGGATTTCAGCGACTGACAATCTACGTATGTCTTGGGGTGACATGATGCCGAAGTAGATTTGGTCGACAATCTTGTGAACTGTTTCTTCTCCAACTGAAACGCTCATTGTTATGCTCTCTCCTTCAGCCTTAGCTTAGGAGTCACACACAGACTCATTAGCTCTTGCAGAAGTAGCTTGAAAGCGTAGGAAACGACCACTGGTGAAATGCTCGCTTTGTCTTCGCAGACGCGACAAACGTATCTGCGTTGTTTGATGTCGTAGAAGGCGATGTAACCGCAGTTTTCGCAAACGTAAAGCAGATATCGGTCAGATTCTTCGAGCAGTCGATCTCGCAAAAGCATAGCCGCGCCATGACCTATCAGGCAGTCTCTCTCCATTTCCCCGAAGCGCAGACCGCCGCCTCGAGCTCTGCCTTCAGTTGGTTGCCTTGTCAACATCTGGACTTGTCCCCGTGCCCTAGCGTGAATCTTATCTGCAACCATGTGGTGGAGTTTTTGATAGTAGACTACACCCATGAAGATATCCACTGCAAATCGTTCGCCCGTAATGCCATTATAAAGCATGTCTCTGCCTGTGTGGCTGAAGCCGAGTTGCTCAAGCATTCGTTTGAGGTCGTCCGGCTTCTCGTTGACAAACGGTGTGCCATCAACTGGCTTGCCTCTGGCTGACCCGACTTTTCCTGCGATTGATTCCAAGAATTGTCCGATGGTCATGCGTGATGGCATGGCATGCGGATTGATGATAATGTCTGGAACCACACCGTCTAGGCTGAATGGCATGTCCTCCTGCGGAATAATCATTCCAATGACGCCTTTCTGCCCGTGACGTGAAGCGAATTTGTCTCCCAGTTCTGGAACGCGCTGATCCCGAACGCGAACCTTAACTAGTTTGCTACCTTCGCCCGTTTCAGTTACGAAAATCTGGTCTACAACACCTGTCTCAGATGGTCGCACATCCACTGAAGTGTCGCGCATTGTCGGACCCTTAACCTCAAACTCCTTATACTCCTCTAGGAATCTAGGCGGGCTTGTGCGTCCAATGAGCACGTCGCCGCCAGCGACAGGTGCCTCTAGCCCGACGATACCATCAGGCTCCAGCAGACGGTAGTATTGTTCGCCTCTGTAACCCCTTATGCCTGCTTCCGGTGTGAGAAACTTGTCTTTTAGCCCACCTAGGTATTGGCGGCATTCTGCTTCGTAAATTCGGTAAAAGGTGGAACGTCCGAGGCCTCGTTCAATTGAAGCCTTGTTGAATATTAGGGCGTCTTCCATGTTGTAACCTTCAAACGACAAAACAGCCACAATTGCGTTTTGACCAGACGGGTTGATGTCATAGTCAATAATCTCCATGGCTCTAGTTCCAACCATTGGCTTTTGGGGATAATGCAGAATGTGTGAGCGGGAGTCGACGCGCATCAGGAAGTTAGTTGAGTGTATGCCCAGTGCTTGCTTAGCCATAGCTGCTTCATACGAGTTGCGCGGCGACTGATTGTGTTCTGGGTATGGAATCAGAGAAGCACATATTCCAAGGATGGTGTACGTGGTGATTTCAACATGAGTGTGGTCTGGTTTGACCTCTCCATAGTTTAGTGCTATGTACAGGTTTTCTTCTTCTTCAGCGTCGATATACTCGATGATGCCATGTTTAACAAGGTCTTCCCAGCTCCATTCGCCAACACGGACTTTTTCAACGTGTTCAAGCGTGAGTTTGGGCACGCCGCTACCGTCAACGATAATTAACGGTCGTCGAACTCGTCCTTCGTCGCCGTTGATGTAGATTTCGTCTTTCTCTTTTCCATAGTCCTTCGAGAAGTGTGCAATGTTGATTTCCGTTGACATTTCTCCGATGCGACGTTTCTGTCTGACTTCAGCAGTTAACTCGTGCGGTGTGAGGCTGTATCCTACTAAATTGCCGTCCACAAACATCTTGCCGCCTGAAACCTTTACAGAGTCGTTTGCATCCTGAAGCGGAATGACTCCTAATCTGTAAAGGAAATGCTTCACTTTCTCAGGATTCACACTTACCGAAATACAAGAACCCAGCGCCAGATTCTTGACTAGGCCACAGTTTGAGCCTTCTGGTGTCTCGTTTGGGCACAATCTGCCCCAATGCGTGGGATGCAGGTCGCGTGCCTCAAAGTTGGGTTGGCTTCTGCTGAGCGGCGACTGTAATCGTCTCAGATGGCTTAACGTTGAGGTACGGTTTGTCCTATCAAGCAGCTGTGTAATGCCAACTCTGCCTCTTCCCCAATTGCCAGTTGCCACCGCGTGCTGCAGTCGTTCACTGATTATGCCTGGTCGAACTGCAACGGAAACAGTCAATAGTTGTCGCTTGACGCCCATGCGCTCCAGTTGATACTTGATGTCGCGTGTCAAGTTGCGGAAAGCTATCCTGAAGAGGTCTGCGAGCAGTGGTCCAGCCAGCTTCAATCTTTTGTTCTTGAAGTGGTCTTTGTCGTCTGTTTTACGCTTGCCTAGTTTGAGTTCAATCACACGGTTTGTCATCTCGCCTAGAAACAGAGCTTTTTCTTTCCGTTTATCTGGTGTTCGTCCAATGTGCGGCAGGAAGTTGCGGTCAAGTATGCCTTCTGCTTTTATACGTCTGTATTCTTCAACTTGGCCGTGGGCTACACGGCTTCCAATATACATTACGGCTTCTGGAACTGTGTCGATGCCTAGAGCCTTTTCAAAGGATGGTTCAATTTCAAGCTGTATGTGCTTCTCGGGTGAGACAGCTTCGGCGATCTCTCTGTCGGACTTCAACCCTAAAGCTCGCATAACGACCACGAATGGTATTTCTGATGGTACACCTGGGATCGAAACGTAGATGCAGCCATCCGATTTTAGGTGCAGTTCGATGCGGGCTCTGAAACCCACAGTTGTGGAGAAAATTTTTGATTGATAGACTGGTGTTGCACCACGCGTGTCTATGTCAACTAGAATGCGGTTTGGCGCTAGGTCTTCAAGCGCTACTATGACTCTTTCGGAGCCGTTTATGACGAAGTAGCCGCCGGGGTCATTTGGGTCTTCGCCGTGAGCGATGAGTTCCTCAGGCAAAAGCTGAGATAGCACGCAGAGTTTTGACTTCAACATGACTGGCAGGTTGCCAATCAGAACCAACTCGGTTTCTTGCTCTCTTCCGTCTACGATTGGCGTCATCTCTAGCGCGAGGGGCGCTGCGTAGGATAAGTTGCGGAATCTTGCTTCTAGTGGGTATATCTCGTGTTTGGTGCCGTCGACCTCGGTGATGTATGGTCCGCTTATCTTTGATTGTGGGTCGATGATCCATATTTGTCCAAGCTTTATTTTGTATGGCTGCTCTGGTACTTCGATGTTGATGTCGCCTACTTCGTTTATGACTTCCTGCAAGCCCTTCTCAACAAATTCATTGTATGAGTCCAGATGTTGTCTAACTAAGCCTTTCTCCCTGAAGAATGCTTTCTGCAGGAGGAGAAAGTCGTCTTGCGTTATGGTTGCTTCCAAATCTAGCAAGTTCTCCTTAAACTTTCAATTAAAGAATCAGCTTTATGGGAACGGATAATGAGGTATTCTTTCAAACTGGGTGGTTCCTCCAGCGGGCCGGTGTTATCCGACCCGAAAAGCGGGTCTCCAATGGGCTGCTCCATTTTATTTATGGGGCTAAAACGTAAACGACACATCCAGCCTATAAACTTTGCTTTTGTCAACGCTTTCTTTGCGTTAGATTAGTTGAGAAGAGAAGTGGAGAAAAAGAAAATGTGGAAGTGAATCTAGCTTGTCGCGGTTGGTGGGGTCGGTGGCGGAAGAGCTTGAGTTTTGGCGCCTCGTTTCCTTACCACCAGCGCAACTCCTATTGCTATGACTGCGATGATGCCGCCTAGGAGTATGAGTCCGAACCAGTTTGAAAGTGGCGGTGTTGCGCCTGTTGTTCCTGCTATGTAGGCTGTGTAGGTTGGATCGTGTTTGACTTTGAAGCCGCTGTATGTTGGGTATGAGATGATGTAGAAGTTGTCGGAGTATGTCATATCTAGGATG
>Ga0224495_10000932_pt1 | contig 21890 bp, 18 predicted proteins | sample SF_Jul11_sed_USG_FD_168128 | JGI IMG/M metagenome (GOLD analysis project Ga0224495, IMG submission 168128) | Sediment microbial communities from San Francisco Bay, California, United States - SF_Jul11_sed_USGS_4_1 | ecosystem: Environmental > Aquatic > Marine > Sediment | place: USA: California...
ATCATCTGTGGGTCCTTACCAGGCTCTACGCGTATTATTTTGCTGTGTTCTGAGTTAAGGTTGATGTATATCGTGTCCCGCTGCCGATCCGTGTGTATCCAGCTCATCATGTCCACTAGCGCCCCCTGTAACGTGCAGAAGTTTGTCAAATGCTCCCATACCAGATTTCCCGGCTTCTCCAATCGCGTCAGTCGGGTCATCTGTGCCATCAGAGCATTAAACTCGTTGTTATTACCGATCTCGTATTGTCGTCGGTTGTAGAACAGGAATACTTTACCCTCGCGCGTCTTGAAAAACTTCGCTCCGGCTCCATTGTTGAACCACTTAAAGATCGTGTCCGCCAGATAATACCCATCAGCCTTTTTAATGCCCTCTTCCGACCGGTATATCTCCTTCAGATGTCCGTGCAGATCTGAGGATTTGTTCACCCGATCCTCGATCGCGCTGACCGATATCCCGATGCACTTAGCCGCCAGGTCGATCAGGATCTCCTTCTCCGCCATGCCAACGACCCGGTTGATCGCCTTGCCGAGCTCCCGCTTGTCGAACAGCGACAGCCGCTCGGCCGCACCACCCTCCTCCTGCTCCAGCTGACGCAACTCCCAAGTCAGCGGATCCACCGCCTTTGCCATCAGTCCCCGGATAACGGACTTGACCTCGGCCGCCGTCTTTCCTTCGGCAAACAGACCCTGTATGAACTCGTCCGGATCCTTCCGGAATTCAGCGGTGCCGGCTGCGCCGGATGGATGGATTATAATGCGGACATTTACGTCCTCGCCGGACAGGCCTTTGTAGAGCGTGCGGATGTGCGAGGCCCCTCCCTTGCCCCTGACCCGATCCGCGTCCGTCTTGAAGCCCGTCTGCGCGTCCAAGTCGAACCATAGGAACAGCGTCTGATTGGAGTAATGATTGGATAAAAGCGTGATCTGCTCTTTGGAGGGCTGGCCCGCCGTGCCCAGGACCCCTGCGATCCCGGCATCGATAACCGAAGCCACGTCGTTCTCGCCCTCATCGACGATCGTGTCGTGATACGCACCCAGGGCCGAATGGTTGATGAACCATTCCTTTTTCGAGCCCTTCAGCTGCGTGTTCTTCATCTCCTTGGCAGGATCTTTAGCGGTAAATGACTTGATGGTACCGGCATGGTCAACGACAGGGAAAATGGCAACCCCGGCCCTCCAGAATGAATCCCGAAGCGGGATCGGTTCATCCTTCGAGTTCCGGTCGACGCCGAGGCCTGAGCTGATGATCTGATCTTCCGTGAACCCCTGCTCCTTCAGGAATGCCGTGATCTTAGCATCGCTACAACCCACCCGGAGTTTCAGGAGCGTGTTGTACGCATGACCGCGGCCGAGCAACTTGCCGGCGTCGTCTCTCCGGTATGGCCCGCAGAACCATGCCCTCGCCGGAGAGTCCTCGGGTAACGCTGCTTGATGAAACCTCTCGGCCGCCAGGCGATAGATCTTCTCAGCTGTGCTCTCGGTCCGCTCCCTAGCCTTCTTGACCTCCGGCTTCTTCTCGAGCTCGATACCAGCTATCGCCGCAGCCCGGATCAGGGCATCACCCTTACTGGTGAGGTTGTGGTATTTTTCTAGGAAGGTGAACACGTCCCCATGCTCGGGACACTGCCAACAATGATATCCTTGTTTTTCCTCGAGGATGGAGAAGCACTCATGGCCACCACAGAAAGGACATTGCTCCAGGTGCTTCCCTTTCATGGATAAGCCGGTTTCGTTCTTGATAACGGTAAGTATGTTTAGAGCTGCTTTTACTCGTTCGAAATCAGGCAATGGAGATCCTTAATGACCTACAAGATTGAACTCCAAAACAGGCGCACCCGTCGCGGCAAGGCCGCGATGGGTGATAATGAGTGCTTATTTGTTGAGTGGAAAAGAGAACAGATGGGAAGGTCTACCAACGGAGTCTTTGTGCACCTTCTGTGCACCATCGTCAAGAAAGGCTTGACAATGCTAACCCTTTGATTTACTATCAGACCCAACCTTTAGCGGGGTGGAAATACCAGGTACCGGGACGGTTTCGAGTCCCGCCACCCGCTCCATTGTTTCCCCGAAAAAGTTAAAGGTTAAAAGTTCCGGCTCCTCGGTGACAAACTTTTAATTTTTAGCTTTTTTTGTTTTTCCGGGCGGCGTAGCCAAGTGGCTAAGGCAGAGGTCTGCAAAACCTTCATTCATCGGTTCAAATCCGATCGCCGCCTCCATTTAACTATCACATAACCAGAGATCAGCACAGATAATTACCGGATCGGATGTTCCTCTTCATGATCCGTCAGTATTTCCTCCCTGCACTCGATCTGTGCTCGTTTTTGTTCATCTTTAGGTCCATTTTTTCTTCATCCGGTTCTCATAACTATGCCCCATTCCCAGTTCGTTCACCTTCATCTGCATACTGAATACAGTCTCCTGGACGGAGCCATCAGCGTCGACAACCTCGTTAAGAAGGCTGTTGAGCTCAAGATGCCGGCTGTTGCGGTGACGGACCACGGAAACCTCTTCTCGGTCATTGATTTCTACCAAAAAGCGCTCAAAGCCGGAGTAAAGCCGATCATCGGCTGCGAGATCTATGTCGCACCGGGATCGCGTTTTGAGAAGGCCATGCCGGGCGGACGTCATGACGAGGAATTCTACCATCTCATCCTGCTTGCCCGGAACAAACAGGGCTATAAGAACCTGGTGAAGCTGGTCACCTCTGCATTTCTCGAAGGATTCTACTACAAACCACGGATCGACAAGGAACTTCTCCAGAAGCACCGTGAAGGGCTGATCGGACTCTCCGCCTGCCTTGGCGGCGAGATCCCCTCGCTCCTGCTCCAGAACCGATATGAAGAGGCAAAGAAGGCCGCTCTCCAGTATCAGAGCATCCTCGGACAGGAGAATTTCTACTTTGAGCTTCAGGACAACGGCATCCCCGAGCAGGAACAGGCAAACCGCGAGCTGCTCAAACTGAGCCAGGAGACAGGTATCCCGGTCGTTGCGACCAACGATTGCCATTACCTGGACATGGAGGACCACAAGGCCCACGATGCCCTGCTCTGCATTCAGACAGGAAAAATGGTCAAGGATGCCAACCGGATGAAGTTCTCCTCAGAGACCTTCTATATGAAGACCCCCGAGGAGATGAAGAAGGCATTTTCTTACGTTCCGGAAGCAATAACGAATACTATCCGGATAGCTGAACGGTGCAACGTCGAGCTTGAACTCGGCAAGTATCATCTGCCCCACTTCCCCGTGCCCGACGGGTACACCCTCAATTCATATATGGCCGAACTGGCACGGAAAGGTCTGGACGAGCGCTTTATCGAGATCGAAACTGTTCGCGGCGCGGGCACTGTCGACCGCGAATCGTACCGAAAACGGCTGGAGTCCGAGATCCAGATGATAGAGAAGATGGGTTTCTCTGGATATTTCCTGATCGTGGCGGACTTCATCAGATACGGAAAAGAGCACGGCATCCCTGTGGGCCCTGGCCGCGGCTCCGCTGCCGGCAGCCTTGCCGCCTACTGCCTCAGGATCACGGACCTCGATCCCATCCCCTACAACCTGCTGTTCGAGCGGTTCTTGAACCCAGAACGCATCAGCATGCCTGATATAGACGTGGACTTCTGCCAATACCGGCGAGATGAAGTGATAAAATACGTCACCGAAAAGTATGGAGCCGATCATGTTACCCAGATCATCACCTACGGCACCATGCTGGCAAAGGGAGTGATACGCGACGTCGGCCGGGTCCTGGACATCCCCTACGCGGAGTGCGACCGTGTTGCGAAACTCGTGCCGAACAAGCTGAATATCACGCTCAAGGAGGCCATGGAGCAGGAGCCCAAGCTCAAGGAAGCGGCCAAGAAGGACCCCCGCATCGCCGAGCTGATGGAGATCGCGCTGTCGCTCGAAGGCCAGGTTCGCCATGCCTCGAAGCATGCCGCCGGTGTGGTCATTTCACAGGAACCGTTGACCGAATACGTTCCCCTTTTCAAGACGCCGAAGGACGAGATCACGACCCAGTTCGACATGAAAGCGGTCGAGAAGATCGGCCTTGTCAAGTTCGACTTTCTGGGACTCCGCAACCTGACGGTGATCCGCAAAGCCGAGGACACGATCAATGATCGGCTCCAGAAGGCGCCGCTTGAGCATGCGGACCCTTTTTCGGTCAGCAGGCTCAGGCTTGATGATCCGAAGACCTACGAACTGCTTGGACGCGGCGAAACCGCCGGCATCTTCCAGCTTGAATCTGCCGGCATGCGGGACATCATCATCAAGATGAAACCCCAGACCTTCGAAGACCTTATCGCCATCCTCGCGCTCTACCGGCCCGGCCCTATCCAGAGCGGCATGGTGGACGATTTCATCAAGCGGAAAAAAGGCCAGACCAAGATAACCTATGAGCTTCCCCAGTTGGAGCCCATCCTTAAGGATACTTACGGCGTCATTGTGTACCAGGAGCAGGTGATGCAGATCTCCCGCACCCTGGCGGGCTATTCCCTGGGCGGCGCGGACCTCCTGAGGCGCGCTATGGGGAAAAAAGATCCCGAGGTCATGAAGAAGGAGAAGGTCCCCTTCCTGGAAGGCGCAAAAAAGCAGGGCATTGACCTGAAAAAGGCCGAGGCGATCTTCGACCTCATGGCCAAGTTCGCGGAATACGGCTTTAACAAGTCCCACAGCGCGGCCTACGCCCTGATCACCTACCAGACCGCCTATCTCAAGGCACACTACCCTGTGGAATACATGTCAGCGCTGCTCACGAGCGAAGTCGAGGACACGGACAAGGTGGTGAAATACATCTACGAGGCCCGGCAGATGGGCATAACGATCCTCCCGCCTGACGCGAACGAGAGCCGCTGGGACTTCACGGTCATGGAAGCACATGACCGTGAGACCGTTGAGCCGGGCAGCACCATCGGGTCCATACGCTTCGGCCTTGCGGCGGTCAAGAATATCGGCATCTCGGCCATCGAGGCAATGATCGAGGCTCGTGAATCAAAAGGTCCATTCTCCTCCCTTGCCGATTTCTGCCGAAAAGTGGACCAGCGCAGGGTGAACCGCCGGGTCATCGAGGCGCTCATCAAGTGCGGCGCCCTTGACAGCACCGGCGCCCGCCGCGCCCAGATGATGGAAGGTATCGACATGATGCTGGACCAGGCCTCCCGGCATCAGGAGCAGGAAGCCATAGGCCAGTTCAGCATTTTCGACTCCATCGACGATAACAAGGACCCGGAACTACCCAATGTTCCCGAATGGAAGGAAAGTCAGCTGCTTGCCTATGAAAAGGAAAGCGTGGGGTTCTACATTTCCGGACATCCGCTTGCGGCTTATGAGAACGAGCTCAAACGGTATGTAACCGCGACGATCGATAACCTCGACCAGTTTTCCGATCAAAAGGAGGTGATCGTCTGCGGGATCATCGCCAGCCTGAAGCCAAAGCTGACCAAGAAGAACGACAAAATGGCCATCATGAACCTTGAGGACCTTTCGGGCACTATCGAGGTCATCGTGTTCCCGGAATTGTACAAGAACTCCCAGCATTTGCTCGTAACCGACGCACCGCTCATCGTGCGTGGAACCCTTGACAAGAGCGAGCAGGGGAACAAGATCAAGGCCATGTCCCTCAGCCTTCTGACCGAGGTCAAGAAGAACAGGACATCGCGAATGGACATCCGGTTGAATGCGACCGGCCTTACCCGCGATGATCTCCTGAAGATCAAGGAGATCCTTTTGCGGTCTAAAGGGGACATCCCGGTCTATCTCCGTTTGCAGAATCCATCCCGCAATGAGTCCCTCATATCCGTGGGCAGAGATATCCGTGTCACGCCGACGGACCAGCTTATCGCGGACATCGAATCCCTTATCGGTTCAGGGAGCGTGTCACTGTCGTAGCAGTACCGCGCGATTCACCTGCCTTCCCTGCACATCTCCTATTGTTATTGACAGCCTGCAACTGATTACTTTATAATCTTTCCAATCCTGGTAAGCTGCGATGAAGGCTGTTCAATTTCCGTTCTATCAACGCCTCCATCCCGAGGTCAGTCCGTGGTTCACTTACTGCTCCTACTCATTACCTGCATGTCCTTGTCTTGCGCTCCAGGCTCTCTTGCCCAGCGAGTAGACCTATCCAGGGAGGAACAGAAACATGCGCGTTCGATCTTTTTTGAGATCGACAGCAGGAACCGCACAATAAAGAAGACCGATGCATGGCTGACCAAAGCCTATGCGTCCCCCGGCATCAAGAAACTGAACGATATTGCGCCTGCATCCTATGATGACTATCGCTCCGCCGTTGTCAATGGCGAGGTCGTTATCATCGTTCATCCCGGGTATTTCCCCTTTTTTGACCAGTGGAGCGTACCAGTCATTGAAACGGATTATGCCAAGGGCTATCCAAAACGTAATCTCGTAGAGCGCCTTGGTGACACACTTGATCCGGCGAATACCCCTTACCTGCTGCTGCGGGAGCAGGAAAAACTGACCAGGGACCTGATAGAATATCTGTCCCTGGAGCAGCGGCTTGTCATCCTGATTCTGCCCCGAAATTACCAGGACCATCTAACTTACGGCTACAGGCGGGGATTTGATGAATATGCCAGATATATCAGTGAGTTGACGAATCACAGTTCTTATATCCTGTTCTTGGAGTCGGACACCTATAGAAGCGGCTTTCTTCTTGAGAAGGACCTTGATATGCTTGCAGGATTCATGGAATGGATAGGCGCGCGTTCCATTCTTTTAGGCGGCGGTTTCTTCGGAAAATGCCTGAGTCATTGCTACATTTCGCTCCGATCCCGCTATTCCCATGAACAGATCAACGTGGTGCCGGAAATCACCATGCCCCCACCGAACGGGAAGACCATTGAACAGGCAATACTTCTTGATAAGGCAGGAAGATTATCGCGGCGGGGTATATGGGATTTCTTTCAGAGGACATCCTATCGATCGACAAACAACGAACGATTTCACTTGAAGCCACTAACCTGGTATCGTTATCCTACCATAGCAAGATGAGACCAATATCCAGGACAGCGTCAATGCAACTTAAGATAAAGATGACATATACACCACGATCCATTTGATTATCCGGTCATAATTGCAACTTGCAGATATACTTTAACTATCCACAGGGCTCCTCTTTCTGCTGCCTGGGTTCTTTGCTGGTATATTCTCCACCAGAGCGAAACCCCGCACCTTGATCCATACAATCGGCACCAAGCTATTCTTGACGCAACAGCAATTTGTAGCTATATTCAATGAGATGGCAGATAAATTTCAGGACCTGGAACATTTCGACCAAGCTGACATCGAAGCGGCGATAATTCGGAACGCCCCTGATGAAATATCCTTTGTTCCCCTGATCGTCGCGCTTTCATCTTCTGATCAGCATCTTGCCATGACCGTGTGCGCCGGACTTGCTACCCATGGAGATCCCCAGGTCCGCGGCAATGCGGTCATGTCACTTGGACATATTGCCCGCCGGTTCCGCCAACTTGACGAAAGCCTGGTCAAACCGATCATTGAGCGGGCGCTGCAGGACCAGGACGACCAGGTGAGGATCCTGGCAAAATCAGCCGCTGATGAGATCCATCAATTCCTGCACTGGACTATCAGCGGACACAGTTACACTTGATCTTTTGTCCCAACCGGCTGGTTTCTGTTGTATTCCCCCGGTGGCTGAGTGATAATGGCGACCAGTTTGAACAACGGTTATTCAAATCATGGCTAAGCATAAGATACTTGTGATCGAAGACAATAAGACCCAGGCAAACATCGTGAAGGACAATCTCACGAAGAATGGCTACGATGTGCTTCTTGCCGTCGATGGAATTTCCGGTTTCAAACAGGCCAAGACCGAACGTCCGGACCTTGTCCTGCTGGACCGGGTCCTTCCCGACATGGACGGGAACGAGGTCTGCCGGTGGATGAAACTCGACCCTTCCACACGGGACATTCCCGTGATCATGCTCACCGCGCGCAGCACTTCCTCGGACAAGGTGGCGGGGCTCGAAGCGGGAGCTGATGATTACCTTCCCAAGCCATTTGATGAGACAGAACTGATCGCGCGCATTTCCGTGCGTCTCCGTTCCAAGAGCCAGCAGGACGAGCTCAAGAAGAAGAACCGCCAGTTGGAGGACATGCTGTCGCAGGTTGAGAACCTGGCCGTCATGGACCCCCTCACCGGTCTCTTCAACCGCCGCAGGTTCGAGACCATCCTGGGCAATGAGTTCCGAAGATCGGTGCGGTACCACAGCCCGCTCAGCCTTCTTATGCTCGACATCGATCACTTCAAGATCATTAACGACACCTTCGGCCACCAGACCGGGGACGCGGTGCTCAAGGAGTGCGCAAGGCTGTTTCACGATCTGGTACGCCAGGTGGATACCGTGGCCCGCTACGGAGGAGAAGAGTTCGTCATTCTCAGCCCGAACATCACAAGGGACAGCGCTTTTCAGGCGGCAGATCGCATCAGGAAGGCCATAGAGGCCCATTCCTTCCCCGGGGTGGAGGGCAGGTCTATAACGATCAGCATCGGCGTGGCCAGCATGCCTGATCCGGCACTGGATAGCGAGGAAAAGTTCATCCACTCGGCCGATATGGCCATGTACGAAGCTAAAAAGAAAGGACGAAACCGGGTAGTGTCAGCGTGACCGAAGCCGGTCCTTGATCCGCTTCACCCGCTCCCCCCGTCAGACCCCATGGCATCACTCCAAGCCCTCTTTGAAAGATACGCGATGGTTTCCCTGGAAAAGCAGACCAGACTTGCCAGTCTGCTGGGAAACCATTTTTTCCAGATAGACCTGGAGGAGGGCAAGGCCCGGTTCAGCGACATCTGGGAATGCAATTTTCAGGTATTAGGAACGGAGTCGGACAACACGCTCAACTGGATCTGGGGATGGGCCGATGAGCAGACGGAGGTTCCCGAGCACCTTCTCTCGGCAGCGCGGGAGCTCAGGAACTGGGGCTTGAGGAACAACGTGACTGAGCTTGCCACGCCATCGATCGACCTGAACCATGCCGACGGCACCATGTTCGCCATGATCGCGTCATCGGTCTGCCGGGCCAATGCCTTCTACCGAGACCACTTTGAAGGCGGCTCTCTTTTCGTTCTGCTCTTTGGCGATGCGCTCGATCGTCAACCCGGGTTTGACCGGGCAGGATTCCTGCACGCACTGGAAGAGCACACCGCTGTCTACCCTGGAAATCACCGCGCGCTGGTCGTTTCGTACTTCCGGGAGTTGAACCTGCCCTACCAGGAAAACAGCGGAACATTCTCCGGCGAGCTTGCCAACGGCGAACGCATTGTCGCGGAATTCGATCCCGCCGGCATGATATCCACGATTAACGGAGAGGCGTTCCCTGCTGATGCGGGAGCTGTCTAAGAGCCTATGGGAAAGGTCCTGATTATCGATGATGACGACGCATTCCTGCACCTGCTGGAAGAATACGTCCACAAACGATTCCCGGAACTGGAGGTCGCGACCTGCAGTGATCCGGTACGTTGTCTCACGGCCATCACGACAGATCTGGATCTTTTGCTGGTAGACCTCGAAATGCCCGGTATTGACGGATCAAAGGTCCTTGCCTATGCCACGGCCAAGGGCATGAACAAGAACCGGATCGCGATCCTGTCAGGCAGGGATGCGGATTATCTTCATGAGAAGTTCCCCATGGGAAGCTGCCTGGCCGTCCTGAACAAGCATGAGGCGCGGCAGAAAGAAGTTCTCGACATGGTGTTCGATTCACTGCAGAAGAAGAGCCGAACCCCGAAATAGACGGTCTCGCGACTATTATGCGGCACAACGGTCAGAACGTCCCCTTCCGTATCTTTAGTGATCAGAGCCTGCCCGGGCTGCCGACGGGACAGCGACCCAAACAAGAGCGTTGGGATCGATGGGCCATACCTTCCATGTTATCGTTGAATGCCTAGCGAAATGGCCACTTGTTTTTTCTCCTGCCCTGTGAGAACATCTCTCCATGGCCGATCCGGTCGAGCATCCCATCAACGGCACCCTGGACCTTCATTTGTTCCATCCTGAAGAGGTAAAGGAAAGGTTTTTTATGAATCTTCTCGATAAGCTCGAACGTAATTTTCGCGGCATGGCGATACCGAACATCACTCTCTACATCGTCATCGGCCAGGCGTTTTTTTACCTGGCCGCATATTCCGGCCAGCTTGACGTCTCGCGCATGCTGATGATCCCGTCCATGGTCCTGCAAGGTGAATGGTGGCGGCTGTTCTCTTTCATTTTCATCCCGCCTTCCGCAAGCATCGTGTTCGTATTCTTCGGTTTGTACTTCTTTTACATGATGGGCAGCGCCCTGGAAGGCCGCTGGGGAGCCTTCCGGTACAATATGTTCCTGCTGCTCGGGTGGCTTTTTACCGTGGCAGTCGCTTTTCTCATTCCCAACGGAGTTGCCACAAACGTCTTTATCGGCGCATCTGTGTTCCTGGCATTTGCCCACCTCTATCCGGAGTTCACGATCTATATATTCTTCATTCTTCCGGTAAAGCTAAAATGGCTCGCGCTTCTTACCTGGATCGGCTACGCATTCTCGATCCTTTTCGGAACCTGGAGCACGCGGATATTCGTCCTGGCGTCTATCGGAAACTACCTGCTGTTCTTCGGGGACGATATTGTCTGGAGAATAAAGACCGGGCAGCGGAAGATGAAACACCAGGCCAAGACGATCTCAGGTTCCGGAGAGCCCTTCCACCGCTGCACGGTCTGCGGCAAGAGCGATGTTTCCCACCCGGACATGGAGTTCCGCTATTGTCCGGAATGCGGCGGCCTGGGATATTGCATGGACCATATCGAAGCCCACGAGCACCGGCCGAAATGACCAACGCTTTACTTCTATGCGGAGCGGCGATTTAACATGGATTGAGAACTGGCAAGGCACAGGATGACTCGAAGAAAAAACGATAATTGCACTTCACCCGTAGAAATATATTTTGGTATCTACTTCACCGCGATAAAATCGATCTCAACAAGCACATCTTTCGGCAAACGCGATACTTCCACGGTCGCACGTGCCGGTGGATCTGCAGAAAAATAGCTTCCGTAGACCTCGTTCACCGCAGCGAAATCCCCGATATTCCGAAGATAGATCGTTGTTTTTACCACCCGCGTCAGATCACTTCCTGCCGCCTCAATGACTGCCTTGCCGTTCTCCATCACTCTTTTCGTCTGATCACGCGCATCTCCACCGACCACCTGGCCGGTCTTCGGATCAAGCGCGATCTGGCCGGAAACGAAAATGAACCCGTACGCCTCGATCGCCTGGGAATAAGGGCCGATGGCCTGGGGTGCCTTTTCGGTTTTGATAATATTTTTCATTGGTTTTCCTGTCCTTAATTCCGAATTCCGCATTCCGAATTCCGAGTTCGGATCATCCCGCTTTTACCCGTTTGACATCCAGCACACCATCGACGCTCTCGATGCTCTTGATGATCCGGTTCAGATGCTCGACATTGTTGATATCGATGGTAAAGTTCAAAACAGCCTCTTTATCCTGATTGGTGGTCACTTCGGCATGGGTGATGTTAGCTTCAGCCGCACTGATCGATGACGAAACACTCGCCAATAGCCCCGGCCGGTCCTGGGTCCGTACCGTGATGCGCACGGAATGGCCGCCTTGGCGGAACTCACCCCAGGTCACTTCTATGAGCCGTTCCTTGTCAAAGGACATCTCGGACACGTTCGGGCAATCAGAGGTATGGACCGAGATGCCCCGGCCGCGGGTAATGAATCCCACGACCTTGTCCCCGGGAACGGGATTGCAGCATTTGGAAAGATGGAACAGCATCTCGTCCATGCCGCCTATCTTCATACCCGAACCCTGTGATTTCTTTTCGCCCGAGGGGGCTGGTTTTTTCAGGGGTTTCTTCGGGATCGGCTCGATATGGGGCCGGTCCGGGGCGAGCTTGTTCGCGACCATGTGCGCCGAGACCTTCCCGTATCCGATCGCGGCGAGCAGATCGTCCACGGTGTTGTTGGAAAGTTCCTGGGCAACGCGTGGCAGGTCCTCTGATTTGAAGACCTTCGACGGGTTCAGGTCGTGCTTGCGCAGGTCCTTTTCGAGCAGTTCCTTGCCGAGCAGGATGCTGCGTCGGCGTTCCTCGGTCTTGACCCAGGCCTTGATCCTTGCCCTGGCCTTGGACGTCTTGACGAACTTGAGCCAGTCCCTGCTCGGCGTGTGGCCGGTCTGCGTGATCACCTCGATCCGGTCGCCGTTCTGCAGGACATGTTTGATCGGAACGATCTTGCCGTTGATCTTGGCGCCCACGCACTGATGTCCGATGTCCGTGTGCACGGCATAGGCAAAATCAACAGGCGTCGATCCCTGGGGCAGTTCGCGCACATCACCTTTCGGCGTGAACACGTACACCACATCAGGAAAGAGATCGCCCTTGACCGTGTCCATGAACTCCCTGGCGTCAGGAAGTTCGCGCTGCCACTCGAGGAGCTGCCGCAGCCAGGCGAACTGCTGTTCTTCGCGCTGGGATACGGCCGATTTCTCCTTGTATCTCCAGTGGGCGGCGATGCCTTCTTCCGCAAGTCGATGCATCTCTTCCGTCCGGATCTGGAACTCCACGCGTTCGCCCTTGGGGGCGATGACGGTCGTGTGCAGCGATTGGTACAGGTTCGATTTCGGAACACCGATAAAATCCTTGAACCTGCCGGGGACCGGCGTCCAGAGCGAATGGATAAGCCCCAATATGGCGTAACAGTTCACCTTCGTGTCCGTTATGATGCGCACCGCGATCATGTCGTACACATCATCGAACGAAATGCCCTGTTTCTGCATCTTCTGCCAGATGCCGTAAAAATGCTTGGGCCGCCCTTTCACCTCGCCCTTGTATCCATGTTCGGCAAGCTGGCGCTTCACGACCTCGAGCAGTTCGTTGATATAGGACAGCCGCTCCACCTTCTTTTCCGCAACGCGGCGGGCGATCTCCTGGTATTCCTCGGTATGGAGGTACATGAACGAAATGTCCTCAAGCTCGGTCTTGAACTTCTGGATTCCGAGGCGGTTCGCCAGAGGCACATAGATATCCTGCGTTTCCTGGGCAACCTTGATCTGCTTTTCCGGCGGGAGGAACGTCAAGGTCCGCATATTATGCAGCCGATCAGCAAGCTTTATCAGGATGACCCGGATATCGTTCGCCATGGCCACGATCATTTTTCGGAAGTTCTGCGCCTCGCGCTCTTCGCGGCTCTGCAATTCTATCCGGGACAGTTTGGTCATGCCGTCCACGAGCTTCGCAACCTCGTCGCCGAAGAGTTCCTTGATCTCCTCGTAGGTCGAGGAAGTGTCTTCGATGGTATCGTGGAGTATGGCTGCCGTGACCGTTGCGGGATCCAGACGCAGATCAGCGAGGATCTTCGCGACCTCGATAGGATGTATGAGGTAGGACTCCCCGGAAAGCCGCACCTGTCCCTGATGCACCTTTGCCGAGTAGATGTATGCACGCCGTATCATGTCCACATCCGCATCAGGATGGGAACTCTGTACGCGCTCTACGATGTCTTCAAGACGTACTATTGCCATGCATTCGTTCCCTTGCGCTGTTCAACAACAGCCTCTCATGACCGTGTCTTGCGTTTCATGGTCATTCATCCACTTTGATGTCCCGAACATCAAGTTCGATGTTCGACATGTTATTCCAGGTGTTCATGCGGGGAGTGAACACGACCGCGATGCGTTTTCCCGGTCGCAGTCGCGATCCGAACTGTTCGCCCTTGCCGTAAGCGATCGCCTCAAAAGACAGTGATGACTCTTTCTGGCGAAGACGCATTTTCACGTGTTTGCTCCCGTTGCCCACGGTTCTTACGGACAGGACCTCGAGTTCCTTTGAACCAAGTCGGGGCTCGGGATTTCCCTGTCCATAAGGAGACATCCGGTCTATATCGTTCAGGAGGTCAAGATTGATCTCGTTGAACGTTATCGGAGCGTCAATGGTCATTTTCCGCACAAAACCGCCTGCCCCCAGCGATTCCCTCACATCAGCACTCAACCGTTCCTGCAGGCGCGGTACCTGTTCCTCGGAGATCGACAGTCCTGCGGCGTATTTATGGCCGCCGAAGCCCAGGAGTATGTCGGAACATCTCGACAGGCCGCTGTATAGATCGTAACCAGGAATGCTGCGCGCCGAACCCTTTCCTACACCGTCCTTGACGGCGATTAGCACGGCCGGCCGGTAAAACTCGTCGGAGATCCGGGAGGCCACGATCCCCACAACGCCGGGATGCCATGCGGGCGAGGAAAGGACAAATGCCCCGGTAGCAGCTGGATCAAAGGCGAGGCATCGTTCCCGCGCTTCCTTCCAGATGGATTCTTCCACTGCCTGCCGCTCCCTGTTCACCGCATCGAGGTCATTGGCAAGCCTGCCTGCCTCGCCGGGGTCATCAGTGGTCAGCAGTCGGAAGGCCGTATCCGCCCGTGCGAGCCTGCCGCTGGCATTGATGCGCGGAGCAAGGGAAAAACCCACGGTCCCGACCGTCACCCGCTTGCCCGATATCCCCGCTGCTTGTTTGAGCGCTGCGACACCAGGCCTCAGCATGGCATCATTCGAGGAAAGCATATTCAGACCGTGACGTACTAGGATCCGGTTCTCACCGGTGATCCTGCCCATGTCCGCCACCGTTCCGAGCGTGACCAGGTCGAGATACTTCTGCACAACTGGATCGGAGCTTTCGGCCTTCAACAGGCCCTGTACGAGCTTGAATGCCATGCCTACCCCGGTCAGGCCGCTCACCCGCTGCCTGACATCTTCAGAGGCGTTCTCGGACAAGAGCGACGGATGCAGGATGGCAAATGCCCTGGGGAACACTGACGCCTGCCCGTGATCCGAGCCGCTGCGCATGGCATCTGATTCGTGATGGTCCGTGATGATAAGGTCGATCCCCAGACTCCGGGCGTGGTCCGCTTCCCTGAGCGCGCTGATGCCGCAATCCACGGTTATGACAAGCCGCACACCTGCCCCGGCAAGCCGTCCCAGGGCGTCCGAATTAAGACCATAGCCTTCGGACATCCGGTCGGGAATATAGGCCTGCACGTCGGCTCCCAGGTCCCTGAGCGCGAGGAACAGCACCGCAGATCCGGTGACGCCGTCCACGTCATAGTCTCCGAACACCGTTATCGGTTCATGACGCCTGATGGCTTCGCTGATCCGCGTGACAGCCTGGTCCATGTCCCGGAAGGTTCGCGGATCGGAAAGAGAGGAGAGTTCAGTGGAAAGAAAAGAACGTGCGGCTGACAGATCGCCGATACCGCGCACGACAAGGAGACGGGCCATGAGCGGCGATATCCCGGTCTCGCGTGAGAGCAGCGCTGCCGCTCCCGCATCGTGCTCTGCCAGAACCCACTTCATACAAGGGGGCGGGAGGAACTACGCTTTGTTCTCAGGTTTCGACGAGTCTTTCGTGGAATCAGTACCGTCGGATATTCCCTTTTTGAAACCTTTGATCGCCTTGCCCAGCCCTTCGCCGAGCTGCGGAAGACGGTTCGCTCCAAAGATGATGACGACGATCACGAGAACAACGATCAGTTCCGGCATGCCCAATCCGAACATACAACCTCCTTGTACTCTTCCGGCGTATTGATATTCACAAAGGAACGATGCCGGGGATCGAACCGGTCGATCTCATCCTCGGCAACGAACCGGACGTTTGCTCCATCGAAGAGCCGCTGTATCTTCCGCTCCCCGTTCTTCAGGAACGATTCCATGACCGGAAGCAGCCGCCGATGATAGATAGCATGCAATGGTTCGGAAAGACCCTGTATACGGGGAACCACCGCATCGTAGTCCCCTACCTGGTCCTGCAGATAGGTGATCAGAGGAACGTTGAGATAAGGCATGTCGCAGGCGCTCACGAAATGCAGGTCTTCACAGGACGAACGTATTCCGGAATAGATGCCGGTGAGTGGGCCCCGTATGTCAAATGCATCTTCTGCGACAACCACCGGATAAGACCGGAAAATCTGGGGTGTCCTCGTTACAATGATCGTCTGCGTGAAAAGCGACCCGTGTACGGCCAGTATATGCTCAATGAGAGGCTTGCCTTCGACTTCGAGGAAGGCCTTGTCCGATCCCATGCGGCTGTTCTCTCCACCGGCCAGAATTACGCCTATCATGTGTAAAGTTACCGTATTTACCAGAGGGTGTCAACAGCGAACTTCCCGGTCAGCAGGCGTTATTAAGCAGATTTTTCGCTTCTTCAATGTCATTCAAACGGGAACGACGTTCCCTTTTGTACTAAAACAACCTCAATCTGTAATTTTATATTGACAGAAACACTGTTTGGTCTTTATAGTGCTTACATGAGAGTGGCTGTTATCATCGTTCTTTGCGCTATTCTTATGAGCGCTCTACTGCCGCCGGCCTTACCGCTCCTTGCACTGTATGGCGGTGCCCAAACGATCGGACAGCTGGACGTCTGTCATTCCGCTGTTCCTGCTTTGTCAGGCAGCGGCGATATGCCTTGCCTTGGTGAGTGCTCCTGCAGACCCGTACCGCCCGTCATTGTCAGATCCGCTGATACTTTCACTCCTGTTTTTGTCCAGACAGTGTATTCCACGCAGAACGAACGTCCCCCGAAAGCCTAGTCCGTCTTTTTCCGAAACGTCCGAGAAAATGAGCACTACCGTTCCGTCCTCATGCTGATTCGTGTCTGCATGGCCGCGGAACGTCTCCCCTAACCTCGGCTCCGCTTCGGGAATATCTGATTTCCCTTTAGAATTCACTAGATCCGAAGCGGAGCCATTTTTTTACTTACACCATGGAGCCATCGAGTTCCATGTATTCCAGTACTCTGAATGAGGGAGGATCGTGATGGATTTCAAGAAGATCGGTGATGCAGAAATATCCCGCAGGGACCTTATGCTCGGCGCAGGCAAGGTGGCGATCGGTGCCGCAGGAATCGCAGCGCTCTCATCTGGTGGTTTCGGTTTGATCAGGAACGCTGAAGCCAAGGAAGGATCCACGGAGAAGTGGCCCTGGCCGTATGTAAAGCTCGACCCTGACAAAACCGCTGAACTCGCCTACAACGAGTGGTACCGCGTCTTTTGCGGCGCCGCGGTCATCAGCAGCGTGTTCACCCAGCTCCGGGAGAAAATCGGTGAGCCCTACAAGTCCTTCCCCATCGATTCTTTCGTCTTCCTCGAAGGCGGCATGGCAGGCTGGGGCACGGTCTGCGGTTCCAATGCCGGCGCCAACGTCGTGAGCAACGTGATCATTGGTCCCCGGATTGCAGGACCTGACTGCGAACACGGCCATTCTGTCGGGTCGGACATGATGGACTGGTACTCCAATACCGCTCTTCCGATTTTTACACCCAAGGAACCAAAACAGAAGACCGCAATTATCCAGACCACGGCAAACTCACCGCTCTGCCATGTTTCGGTCGGCAAGTGGATGAAGAAATCCGGCTTCGCGCTCGGGAGCGCCGAGCGCAAGGACCGTTGTGCCCGTGTGGCTGCGAGCGTTGCACACAAGCTGGTGGTAGATCTGAACGCATGGAAGGACGGCAAGTTCGAGCCCAAATCCTCCTGGACCCCGGGCAAGTCCGTCGGGATCACGGGTCAGCAGAATTGCAACGAATGCCACGGCTCGAACATCCCCACCCCGCCGATGGCAAAGAAGTAGGTCATAGTAGGTCATAATAGGTCATAACAATTCAGGCGGGGCTCAGGCCCCGCCTGAATATTCTATGCCTCAGCAGTGGACGCACACGGAGATATTCATGGCACGCAAGTATCGGAAATATATTTATAGCTTTTTTTTTGCCTCCATAGTGCTATTTTCTGCAAAATCGTCGTTTGCCGCCGGTCTCTGCTGTCAGCTTTCGAGCGGCGTGCAGGAAAGTCTTTCGGGCGTAGCTGCCCCTGCTTCCGAGGAACTTTCCGTACAATTCACTTACAGTTTCACCCGCATGGATAAGGTGATGCAAGGAACGTCTGTCACATCGTTGGATGAAGCGAGCTCGTCGACAAACTATACTTCACTACCCGTAAGCATGGACATGATCAAGCACACTTTTACCGCGGGATATGGTTTTTCGCCTAAGTTCAAAGGATTTGTTTCCCTGCCCTACCTCCGGAACACCATGAACATGACCATGAGCAATGGCGTGGGCCTGGGGTGGATGGATATGACCATGGAGCCGATCTCCGCTCCGGGAGACGCGACCGTCATGGGCCTCTACCGGATCTACACGGACCGAGAGATACGACCGAACAAGGCGCTCACCGCGGGAATCGGCATCAAAACGGCTACCGGCTCTTCAACGAAAACAACATCAAGCGGGAAATACGTCCATGCCCATATGCAGCCGGGCACCGGCTCCTGGGACCCTCTTGTTTCCCTGCTTTACACACAGATGATGAATCCTTTCCTGGTACAGGCGGACATGACCCATCAGTTTGCCACCAGGAACCGCCAAGGCTACGAGTTCGGCGATTCTACCGCGATCAATCTTGGTACGACCTATGCCGTGGCGCGGGAGTTTAACGTAAGCGCCGGCCTGACCTATCTCCATGTGGCTGGAGCAGATGACCGGGACGGTAAATATACGAACCTCAACAGTCTCATGGACGACCCCGCGAACACCGGAGGTGACAGTCTGTGGCTTTCTCCGGGAATTCAGGTGTTACCAATAAAGAATGCCATGATGGACGTGAAAGTGCAGCTCCCGGTCTGGGAAAACGTGAACGGCATACAACTGGTGACCCGCTACCGGGTGGTCATCGGCATGGCATACCGATTTTAAGTAAGAAATTGAAATTGCTTATTTTGAAAGGAGTAAGAAAAACATGGGCAAGCGGTTGATGTTACTGGCACTCGCCGTCACGGCCATCGGCATGGCGGCAATGGGCTGCAGCAGCAACAGCAGCGGTGTTTCAGGTCCTTCGGTAAATCTCGTGGGCAGCAAACAGGGGCAGGCTGTGGGATTCGCGGACGTTGACGGCGACGGCATCGAGGACAAGATCGTGGGCGCGCCCTATGCGGCATCCCCATCCGCCACGGGCGCGGCGCTTGTGTACACCGGTACGACCTCGTCAGGGTACGGCACGACCAACTCTGCCCTGCTCCAGGGCGGAGACGACAACTTCGGATGGGCCTTTGTGAACATGGGCGATGTGGATGGAGACGGAATAGCTGATTTCGCGATCAGCGCGATCCACGGAAGCGGCGACGACCCTGCTGACACCTCCCTCTCCGGCACGGTCACGATCTACAAAGGCGGCGGCAACGGCCGGATCATCAAGAAGATCGGCGGCGACGGTCCCATGGACAAGTTCGGCTATGCTCTCGCGGCCGGCGACGTGAACGGTGATGGAAAACCCGACCTCGTGGTCAGTGCGCCATTCAACACCAATGATCCCAACTTCTACCAGAAGGGCGCCGTCTATGGGTATTTCGCGCCGGACTTCGCCAGTCGCATCGCACTTTACTCATCCACATCGAACTCGACGCTTGGTCTCGGCGTTGCCGCAGGAGACGTGAACGGAGACGGCGTCGCCGATCTGCTCATGTCCTCGAGCGGCAAGGTCCTGGTGTATTTCGGCGGAGCTAATTTCGCGCCGGCGATCGATTCACCGGACATCGCCCTGACATCCTCCGCGAGCGGTTTCGGCAAGGCCATTGCCGTGATCGGCGATCTTGACGGCGACGGAAAGCGCGAGATCGCCATTGGCGCTCCGAATGCAATGATCAACACCTACCGCGATACGGGCAGCGTTTATATCGTCAAAGGATCGGCAGCGGGAGCGGTAAGTCTTAATGCTCCATCTGCGTCCCTTGTAGTGCGCATCGATGGAGCGGGCTTGTTCAGCAGGTTCGGAGCGTCCGTCACTGCACTGGGAGACGTAGACAACGACGGCAAGCCTGACTTCGCGGTCGGCGCGCCCATGACCGACGTAACCACATCATCAGGCCAGAACATCCTGAGCGGCAAGGTATATCTCTTCAAGGGAAAAGACATCGCCTCAACAACAACCATCGCCAATGCAACGGAATTCGAGGGCCTGGTGAAAAACCAGCAGTTCGGCACGTCCTTGGCAAAAAGCGCGAGCGGCAGCCTCCTCATCGGAGCCCCCCGTTCGAACATGGATACCGGCGGCGTAATGATGGTCGATCCCGCGACCGGCCAGACGGTAGCGGGCGGAAGCAGCGGCGGCGCGACCGGCGGCACCGGCGACTGTCATTGATCAAGACATGAAACCAAGGAGGAGTCAATTATCATGAAACGCAAGTTGATCGCAACGGCAATTATCGGGATGCTCAGCATCGCCGTTTTCGGCATGCTCTACGCGCAGACGGCGAGCTATGATTCATCGAATTTCAACGCCGACGCCCGAAAACTCCAGCCCGCGCCCACGGGCCACACAGTGGGCAAGGACAGCGGACCCGGCGAAGGCCTGCACAACTCCGGCGAGGATTGCGCCATCTGTCACACCACGAACGGCAAGGCGGGCAACTACGTGTTCACCGTCGGAGGAACGATCTATGAAGACCGGGCCGCGCGAAGGCCGCTCAAGGGCGCTGAAGTGATCCTGCAGGATTACGCGGGAAACGTGATCAGCATGACCACGAACGACGCCGGCAATTTCTGGACCTACGCAGATATCGCGAGCAATCCCTATACCGTCGCCAGCCATAGCGGCGTTACCCATTTACTCTTTACGGTCAACGCCGACGGCTCGGTAACTCCTGCAAATCCGTCCGATTCCCGGACCTGGCTGTACAAGGCATGGATCAGAAATCCCGACGGCGCGATCCGACAGATGGTGACCATCGCCCCGGTCGGCGGCTCCACGGGGACCGTGCCGCGCATGAGTTGCAACATGCACCACTCCCCCTTTGGCAGCACCGGCGCCGCGTGGGCATCGAGAAAGAGCTCGCTTGCCGCCTATCCGGCTTCATCGCTCAGCTTCCGCAAACACATTCTGCCCATATTCGTCAGCAAGTGCGCTCCCTGCCATGTTCCCGGGGCAAAGGCAACCCGGCTCGTGACGATAAGCGACGTGTACACGCAGACTACTTTCACATACGTTTCCCTGGCGAACACCGCGGTAACGTCAATTGATTACAGCAGCGGCCAGGATTTTACGTCTTATGCGGGATCGGTGTACACGAGCGGCTCGACGACCGTGACCAAACAGGGCATCAAGGATTTCGTCAATACATCAAGTCCTGATGAAAGCCCCCTCCTGACGAAAGCAATCGTCCAGGAACCGGGGACGACCATTCATGCAGGTGGTTCTTTCTGGAAGACTGAAGACAACGATTACAAAGCAATCAGACAGTGGATCGCGGAAGGCGCACAGAATAATTAATATCGTGTCATTATCAGCGGGACCGGCTTGCCAAGCCGGTCCCGCTGCGGTAATATGGTGCGGGAGTATTTTACATGAAAAAGACCATAACGCACCGCGTGTTGACCAGCATCCTTCTCCTGAGCGCCTTTGCAACGCTGCTGATCTCCTGCTCGCGCCAGCCTAAATATGACGCCCCGCCGATCTCAGGGAATGAAATTGTCATTGACATCCCTTCCCTCCCCCTGGAAACACCGCGCTTCTATACCTATCCGGTGAAGAACAGAAAAGTCTCGTTCTTCCTGCTCAAGCTGAATAACGGCGTTTTTGCCTTCTTCGACGCCTGCGTCAGCTGCTATCCGCAAAAACGCGGTTATGCCTACAAGGACGGCCGGGTGACCTGCCGGGCCTGCAACATGAGTTTTTCGATCTACAAGCTGGAAAAGGGTCTGGGCGGGTGTTTTCCGATCAAGATCGACGGCGAGGTCAGGGGAACGAATTATCACATCCCGATTTCCCTCGTTGAGCAGAACGCGGGAAAATTCTGACGTTCAAAGAAACCGGCACATG
>Ga0224495_10000933_pt1 | contig 21843 bp, 12 predicted proteins | sample SF_Jul11_sed_USG_FD_168128 | JGI IMG/M metagenome (GOLD analysis project Ga0224495, IMG submission 168128) | Sediment microbial communities from San Francisco Bay, California, United States - SF_Jul11_sed_USGS_4_1 | ecosystem: Environmental > Aquatic > Marine > Sediment | place: USA: California...
ACTCATCGATCAACATCGCTTTCATATCTGGCTATAGCATCCGGGGTCATAATATACCGAAGCACAACTGTGCTGCGCCGTGTTTTGAAACCGCAGCCACATGGCTCGCACCTTCCTTGTTCACGTCATCGATAGCTGCCTGCCTGCCTTAGTATCGCCTCAAATTCCCCGATTGGTATCGGCTTGCCAAACAGATAACCCTGGAAGCTTGTGCAGCCCATGCCCATGAGAATCTTCAGTTGCTCCCCGGTCTCCACGCCTTCTGCGATGACATCCAGATCGAGAGTATTTGCAATCGCGATGATGGTTCTCACGATTGCCCTGTCGCTGGGGTCGGCAGCAATATCGCGCACAAACGATTGGTCTATCTTGACCTGGTCGAACGGCAATTGCTTGAGATATTGCAGGGACGAATACCCGGTGCCGAAGTCATCCAATGAAAACTGCACTCCGATATCGTTCAGGGCATTCATCGTTGCAACAACGTCTTTGGCGTCATGGAGCAGCAGGCTTTCCGTAAGCTCCAGTTTGAGCAGCCTGGGGTCGATGGCATGACGGTGTACTGCGTCCCGTACCTGCGCCACGAACTCTTTTTGCCTGAATTGCCTCGCGCTCACGTTCACTGCCAGAACAAAATCCCGTGTAAGTTCTTCATGCTGCCATGTCTTGAGCTGGATGCAGGCTGTCTCCAGCAGCCATTCGCCGATCGACAGTATCAACCCGGTTTCTTCCGCCAACGGAATGAATTCAGCTGGCAAAACCAGACCGCGTTCGGGATGCACCCAGCGGATCAATGCCTCGGCGCCCAATATCCGGTTCGCCCCGTCCACCTGGACATGGTAATGCAATTGAAAATCTCCCCGCTCGATGGCTAGCCGCAATTCGTGTTCAAGGGCCGCGTGTGCCTGGACTGAGACCTGCATTTCGGGGTCGAAGAAGCACATGGTGTTGCGACCGGATTTCTTGGCCTGATACATCGCGATGTCAGCCTGCTTCATCAACTCTTCGATTGACGTTTGCTTCTCGTCAAAAACGGTGGCTCCGATACTGGGCGTGCTGCGGTACAGATGCCCGGCGAGCTGATACGGTTTACGGAGGTTCGACAGTATCTTCTTGCAGATGAGTTCTGTCTGGGATGCAGCGTCGACAAGCCTTTCGCTCAGGCCTTCCATTATCAACATGAATTCGTCGCCGCCCAACCGCGCCACGGTATCGCCATCGCGAACACACAAGGCGAGACGCTGCGCGACCTGCTTGAGCAGCAAGTCTCCGATGTCATGACCGAGCGTGTCATTGAGTGTCTTGAAATGATCGAGATCGATAAACAGCAGCGCACTTTTCAAACCGCTACGCATGCTGGTTGCCATCGCGTGTTGCAGCCGATCCATCAGCAAACGCCTGTTCGGCATGTTGGTGAGCGGGTCATAGAACGCCAGACGCTGTATCTCCTCTTCTGCCGCCTTGCGCTCGGTAATGTTCCTCATGAAGGCAATATTGAGTTTCTTGCCCTCAAAATTGACTAGGTTCGCGACAACCTCGACCGGGAACGTGGAGCCATCCCTGCGCCTGTGTATAGTCTCGAAGTGCAGGTGTTCCTCCTGCTGCAGCCTGCGCCACTGGTTAGGCCAATTATCGGGAGTCGACTTCGGGTTGATATCCGGAACACGCAACTCAAGCATTTCTTTTGTACTATAGCCGTATTCGTGACAAGCCGCCGCATTGGCGTAGACGATGCGCGCATGCTCATCCACCCAGATAATGTCATCCGGTGCATGGTCGCTGACGTACTGGGTGATCAGAAGTTTTTTTTCTTCCTGCTTGCGCTCAAAAATATTCCTGACATACACGACATTGAATTCCTTGCCCTCGAACTTGACGAGGTTGGCGGAAATTTCTACCGGAAAAATGGAGCCGTCCTTGCGGCTGTGCGTTGTTTCGAAGATCAGGGTGCCCTCTTGCCGCAATTTTTCCCAGTGTTCAGGCCACTTTTCAGGGTTGGAACCGGGGTCGATATCGAAGATGGATTTCGCAAGAAGCTCTTCTTTTGCATATCCGTAGTCGCGGCATGCAGCTTCATTGACATAGACGATGCGCGCCTGTTCATCAGTCCACATGATGTTGTCGGGCGCATGGTCGCTGACAAACTGGTTGAGCAGCAGGTTTTCCTCGGTACGTTTGCGCTCGGTGATGTCGATACCGATATTCACCATGAATTCCATGTTGCCGCTTGCATCGTTGAGCCGGGTATTGCTCCACTCTATCAAAAAGAGTTTGCCGCCTTTGCTCAACCAGTGATTGTTATATTTTACCGAGTTGCCCACAGGCAGATTCAACGGCCCGTCAAAAGCATTTTCGCGGATATTGCCGGCATCTTCCGGCGGCAGCAGTATGTCCCACGGATATTTTCCCTCGACTTCGCCAAAGCTGTAGCCGCTCAGCTTTTCGCTCGCATGGTTGAAGCGCACGATACGCCCGGTCTTGTCCAGCACAACCACCAGCACCCCGGCGTGATTAATGACGGAATCGGCCAATTTTTCCATTCGCGACTCGCTCTCGCGCAGTTGCTTGACCGTGATCAGGGCGCTCATGGCATCCGCTATCCGGTGGGCAATTGCGGAAAACAGTTGCAGCTCATACTCGTCGTGTTTCACCGCATCCGCACAATGGTGCAGGCCGAACAGCCACGCTTTGCCGATTTTCGGACGCAGGGCTATCGACAATTGGGATTTGACCGAGAAGAGCTCGGCAATGCTCGGCGGCACGGGGTGGCCGATATCCGGCGCATATTGGACAGCGCCGTTTGCTCCGAGCGATTCGCTGAATACCGAGGAAGTATCGCTTTTCATCGGCATGTCCACACCCAGCGCGAACAACCCGGGCCATTCCGGGCGGGTTCGCTCCATGGGCACACTCCATGACGGCGCATCGGGATCGCATGGGTACAGGAACCAGGCACGATCGGCATTGAAAACATCAAGCGTCAGATCCAGAACACCAGTCAGGACGTCTTGCAGGTTATCGCTGTCCAGGCTGATTTTCGTGATCCGATCCAGCAAATCCAGTTGCCGAAGGCGATGCTCAATATCGAGGGGTATATGCTCTGAAGTCATCATTCAATGGAATACCTTCGCAGGTACGATAACGATAGCAGCATGGTAGGGAAAATGATATATCAAAGCGCGTCCAACTTCCGCTTGCGGAACATCCCGGACGGTTATACTAATGATGCAGTTAATGGACAGGGCTAAACAGGCCTTAATGGGTCAGCTCAATCTGCACCCGATTGTTGCGCGGCGAAGAAGTGGCAAGCACGATCCACTTCATCGCGCCCCAGCCGCCGCATGTGCATATCTGCGACACCAAGGTTAAACCGGCGTCGCAAGGAATATCCCTGATCGGTACGGAGATCAAACATCACCAACGTTAGGAAGCCATGCAACAAGACGACACTTCGGTCCGCATCAGATACCTGGTTTATTCGCTGTTAACAGTTGTCGCATTGGCAGCCATGGCATCCGCTTATTCCGAGCGGGTGTTGCGAGTCTCGATGATGCCTGACGAATCGCCATCGATACAGCGGCGCAAGCTAAAGCCGCTGACCGATTATCTCGTGCAGAAAATCGGCATCAAAATGGAATACCGGCCGATGGCGAGCGGCGACGCTTTGGTGGAATCGTTCGTCTATCATGAACTGGACCTGGTCTGGATCGACGGCGCTACGCTAGACCGCGCCAAATTGCGCAGCATGGAGCAGGTCATTCCGCTGGTGCAGCGTGCAGCAATCGATACAGCGCACACCGCTCTCGGCCATGACGACAACACCTGGGCGGTGCGGGCGGACATGGAAGCCGATCTGCGCGAAAGATTGACCGATGCTTTTCTCGCGCTGAACAGGAACAATGCGCAGGACAGGGAGATCCTGGACCTGCAGCGCGCCAGCAGGTACATACCGGCCAACTGAAAGCCACGCTGCCATGGAATCGACCGAGCGCCGAACTCAGCCTGACCCAAGGCGGGCATATCATTGCGCATGAGGCACCAGGACAAAATCCGAAGGAAACAGTGACCTGTCCCCGATTGCTTCCATGACATTCGCATGACCTCGTTCATGGCTTGCAGCGATCAAATCCGGGTTTTGCGCCCGCTCAACGAAATTCACCAGACCATTCATTTTGGAAACTCAACCACCCGTCGGTTGAGCATTGACCCTTGCACCTGCCACCCCCCAAAGTGAGTTCGTTTGTTCCTGAATGCCGGTTAGATCTGCGTTGGTTCTATCACTATACGAAAGGAAAAATAACATGAATGAACTCGTTTATCCGCGTGAACGCATGCTAGGCACCATCACCCTGATACTCGGCCTCCTGGTTTGGCTGGGCCTGATTGCAGGCACTTTCGGTGGCGCACTGATCGGACTGGCGCTCGGATTCGTGCTGTACCTGTTCGCACAATCCGCACTGATCGCACATATCAAGGGCAATGGCGTCGAATTGTCAGAAGCACAATTTCCCGACCTGCACGCGCAATACACCGCCTGTTGCGATCGGCTGCAGATCAAGACGCGCCCGCAAGCCTACATCCTGAACGGCAACGGCGGACTCAATGCATTTGCCACCAAATTCCTTGGTACGCAATACGTTGTGCTGATGTCGGACGTGGTCGATGCGATGAAAAAACATGCAGACGGCGTTCGTTTCTATATTGGTCACGAGCTTGGCCACTTGCGCATGAAGCATTTGAGCGGACACCTGTTTCGCTGGCCTGTGCTATGGCTGCCGCTGCTCGGCGCTGCGTATTCCCGCGCCCAGGAAAGCACGTGCGATCGCCACGGGCTGGCCTGCAGCGGGTCGCCCGAAGGTGCCGCGCGTGCGCTGGCCGCGCTGTCGGCCGGTGCAGAACGATGGGAAAATATCGACGTTGCCGCCTATCTGAGACAGACAAGCCATGCGTCCGGCTTCTGGATGTCATTCCATGAACTCATCGCCGGCTATCCATGGCTGACCAAACGCACAGCCCGGGTGATGGACACCAAAGCGCCAATGCCATCACGCAATGGCCTGGCCTATTTCCTGGCGGCATTCATACCGTACGCCGGACGCTTGGGCGCGGGCTTCGGATTCCTGATGCTGGTGTACATCGTGGGCGTGATGGCAGCCGTAGCCGTTCCTGCATACCAGGACTACACGGTCAGGGCCAAGGTAAGCACTGCTGTCATCGCTACGCAACCAATGCGCGAAGCGCTGGGCAATTACTACCAATCCAAACAGGACATCCCCGAATCGTTGGATGTTGTCGGCATTCCGTCGAAACTGCCTGATGGCACCGAGTTGATGCTCGACACCGAGCATATGGTACTCACCGTCAGCACAATGCAGGGCGAAATCATTTTCACACCCAAGGCCGATGACAACGGTCGCATCATCTGGAGCTGCACGAACGGCGAAGGGATAAAGCCGACGCAACTCCCCCCATCGTGCCATTAATGAACCCGAAGGGAACAGGCAGCAACAGAAAATCAAACAATTCATTCAACCGGGTGCCGCGCGATCATCTCTCGTGGCATCCGCAGAATTCAGACTTTGGCTGACTGCTCCCGGAATTATCGAAAGCCTCCCGCATGCCTAAATCAAATGCCGCCAAACGACGGCGTGTCTTCCATAGCCAGACTGATAACTGGCAAACCGTCACGGTAAAAGTAAAGAAAACGCTGAACAAGGACGGTTCTGTCGTTCCCGCAAAGGCGGGAACCCGGTCAACTCAATAAACCGGATTCCCGCTTTCGCCGGAATGACGGCTCATTCAGCTCTTCCTTGAATGTGTCGCCCATGAGCTTATGGCTTATGTTTGATGCAACTTCGGCTCGTTATCCATCGAAAAGGGCGCGTTCTTGCGCAACATCGCTTTGCGTCAGGCGCGGTGACGGCTCCCGCAGGTAATCACGCCGCCGGTGATCATGTGCGCAGCGTGCAGGGAAATTATTGGCGCATCTTCAAATGGCCGCTTCTGCTCCAAATGACCCACCAAATCTCTTTGACTTCAGTCCGGATCAGCATAAATAGATTCATACTATTTGCCTGGCAACCAATCAGGAGTAGCTCAATCATGTATCCGTCCCTGCGACATACCCGCTAGTGCCGATACGCCTGGAATACAATCCTGATGACGACAGCCTCGCGGCAACCGCTATTGCCGGGCATCATTTGATCGATCAGAATTTCAAGAGTTACAAGCGCGACCTGATCAAGGAGTTTGGTCCCGGTGATTATCGGGAAAGCGTGGGCTCCAATGCGGTAACGCAGTTGCTCAGCGAATATTCTGCAAGCATGCCGAAGTGTTGAAACGCCAGTCTTTATCACACATTGGTAGAGTCAGGCTTGGGCGTTTTGAAGGATGCGATGACAGACCGCATTGGGGCGGCACATCTACCACCACCCCAACCATGCAAGCGGAACCTGGCGTGCGGCAGAATTGTTGCTGCGGAGTCAAAGGTAGTTGCACACACATTTCAAAATCATCTAGCTCATTTCCATCTCGACGTGGTGATCCCTGTGGTCGTCAATAAGGGGGATTATGCCTTGCGGTCGGCCTGTCCCATCTACGCCGGCTCCATTTACCGGTACACCGTCCACCGTAACGCGGATCTCATGCCCCGGCTGTTCACCGACGCGCTTGATCGTGATGTGATAGAAGGTGTCGCGAAAACGGTAATGGATTCTGTATTCATGCCAATGGGCCGGGATGCATGGCGCAATACGCAGATGGCCTGCTTCCAGTTGCAGGCCCAACAATGTTTCCAAGGTCAGCCGGTACATCCAGCCTGCTGCGCCGGTGTACCAGGTCCAGCCGCCACGTCCCGTATGCGGTGCTGCACCGTAGATATCCGCGCTCATGACATAAGGCTCTACTTTGTAGCGTTCGCTCTCCTCAGGCTGGCTGCCGCGATTGATGGGGTTGAGCATGGCGAACAATTCCCACGCGCGTTCCTTGTCGCCCATCATGGCGAATGCGGTGGCGGCCCATATGGCGGCGTGGGTATATTGGCCGCCGTTCTCGCGCACCCCAGGCACGTAGCCTTTGATATAACCGGGCTCAAGCGCTGATTTGTCGAAGGGAGGGTCGAGCAATTGGATCAATTGTGCATCTCGGCGCACCAGCCGTTTGTCTACCTCGGCCATCGCCTGACGTGCGCGGGCGGGATCGCCGCCACCGGAGATGATCGCCCAGCTCTGGCTGATCGAATCGATCTGGCATTCTTCATTCCCGGCTGAACCCAGGGGTGTACCGTCGTCGAACCAGGCGCGTTTATACCAGTCTCCATCCCAGCCATTAGCCTCGATGTTGGCGAGCAGTTGTGACGCCTGCTCTTTGCACATATCGGCAAAGTCTTCGTCATTTCGGCTGCGTGCAAGCTGTGAAAACTGCTGCAGGTTGTCGTAGAGGAACCACGCCAACCAAACGCTCTCGCCCCTGCCATCACGACCGACGAGATTCATGCCATCGTTCCAGTCGCCGCAGCCCATCAGCGGCAGTTGATGTACGCCAAAGCGCAGACCATGCTTGATTGCACGCACGCAATGCATATAGAGGCTGGCTGCTTCAGCAGAACGTAGCGGCTGATCGTAGTAAGCCTCCTCTTCGGCATTCAACTCGCGGCCCTCCAGGAAATGCACCCGCTCGTCGAGCACGCCCTTATCGCCGGTCGCCATTACATAACGGCAGGTTGCATAGGGCAGCCACAGATAATCATCGGAGAAATGGGTTCGCACGCCTTGACCGTTTGGCGGATGCCACCAGTGTTGCACATCACCCCGAAGGAACTGGCGCCCGGCGCAACGGATCAAATGTTCGCGAGCAAGCCAAGGCGTTGCATGGATCAATGCCATGGTGTCCTGCAATTGGTCGCGGAAACCGTATGCGCCTCCGGATTGATAGTAGCCGCTGCGCCCCCACAGCCTGCAGGAGAGCGTCTGGTAGATCAGCCAGCCGTTGGTCAAAATATCCAAAGCGGGATCCGGTGTCTCTACATGCACCGCACCCAGCGTGTGGTTCCAGAATTCCCACACCGATTCCAGTGCCTGACGTGCGCCGGCCGGCCCGCTAAATCTATGGATAAGATGCTGCACCTCGTCGGTATCACCGGCCGCGCCGAAGATGAACACGATTTCGCGCTCTTGTCCGTCGGCCAGTTCGATCTGGGACTGCATCGCTGCGCACGGATCAAGGCCCGCGCCGGTCTTGCCCGACAATCGCTTGCGGCGCATCGCTGCCGGGTTGGCCAGTGTACCGTTGCGACCGATGAACTCGGTCCTGTTTCCGCTCACCGCACGCTCCGACTCGCTGACCTGCACAAAGACGACGCGATTGGCGTATTCGCGGCCATAGGCATTGCGCGCAAACAGCGCCCCGCTGTGCGGATCCGTTTCGGTGACAATGTGCATCTGATTGGCATGTCGCCACTCGCCGAGCACCAGCTCCCAGTAACCGGTCAAAGATAACTTTCGCGCGCGCCCGGAATGGTTGTGCAGCTTTATCACCACAAACTTCACCGGTGCATCCATTGCCACGTAGGTGAAGAGTTCCGAGGAGATGCCGGCTTCGAAATGTTCGAACACGCTGTAACCAAACCCGTGCCGGCACACATAGCCGGACTTGCTGAAGGCCGGCGACGGAGTCGGCGACCAGAATGCACCTGTCTCCTCGTCGCGGATGTAAAGCGCTTCTCCGCTGCTGTCGCTGAGCGGATCATTGTGCCATGTGGTCAGGCGGAACTCGTGAGCGTTTTCCACCCAGGTATAGGAGTTGCCGCTCTCGCTGATGACCGTGCCGATGTGTGGGCTGGCGATCACATTGACCCACGGTGCAGGCGTGCTCTGGCCCGGTTCAAGGGTGACGACGTATTCATGCCCGTCGGGTGTGAAGCCCCCCAGTCCGTTGCAGAAAACGCGTTCGCGCACCGTCAGCGGATGTGCCGGTTCAGCTTCCGGTTGCAACAATGGCTCCAGGCCCTCCGGCATGCGCTCTGCCGGCGCGCGGCGTTCCACCTGCTCGGCCAACGTTTCGGCGGTATCGGTAATGACGACACGGGCGACAGTCTGAAGCAAGACCCGATCTTCCTCGGTAAGTTCTTCGGTGCGCCGCACGAAGACCCCGCCCGGCTTGTCGATGATCTGCGCTTCGGAGCCCGCGTTGATCAACCCCATGATCCGGTCTTGCAGAACTGCCCGGTATCCGGAGAAATCCTCGTTCACGATGATCAGGTCAACAGTCAGCCCCTTCATCCGCCAATAGGCATGGGCTTGCAGCAACTGCTTGACCAGATCGATGCGATTCAGATCGCCGATGCGTAGCAGCACGATGGGCAGATCACCCGAGACGCCAAAGCGCCACAGTCCGGACTGGCCAAGCTGGTTGCGGGAAATGACGCTTGGCGCGGCGCGGCGCAAGGCATTGCCGTAAATTACGGAACCGGCCAGGCGGCCAAAGACCTGGGCATCGGCTTCACTTGCGTTGATATGGCGCTGCACCTCCTGGCTTTGGAACCAGGCCATTTCAAAGGCGCGTTCAACGAAGTGCCGGTCACAATACTTTTCAAGCAAAGCCAATGCTGCCTCGCGCGTGTCCGCGACGCCGGAGATGATCTGCACTGTTGCCGATTCGTCGGCTGACAAACTGATGGTGCGGCGGATCGCCACGATGGGATCAAGCACCGAGCCATCGGTGTTCGATAGCGTCGACGCGGGGTCACCGCCATCGAGTACCACCGGGTTGGCTGCTGTTCGACCCCGGCCGATGAATCTGGCACGGTCAGTCTCGAAAGATGGCTCATCGAAAACTGCGCCGGGTGCAACCAAGAGATGAAACATCCACGGCACAGACTCACCCGGTGTGCGGCGGCGCCTAGTGCAGAGGATCGCCTGTCGCTCGGGCAGTATCTCGGTTTGTACGAACAGGTTACTGAAAGAGCGATGGGCCAGGTCGGCATTCAACGGTGCCAACACCACCTCCGCATAACTCGTCACTTCTATGTGACGGGTACCGGACGACTGGTTGGTGAGCGTGACACGCCGGATCTCGACGTCATCTTCGGGTGAAACACTGATCTCGGTGTGTGCTTCGATCGACTGGTCGCGTCGCCGGTATTCAGCGCGCGCCTGCACGAAGATCGCCTCGTAGTGATCGGCCTTGCACAGTGTCGGTTGATATGCGGTTGACCAGAAACGCCCGGTGTCGCGGTCGCGCAAGTAAATGAAGGTGCCCCAGCAATCGCACGTGGCGTCTTCGCGCCAACGGGTAACGGCCATGTTACGGCAGCGGCTGTAACCGCCACCGGCAGTGGTCGCCATGACGTGGTACTTGCCATTGGACAAAAGGTGAACTTCAGGTGTCGGCGTGTTCGGGTCGGTAAACACGCGCATGATCGTGCCCGATTCAGCGGCGGGTGGGTGCGCGGCGGCATTCACTTCAGCAGCGTGCGGGTGCAACATCGCGCTCTTCTTCGGTACCCGCTCCTGCAGCAATAGTTCCGTTGCCCGTACCAGCGGCGCTGACATGAAGCGGCGCTGCATGGGTTGATCAAGCAATAGATGCTCAAATGCCAACAGGCTCATCCCCTGGTGATGCGCCATGAAGGCATGAACAATGGCGTTACTCTTGCCGCGCGGCACACGCGATGGCGTGTAATCGACCGCCTCGTAAAACCCATAGTTGCCGAGGAAACCCTGGTCAGCCAGCGTCTGCAGATTGCGACACGCTTCCAGCGGCATCACCGTCAAAGCCAGTGCGCTGGCGTAAGGGGCGATGACCAGGTCATCTCCCAGTCCCCGCTTGAAGCCCAGTCCGGGTACGCCGAAAGCCCGGTATTGATAGACATGGTGCATATCAGTGGCGTTATAGCAGGACTCGGAAATACCCCAGGGCACAGCGCGTTGACGGCCGTATTCGATCTGGCGCGACACTGCGGCTCTGCAGGTCTGTGACAACAATGTGTTCTCGAAACTCGGCATGATCAGCTGAGGCATGAGGTACTCGAACATCGAGCCGCTCCACGAAATCAAACTCACGTCGCCGTCATGGCTTGTCAGCAGGCGACCAAGTGCGAACCAATGCTTCTGCGGCAGCTGTCCCTGCGCGATGAGCAGGAAACTGGCCAAACGCGCTTCCGATGCCAGCAGGTCGTAACAGGAAGGGTCGCGGCGCCGTTCGCCCACATCGTAACCGATGCTCAACAAGCCGCAAGACGCATCGTAGAGAAATTCAAAATCCATCACCGCCAGTTCGCGGCAACGATCGACCAAATCGTCGATGGTTTTGAGGCGCTCCACCGCGTGCTTATAACGTGAGCCTGCTGTCGAATCAGTATTGCCGGATTTCTCTCTGGCCAACTCAGCCAGTGTCGGGATGCTGCCAAACTGTTGCGGCTCGGCCACCAGGAATCCAATATCATCACGAAGTGCGCTGGCTTGCCGGTCGAACGCCTGCGCCCAGTAATACAGTTCGCCATCGATATCGATATCCGTTGGCAGCCATGCAACCACTCCGCCGCCGATACGGTGAATCTCGTCCAGCAAGAGTTCGGCGGCCTCCAGTGTCTGTGGCGGTCCGTTCAGTGTGAGCGAGTGTAATGTGTCCTGCAGAACCTTGATCTTCTTTGCAAGATCCGGGGTCGGAGACGCGGGCACATGTTCGGCAAGCAGCCGCAAGGTATCCTGCAGTCCGTGAAAGGAGTTTGCCGGCAGCACCGGCTGATCCTTCAACTCAGCCAGCCCGGCCTGCAAGGTGAGCAAACTGCCGGCCAGGTTGCCGCTGTCCACTGAAGAGACGTATTGCGGACGTAGCGGTTTCAGCGTGTGCGTGTCGTACCAGTTATAGAAATGGCCACGGTAGCGTTCCAGCTTTTCCATCGTCGCCAGTGTGTTTCCGGTGAGTCGCAGAAGATCGCCTGCGGTGATGTAACCGAAATCGTACGCCGACAGGTTCGCCAGCAGTGACATGCCGATATTGGTTGGCGAAGTTCGCGAGGCGATCACCGGTTCCGGGTGTTCCTGGAAATTGTCGGGCGGCAGCCAGTTATCATCCGGGCCGACAAAGTCCGCGAAGAAGCGCCATGTGCGCCGGGCCGATGTCCGCAGGAATAAACGCTGATCAACAGTCAACTCTGGAGCGGGGGACCGTAGCGGCTTGCTGATCCACCAACCGACCCCGGGCGACACAAGCCAGAACAGCAACAAGGGCGCACAGAAGAGCAGCTCGGCATCACTCAAAGTCAAGGCGAGCACCAGCGCCACGACGGGTGCGATCCACATCTCTTTGAAAAAATCGGCCAGCGTGCGACTTGCGTTACGGCGTGCGTAGGAACTCATATGCCAAAGCAACAATCCGCGCCGCGTGAACAGCATGCGCACACCCGAGCGCAAGATCGCATCCAGGCAGATCAGCGTGTCGTAGGGCAACAGGGTCAGGGTCAGCAAAGCGTGCGCGATCGGGCGGCCTGCGGATTTGCCTGTCTGGACCAGGTGCACCGGCCAATAACGCTCTTCAGGCTTGCGGATGAACTCGACCATGCTCGATAACATGCCGGGCAAAAACACCACCGCCAAGACCAGCAGGCTCCAGAACCACGCCGGTCCCGGGCCAAACAGCCAGCCGCCGATCAATAAAGCAAGCAGTGCCGGTGATACCAGGCTGCGACGCAGGTTGTCGAAAATCTTCCATATCGACAATGCCGAGAGCGGATTCGGCTGGCGCTTTGGTTTTGACCCGTTTGATCGGTCCGGTCCGGGCACACTCGGCAGCAGCCAGCCGGCGAGCTGCCAGTCACCGCGTATCCACCGGTGGCGACGGCTGGCCTCGATAGCGTAGCTGGCCGGATGCTCCTCAATGAGATCGACATCGGTCACCAGTGCCGAACGCGCATAGCCGCTTTCCAGCAAGTCGTGGCTGAGAATGAGATTGTCAGGGAAGCGCCCATCGACGGCCTGTCGGAAAGCATCCACATCGTAGATGCCCTTGCCGATGAAGGAACCTTCGCCAAACACATCCTGGTATACATCCGATACTTCGCGCGTGTAAGGATCGATACCCGACTCACCCGCGAAGAGTCTGGTGAATCGCGACAGACCCGCACTGATCAGGTTGATCGAAGCGCGCGGTTGAAGGATCGCATAGCCTTCTACGATGCGCCCCTTGTCGGCATCGTAGACCGGCCGATTGAGCGGATGAGCGATGTTTCCGACCAGTGTGCGTGCCGCGTCCCGGGGCAGTTGCGTGTCGGTGTCCAGGGTGATGACGTACTTGACCGAAGCGAGGATGGAGGTATCACCGACAATGTCCGAAAACGCGGCTTGCGCTTCACCGCGCAGCAAGGCATTGAATTGTTCCAGTTTGCCGCGCTTGCGTTCATAGCCCATCCATACCTGTTCGTAATCATTCCACACGCGAGGTCGGTGAAACAGGTAGAAGATGCTCGGGCGATCTTCGCTGTAGGTCTCATTGAGCGCATCAACAGCGGCGCGTGCGTGGGCAAGCAAAGCCTCATCACCCGGCTGAACGCATTCGGGAGCGTCACGAAAATCCGTCAGCAAGGCAAAGAACAGATTGGGGTCGCGATTGCCGAGATAGCGGATCTCTAGTGCGTCGAGCAAAACATCGATCTCTTGCGGTTTGCTCAACAGGGTGGGAACCACCACCATGGTGCGGTGAATATCCGGAATGCCCTTCGAATAATCCATGCGGGGCAAGGCACGGGGCGGCAGGAGCAACGTGACGAACATGTTCACCAGCGGCACAGCCAGCGCCGAAAAGCCGAGGATGCCGGTGATCGCAAAGAACCAGTAACGCCAATCGCCGGGCGCAATGCCGCCGGAAGCGGAAAGCACGGCCGAGGTCGCCAGTGCAGTGATCAACAAAATGGGGCTGAGGTAGATGGGCAGACGGAAGCGCCGGCTCGCTCGTTTGAACCGTGCCAGCGGCGTCAGACGGCAGCCGACCGCTCGCTCCAGCATCGGCCGACCGCGATCGACCAGGTAGTATCCGACATGGGCGCTGCGCTCGATGCCATCCAATTTCCTTGCTGCGGCCTGCGCCAGAACAACGGCTTCGCGTGCCACATCGAACTCACTGCGCGAACTGCCTCTCGCCACGTCTTCGATGACATGCCGGTAACGGTCGCGGGTGGCAAAATCCTGGCCGGCATACATCGCCACCGGGTCTTGACGCAATGTCTGCTCGACGACACTGAGCGACTCGACATAATCCCGCCAGTCCATCGTGCCGATGAAACGCAGACTGCCGATACTGTTTGCGATGGAGATCTGGTTGGTCGCAGCCGTTCGAGCGGCTGCCGCCGACAACTGCGTTGCAGAGATCCCTTGTTCGAGCAGATTTTGCTCGACCCAGGTTTGCACGAACGCCATTGCGGGCCCCTGAGCCTGAAGTCTTGCGTAAAACTCCTCCACAAACGGCGCGGTCAACAGCACATCGGCATTGGCAAACTCGGCCAGCAACTGGATGAGTTGTTTCGGTTCCCTTTCGGCTGTCACGAGCATGCGGTCTGCCCACAGGATGGCCGCGTCGCGTTCCTCACGCCGACGGGCGATACGCAAGCCGACGCGGCGCAGGTTTTCCAGCAGCGCCAATTGCAGCATGATCGGAAATGCCCACAATTCGCCCAGCTTCAGCGGTTCAGCGGATTGGTATGCGGCGATGAATTGGGTGGCGTTGTCGCTGTCGACGCGACCGTCCATGTGGGAGATCAACTCCAGTGCCAGGTCATAGATGCGGGGGAAACCGGCTGACGGGCCATCGGCCAGTCGCGGCAACTGCCGGCTGTATCCGCGCGGCAGATGCCGACGCGCCAGACCGATCTGCTGTTCGATCAGATAAAAATTGTCGAGTAACCATGCTTCTGCCGGCACGATTCGTTGTTCCGGTGCGGCCGCCGCTGTCACGACGTCGTATGCCGCCAGCAGGATGCGCTCATTATCATCCAGCCGTGGCAGCAACCTGTCCGGCCCCGGATGCAGATCGATCTTGTGCTGACCGGCCAGCGTTACCGCGTGACGCTTCAATTGCTCGATGCTGAACAGCTCCGAGCGAAGCAACTCGGTATCCTGGTCGTTGCGCAGCGTATTCCGGGCGCGTGCCAAAAACCCGATTTCTTTGATGACTATGAAATTCTCCTTGAACGAATTCGGGGTGGACAATGCAGCACTGGGCTTGTGACCAGAGCTTGCCGAAAACTCATGCTAGTACTTTAAGACTATCAGCCAGTTACGCGTGATCGCACAATCTTATGCTGTTTTGGCAGAGTTTGAGATTATCAAGGTAATAATGGAATACTCCGCTATCCGGCAGGAGAAACGCATAAGCTGGCGGAGATAGAAAACCTTGCCTACTTTAACATAAATGAAATGATGGCTTTGAATAGCCGCATCCGATTGTCAATACCAGCGGCTTCAGCGCCGTGACGGGATAATCCTATTTATGTGATGAGAGCGTCTGATGGTTGAATCGGGGGATACGCCACAGCGTGGCCTCTCGCGAAATCAGTATTAGGGCTGATCCGGAAAGAAACCCTGGTCTGCTGCCGATTGTTAGCGAAGCATGGGTTGGAGTTGAATGATATTCAGATCAAGGCCGGCATTTGTAAAGTTCAAAAGTGCGCTTGCCTAACTCTTGCGACTCACCCTTTACAACCGTATCCGCACCGGAATCTACCGCATCGTTGCGTGCCATTTGAAACAATTCACTTTCCACGACTTCTTCAAGTCGATTGATAAATCCAACTTTGGCAACAACGCTAACTATGGTTTTCCCCTTGGACTGACAGCCGCTAACCTGATTTGCATCGGCCAGAGACACCCGGTCTGATCCTTTGCGTTCCCCTATCATGCTGTTGGCGCAACCGCCCAACCCGACAATCAGCGGCAATATGACAGTTATAACTAACATTCCTTTTGAAAATCGCATGGCAAATCCTGTTTGACTCGGTAAAGTATATCGTTCGAAGAGTGTACTTTAATTTCGGAGCAACTGCTATCTGCGAACGCTTGGATACTATCCCGTGTTCTTCGAACCATACTACTATCCAGAATGCGATAGACCGAAACTAAGGGAACCTCTGATTAAGTCCCACATGGCCACGCTCGGGGTTTTCCGGGATGGGATGCAAGGCGTGCGAGGCGGCGAATGGTCGATCCCTTTCGCAACGAGCACAACGCCGCAGACCGCCCGGAAAACGCGAGCCCATACTGTTTGCAACAAAATCGCGCGCTCCTTGCGATCATCGCGATTTTGTCGACAACGCGGCTCATGGAGGACTTAATCAGAGGTTCCTAAGATACCTGTCTGTCCGCTTATGATGCGTATTCAACCAATAGGAGACATTCAATGGGTGTGATTTATAGTCAATACGGTGACTCTCACGGAGCCGACGTCCCCCCATCTTGAGTAGCACCTGATATTAGAGTTCAATCCCAACCATGAAGGAGCTCGGACATAAAGAAGCGAGTTGCAGAAGAACAGATCATTGGTTTCCTGAGGGAAGCGGCGAGGTGTCGTGCGTAGCCAGACCCATGAAGAAAAACCAAGTGGGTTGGCCATTAACCCGGCAAACCCACTTTAGTCATGACTATATTGGTAGCTATCAGCTTACTTCACATCAAACCGAATCTGTAACAGCAACCATGTCATTGCACTGTTTCACGTTTAGCATCTCTATGGGAGCGCTCTGACAACCCTGATGCCATTGATGAAGTCTCTGCCTCCCGTGTCATCTACTCTGCGATGGGAAACATGCAGCGTGTCCGAAGTGTTATTCCATGCTCCGCCGCGTGCAATGCGCAATGAGCAGTTGCCTGTCTCCCATGCGCTACCATCTACAGGCGCACCTTTGTAGTTGAAGTTGCCGCAGTCTTGCATCCACTCCCAGACATTGCCGCTCATGTCGTAGAGGCCCCATACATTGGCGCCGAGTTCTCCAACCGGATGCGTAGTCATTTTGCTGTTGTCAAGAAACCACCCGAGCTTTTCAACGGCACCGACTCCGCAATAGTCCTTGAGCACTCCTCCGACACTGCATGCATATTCCCACTGTGCCTCAGAGGGTAAGCTCACCTTTGTGCCTGTAGCCTTGCTCATTTTCTCGACAAAAGCCGAAGCATCATGCCAGCTGACCGAATCCACCGGGTTGTTTGGTCCCTTGAACACGCTGGGGTTGGAGCCGATCAATTGCTGGTATTGTTTTTGGGTCACTTCATAGCGTCCCATCCAGAAACCGTTGACGCAAACCTTGTGTACCGGCTTTTCCATCTCCGCGGCATTCACACCCATATCAAAGCAACCCGCAGGCACCCAGACGAACTCCATTCCGGTCTTGGGTTCCTTCCATACAGCACCTGCATTCGTCGCAGACGTGGATGACTGTTTGTCCTCTGCAGCTTGTGCATTGATGGCCATGGCTTGCAAACCAAGCAACAGCGTAACGAACAAATAATATTTTTTCATGGTACGTCCTCTTTAATTTAGTGATTGTTTCAAGTCATGCGTTTATCAGGCGCACATAACCCGTTTGTATTCGCAGCCATGAAAGAAATCCGGCAGCGGCATTTTTTATAAGGATTAAGGCATAGCCAAAAGCTACAACCCACCCTGAAAATCATCCTTCAAGATTTTGCGATATTAAAATCCTCCTTAATCTGGATTAAGAGGCTCGCACTTTAGGAGTACAGTCTTAAGGATCGCTTAAGTGCAATTCATCTATTCAATCGGGGTGTCGAATGGATTGTTCCGGAACAGCGATGTATTTGCGGCAATCAATCGAAAGCAGGAGGAGTCGCCGTGTATCGAAAGCAGTTGGGTGCGAAGTGCCGGTTACCGGCAGCAGATCGGGATGAATGTATTTATTGAACGGGATGGCATTTTATCAATACCAGCCCTGACAACTTTTGAGAAAGGCCGACTATGGAACCGGCGGCGCGTCTTGCGCGGCAATGCCCATGATAGGCAGATCCTCGCGGGGAATGTTTAGCGCCTCCAGCACCTTCAGCGCCGCGTAGGCATCGTTGGCCGCGTAGATCATTTGCCGCGGGTTGAGTTGAGGCTGCGACCAGTTGGAAGTGGTCACGTGCCGGGCCTTGGCAAAGCGCCGATTCAACACCAACCCCACCGCCGCCCGGACGCCCATCTCCTTGTGGTAGCCCTTCATGCTGAACACCGTATTGAGATCGACAACCGCATTGAAATGAACGCCCAGTTTCGCGAGGATATGCCCGCGATCCGACCTGAGGCCGAAGCCCACCTTGATGAGTTGTTCTGATTGCAGCAACTCCAACAGGAAAGTTCGCCCCTCCGCCCGATGCAATTGGAAAAGGTAGGCCTTGTCGTACAGGGCAAATTGCACCACGTGCGGCCCTTCGCTGACATCGCCCACGACAAACGTCGGCCTGGATTCGGTATCGAAACCAACAATCCCCGCCGCCATGATCTCGGCAGCGGCGGACGCGAACTCTTGGCTGCCGGTCGGGACATGGATGTGCGCAAGCTCAAGGCCCGCAAACGGCTCCAGCAGCTCGATCTCGGTTTTGGTCGGGACATTCTTATTCATGTGATGAGTGAACCTGATGTTTGAATCGGGGACGCGCCGCAGCATGGCCCCTCGCGAATGCGGTATTAGAACAGAACCGGAGTGAAACCGTGGGCTGACCTTGATTGTTCGAGGACGTAGGGCAAACAGCAGAACAGGCGATACCGACCCGATAAGCCATGTTCATTGATATTCAATTCTGCAGAGCGTAAGCTGTTTGTTCGGCAGTTCTACCTTCATCGACCCGCTCGTAAACAGGAGGAAACTATCATGCTAAATTCATCGATCAGACGTTTGACACGTTTCATTTTGACGATCCTAGTGCTGGGTCTCCCGAGCATGGCGAGTGCCCAACTGACGTTCAGCAGTATCGTGGTCTTCGGCACCAGCCTGTCCGATCCCGGCAATGCGTTCTCGATTCTGGCTCACCCGATAGCGGGCATGAATCTGGATAGCAACGTGAGTCAGAACAAGCCGCCCTACGATACGCTGGACGAGTCTCTCGTACCGAGCGCCCCTTATGCGAAGGGCGGGCATCATTTCAGCAACGGCGCGACGTGGATAGAACAATTCGCCCAAGGGCGCGGATTCGCGGCGGACGTCGGGGCAGCCTTCCAAAGCAACAGCCCCAAGGCGCGTAACTACGCCGTGGGCGGAGCACGGGCCACCGATTACCCGGCCCGTGTCAATCTGCCACAACAGGTACAGGCATTCCTGGCCGATGTCGGGCAAATGCCATCGGCGGATGCGCTTTATGTCTTCGAGATCGGAAACAACGACATTCGTGACGCCCTGGTTGTGTTCTTCACGGTGTATCAGTCAACACAAGACCAGGCCCAGGCTGCGGCAGCAGCGAATGCTGTGTTGACCAACGCCCTGAACAGCATCGCCGGCAATATTCACACGCTTTACACGCTCGGGGCGAAGAAATTTCTCGTCATGAACGCGGCCAGGATAGACCTGCTTCCGGCAGTGACAGCGCTGGGGCCGGACGTAACCGGAGTTGCCGCAATGCTGACGAACGGATTCAATCAAGGGCTGGCCCTGAATGTGTTGGCATCACTCAGCGGCCTGTCCGGCATCCACATCGCGCATATGGACATCGCCGCTCAGATGACTTCCATAATCCAGGCCCCGAGCGACTTCGGCCTGACGAACGTCACCGATCCCTGCGTAACGCCGAATACACCGCCGTTCACCTGCCAGCAACCTGACAACTTTTTCTTCTGGGACGGGATACATCCCACAAAGGTGATCCACACGATCGTATCCCAGCAAGCGGCGGGTGTCCTGGCCAGTTATCCCACCCCGTAGCCGCACTTATCATAGCGGACATAGCGGAGCAGGCCTTCATTTAAACTCACCAGTCCGGGCTGGTGGGTGTTGGGTTTGAACATGTGAATTCAAATTCGAAAACAGGATGCGGCCCCTCTGGTTCCTGTCTACCATCCCCGACGCGTTGGCCGGGACAATTGATCGTTACCGCCGCGATTCAGTCAGCACCTGTCGGCAGGGAGCGCACGAGCATGTTGGCCAGCGCCAGGAAGTTCAAGGGGTGCGACTGGGATAACAACTTGGCGTGGTGCCGTATCGTGGAGGCAGCAGGAGGAAAGACGGTATTCTTCACGGCGAGTACGATATGGTTGAAGCCATCCTGTGCATCCACGATCAGCCCGTTCCCGGCAAAGCTGTTGCTGATGCGCGCAATGTATTCATCGTAATCCGGATAGCCCTTCCACATGTTGACGACCATGATGCCGTTGTCGGCCAACGCGGCAAAGCAATCATCGTAAAACCGCTGGCTGCTTAACTGAACCGGCAAACCATCCGCATCGTATCCATCCACGATCAGCACATCCGGCTGGCTGGCCGCATCGGCCACCCACTCTGCCCCGTCGCCCAGCACCACCCGAAAGCGCGCATCGTCGGCAGGGATCGCGAATTCATTGCGCAGTGCGATTACGCCGGGATTGATCTCGACAGCGGTGATCTCGGTACCCGGCAAATGGCGGTAGCAATACTTCGCCAGGGAACCGCCGCCCAACCCGATCATCGCGACATGCCTGGGCGATGGCTCAAGCAACAGGAAACTCATCATGACACGGGTATAGGGGGTCACCAGCACATCCGTATCATCGATGCTCATCTCGCTTTGCGTGGACCACTCATCAAACTGCAACGTGAGGATACCGTCGCTCTCCGTCAGATACGGCTTCATGGTTTTGATCTTCATTTGAGTTCAGCCTATCTGGGCAGCCCGGCCTGCGTCGTATGGGTGGACGATGATAGCAGGCCGTGCGAGCTCTGCCTTGGACAATGGTATTCATTTGATGAAAGCGCCTGAAGTTTGAACCGAGAAACGCACTGCAGTGTAGACACTCGCGAATGCGGTATTAGAACAGAACCGGAAAGAAACCGTGGTCTGGCCCCGATTGTCCGTGCATAACCCATTTGTATTCGCAGCGATTCGGTTGTGTTGAGCGCGGGCGCAAGCCCGCAATGACAGAACTTTTTTTGTGCTGCAGGCTTGCCAACAAGAAGTTGAAGGTCAGTGCCGTCATTCATGATTCCTTCTCTTCAGGCATTCATAAAACATATGGCCCAGATCAAGCGAACGAAAAAAACCCCTGAACCCGGTCAGGCTCAGGGGCTAACTCTTAACTACTTGGGAGGAGTTAAGGAGAGTTGAGATCGATCACGCTAGCAACGATTGTGGCCGCTCGCGATGCTGGCGCTGATCGTGACGGAATAGTCGCAACGCAGTGCGGTGTTGATCGCGTCCAGCGGATCGGCATCCGTGCCGGCCGGCAAGGTCGTGTATGCAACCGCCTCGCGATAAAGGTCGCGCTCAAAGCTGGCAAGAACCGGATCAGGTTCCGAGCGCAAGGTGGCGTTGATGACATCCAGCGGATCGGCATTGGTAACCGTGGAAGGCACATACCTGACCGACATTTCACGGTTCAGGTCCCGGACAAAGCCGGCGCTGACCGCATCCAGATCGCGGATCGAAGAGGCTGTCCCTGCCTGTGCAACGGAAGTTGCCAGAACGCCGCCGATGATGAGGCTGGTGAGGATACGTGTTTTCATGTTGATACTCCTTTTCTGTGTTTCGGTTGAGATCCCTTACGCCTTGGCGCAGGGGTTGCATCTGCATAACCCGAGAGCTTGTTTCGCAGATGCGTGCATTAACTAGAGCACCAACCGTGCCAATAAATATCTTGTTGATCTATATGGAACTATATTTAGTGTCGGGATTCCAACTG
>Ga0224495_10000935_pt1 | contig 21829 bp, 22 predicted proteins | sample SF_Jul11_sed_USG_FD_168128 | JGI IMG/M metagenome (GOLD analysis project Ga0224495, IMG submission 168128) | Sediment microbial communities from San Francisco Bay, California, United States - SF_Jul11_sed_USGS_4_1 | ecosystem: Environmental > Aquatic > Marine > Sediment | place: USA: California...
TTTGAGCTTAAGCTGAACGATGATTTCAAAATGGAACCTGACTAAGACGCGTCGTTCAGACGACGCGTATCCGGACTTTCAGTCCGTAATTCAAACCCTCCGGCTTTCGCCGGTGGTTGTTTAGTTTTGAAAATTGAGCGGGATATAACCAACTTATTCTCTATGGAATAGGGTGCGTGTGCAATTTTCTTATGAAATGAATTGTGATAAATTCTCGTTGGGCTGAAATTCATCACCCGATGATTGAACACACTGGAGGGTTACAAAATGAGCATTTTGTCTATGATACTTTTGGCGATTGGGGCTGCGGTAGTTGTTGGGGGCTCCGTAGCGTTTTACGTTATTAAGCAGCACAGCAATAAAAAAGCGTAACTTACGCTCGTGGGCTTGGTTCAGATATAGCCAAGCCCCGAGTGATTTTAAGCATACGCTTGCAGCATCGGATAATCCGCTCGATCCACATGGTTCGTGTTGAAAGTGAAGCTATGCCCGCATACGCGGGTTTTTTTATTTCAGGGTATCGTGTGCGTTTGAATGAGGTGCATGTATGAAACTCTGCATATTGATTTTGGGCTATGGCGAGATGGGGCACGCCATGGAATATCTGCTTGGTGTGAGACACGATGTGCGTATCTGGAATAGGGGGGGCATGCGCCGCTGGAGGATGTCCTCGGCGATGCGCAGGTGGTCAAGTATCTCGGGTGAGATGCTATGCGGATTTTCCAGAGGCGGCGATACCTGAAATTTTGCCGAGTACTTCGGACAATTCCTTTACTTTGGCCTCAAGTTCCGCCACTTTTACGGGGGAGATTTGTGAAGCTTTTTGTTCTGCTTCTAGCGCGCCCAATTTCTTCGACAAGTCCGCAGATCGAGCCTGCTCTTTGGCAAGGTTTGTGCGCAGTTCTTCGACGGTGCGTTCCAGTTCGAGTGATTTCCTTTTTGCCTCATCGAGCTGAGCATTTTTCTTAACCAACTCCAGCGCGTTATCCTGATCTTCGGTGAGATTGCTCTGAGGAGCCATTTTCTTACCATTATCTGGATAGGCTCGGACCTTGATCGTGGTTTTATCTAAGTCAGGCATGCTGCACCTCTCTTGGTCAAGTAATGGGTTCGGAAAAAACTAGGGCATGCAATGCCCGCCGGATGAATTTGGCCGGAAAAGTATAGCACTTTGTCCGGTAAATTCTGAAATGGCATTTGTGTGGACATGGGCCGGCTTCTGTCGGGGTCATGGCGGTGTACCGGGGAGGGGTTGCATGCTATCTGAAACCGGTGGCAGATGGGTGCTTGCGGGTAATGGGGCTGAAGCAGTGTTCCTGATTGAGGGCTCTGCAGAGTTGATCTCGGCTGCAGAAAGAGTTTCCACAGCCTGAGCCGGAAGTGCATCAAGCGAAGGCGGGGAAGTCTGGAGCGGGGATGACAGCATGGGTTGTTGCTGCAAGGATGTTTGATCCTTGGGTGGCCGTTGAATGTCTATTTGGGTTTTCGGTGCCTTATTGTTTGTGGCAAGTAATGCTGTAGCGGGGCTATTTGTCGGTAGGGCTGGGGGGGTAGCCGACTTTGTGGCGGTTATGGCCGGGGGCTGTAAGTCGGGTAGTTGCTGGGGGCTGGGTTCGCGCCTGGTGTTCAGGTTATTGAGCAAAATTTCAGTCGGCGTTTTTGTGGTTGATCTGGCTGTTCGCGGGGTATCGGGAGTTGAAATATATTCAGGCTGGAAAGTCGGCGCGCTGACCTTGATGGTTTCACTCAAAGGGAGAGGTGCGGGCGGATTTTGAGGAATTTCCTGCGAGGCGACCCACCAATGCCAGCTTGAGGCGGCGACCGATGTTGCCAGTAGTGTCGTCAGCAACCACAAGCGGCGGATTCTATCCTGTTCCCGGATCACGCGGACTTTTGCTCCGCCAAAAATCGTACGGGTGACTTTTGCTTCGCCTATGTCTATCAATGTACCTGTCCTTGACTGTGTTTTGCTAAACAGCATCTGACGGTCTGAAATATCGAATTGGCTAATTTCGTGTGCCATTATTATTCCCTGAATGTTACTGTCCGACAGCCGTATGATAACAAGTAATGGCCGCGATACAATCGGGAATGTGTCGGTTGAGGATCAGGCTTTGGGACTGAGTGAGATTTTGGATTCGTATCAGGTGTAGCAGAACCACGGCTTCACCGTTTTATTATATTTCTATTCTATGGCACACCTTGTTGTTTCTATTTCGGGTCACGGTTTTGGTCATGTTGCCCAGACTGCGCCAATCCTGAATATGCTGTATCAACGATTGCCAGCGTTGCGGTTTACAGTGCGCTCCAATGTTCCGCTTGCGCACTTGCGCTCACGTATCCGGATACCGTTCGATTATCTGCCCGGTGAGGGTGATACCGGTATGGTGATGTCTTCAGCCCTGGATGTTAGGATCGATGAAAGTCGTCGGGCGTATCATGAATTTCATGCTAATTGGGATGCGCGCATTGAGGCGGAAGCTGTGCTGCTGCGCGAGCTAGACGCGGACATGGTGATTTCCAATGTTGGCTATTTACCTCTGGCGGGTGCGAAACTGGCGGGCATCCCGAATGTTGCACTGTGTTCGCTGAACTGGGCGGACATCTACCGTCATTACTGCGGTAACGATGAGATTGCCGCTCAAATCCGGTCTTGCTATGCAGGTGCAGACGCGTTTCTGCGTGCTACGCCGGGCATGGCAATGGCTGACTTGCCCAATCTCGTACCTATATCACCCATTGCTGCCGTTGGGCATGATCGGCGCGGGGAGTTAAATGCGTACTTGAATATTTCCAAGGAAGAAAAGTTGATTCTGGTGAGTATGGGTGGCATTGCCAGCCGCCTGCCCATAGGACGCTGGCCTCGTATTAAGGGGGTGCGCTGGCTGGTGCCGCAAGGCTGGCAAATAGATCACCCGGATGCCATCGTAATCGAATCATTGCCGACGAATTTTAACGATCTGCTTGCCAGCAGCGATGCGCTGATCTGCAAGCCGGGTTATGGCAGCTTTGTCGAAGCCGTATGCAGCGGAGTGCCCGTGATTTATGTGGGCCGTGCGGATTGGCCGGAATCGCGTCCTTTGATCGATTGGCTTAAGCAGCATGGTATCAGCAGGGAAATTTCGAGGAGTGACCTGGAAGAGGGGAGTTTTACCGATTTATTGGAAATAGCAGGGAACTTGCAGCCAATCAAAAGGGTCGTAGCGGGCGGAGTGGTTGAGGTGGCGAACTGGCTGGTGAAGAAAATGAATTTTTAGCCGGTTTGACTGGGGTGTCAATTGCGGTTGATTCTCGCTAAATCTCAGTGTTCCTGTGGTAAGTATAAATGGTAAATAACAGCGACTGAAATTGTTAATAGGGGCATCGAGGGTTATGGGCAACAAGCACTTCCAGCAAGAAAGTCACAATGACGGTCATTTCCACAGAGCCAGCAGCAACGATAGTTTTTTTCAGCAGGCCGGGAGTCGGCATCAGCAACCGGACAAAGATGATAAGCGATTCCAGCAAGCCTACAGCAAGCACATGGCCGGAAATAAGTCGTCCGCAAGGATGCTTTATGAACGAATCCTGAAACAAAATCCCCGTCACGTTGATGCCAGATATATGCTGGGTACACTACTAGCCGAATCCGGTGTGCTTGAGTTGGGGTTGATGCATCTTAAATCTGCGGCAACACAAATGCGGAGTTCGCCGATGATTCTGACCAACCTTGGACATGTTCATCTTAAACTCGGTCAGCTCGACCAGGCCAGAAGCTGTTACCAAAATGCACTCAAACTTGATCCGAATGCACCTCAGACACTGTTTAACCTAGGAGACATATCTCAGCGGCAAGGTAATTTGGCTGAGGCTGTAAATTACATTGAGCAGAGCCTTGATCTTAAGCCGGATTTTCTTGCCGCATATTTCAAACTTGGACGCATACATCGGGAATTGAATCATCCAGAATTGTCTGCTGCCTGCTTCATGAAACTGCTCGAATACGCACCGGATTCGATTGATGCACTTTTTGAATTGGGTAATATTTATGCCGCATACCAGCATTTAGAAAATGCAGCGATCTACTTTAAGCGCATCCTTGAGATCGATCCTGATAACGAATCCGCTCGTCATGCAGTATCAGCTTTGTCCGGTGAAACAACAGCAACAGCCCCTCTGCATCACGTGGAGCATTTGTTCGATGAGTTGTCCGGCAGTTTTGAAAGCCATCTCAAGCAATTGGGATACCGTGTACCCGAAATGCTCAAGCGAATGGTTCTTGCCTTGGAAAGTGATCGGGTCCATTTCGATCGTGCTGTGGATATGGGCTGTGGAACAGGATTATCCGGTGTTGAATTCAAACCGATGGTGACACATCTTACGGGTTTGGATATATCGCAAAAAATGCTTGACCGTGCCCGAGAAAAAGGGATTTATGATGAGTTGGAAAAGAGCGATATTTGCCAATATCTGGCATCTTCGCAGCAGCATTACGATATCTTTATCGCTACTGACGTCTTTGTTTATTTGGGTGATTTGTCCAGCGTGTTTAGTGCGGTTAGTGATCTGGCCAGACAAAATTCGTATTTTGTATTCTCAACGGAAGGGGAGTCAGAACGAGACTATATTCTTCGCCCCACAGGTCGATATGCACACTCGCGAAGTTATATTGAAAAGTTGGCCAACGAGCATGGATTCAGTCTTGTGGCATCACAATCCACGGATTTGCGCATGGAGGGACAAAAACCGGTCAAAGGGGACCTATATGCGCTCAAATTCAACATTTCCGGCTAGCTTCATGGATTTGATTGTGACGAAAAGTCTGATGGAGTTATGGCGGAATTCTGATCAGCCGGTTTGTGTGTCAGTAAAACGATAGTTACTCTTGCCGTCTCTTTTTGCCTGATACATGGCATTATCCGCCTCTCTGATCAGGATTTCGGTGTCCTCGCTATCATCGGGAAATATTGAAATTCCTATGCTGCAACCGATCATGCATGTTTTGCCGAGAATCAGAAATGGTTTGGATAAAGACGCTAATATTTTTTCAGCCACCAGTTTCGCGTTTTCGCTATGGTCAATATTGTTGATGATAAACACAAACTCATCGCCGCCCAGCCGCGCCACCGTGTCCATATCTCGTGCATTTTCGGCCAGTCGCTCGGCCACCATCCTAAGCAAGCTGTCTCCAACGTGATGGCCGAATTTGTCATTGACCAGCTTGAAATCATTCAGATCTAGAAATAGAACGGCGAATTTTTGTTTGTAACGCCGGGCACGTGCAACGGCCTGATCCAGACGGTCATAGAACAGCGTGCGGTTGGGCAAGTCTGTAAGGACATCGAAATGCGCCAGTTGGGCGATTCTTTGTTCTGTGGTTCGGCGCCCGGTAATGTCGCGGATGACGCTGAAGAATACTTTTCTTCCTTCAAACTCAATGGTTTTGGAGTGAATCTCAACCGGGATGGGCGTACCGTTCTTATGCAAGTGAGCCGATTCGAAGGTGGAGCTTCCTTTCTCGATATCCTCGAGCCGCTTGGGAACTTTTGCGGCAAATTCAGGCGGATCAAGTGTAGTGATGTGCATGCCGGCCATCTCATCCCGGGTGTAACCGCGTTGTTCGAGACCGGTGCGATTGACATCGATGATGGTTCCATCAAGCTCAAGCAACATCAGGCAATCGGGAGCATTGTCAAAAAGATCGTGATAATTGTCACCGCCCATGAAGTTGCCCCTGAAATTAATTAGTGAGTATGCGGACTTCCTTCTTCGTGAACATGTCCGTGTTCCAGCTCATCCTTAGAAGCTTTGCGTACACCGGTTATGGTGCAGTTGAAAGTGAGTGTCTTGCCTGCCAGCGGGTGGTTTCCGTCCACTGTCACTTCTTTGTCGGTCACCTCGATCACGGTGAAAAGAATGAAATCCTCATCCTCCGAATCTTCCGGCGCGCCCTCGAATTGCATGCCGACTTCTACTTCTTTCGGGAACGAGCTCCGCGCCTCGACTTCGACCAAAGCGTGGTCGTATTCGCCGAAGGCATCATCGGGTTGCATGGTGATACTGCATTTGTCACCGGCCTGTTTGCCGTGCAAGGCCCCTTCGACCAGCGGAAAGATGCCGTCGTAGCCACCGTGCAGGTAACTGATTTGTTCATCAATCCTTTCCAGCAATGCACCGCTGGAGTCGAATAATTCATAGTTCAGTGAAACAACGGTGTCCTTGGCGACTTTCATTTCAGTTCCTTCATCAGATTTAATATTTCCTGCGCATGCCCGTGTGCGTGGATTCCGTACATGGCATGGCGCAGTATGCCCTGCTTGTCTATTACAAAGGTCGAGCGCTGAATGGAAAGTTTTTTGTGACCATCCACTTCTTTTTCGTACATCACACCATAACGCTTGCAGATACGGGCATCAGGATCGGATAACAGCAAAACGGAAAGGCCGTATTTATCCCTGAACGATGCGTGACTCAGGCAATCGTCGCGGCTGATGCCGATCACCACGGTATCGAACTTTGCGAATTCCTCCTCGAGTTCGCTGAACTCGTTTGCTTCCATCGTGCAGCCCGGCGTATCGTCTCTGGGGTAAAAATACAGCACGATATTTTTTCTGCCCTGTAACGATGTGAGCGCGAAAGTCTCCATATCGGCATCGGGTAATTCAAAGTGCGGTGCTTCTATTCCGGTGACAAGTTGGACGGATGGCATTGGCAGTTCTCCCTGCCTGTATTTTAGACTCTTTTTCGGGTGTTTGGAGTGATATGCAAAAACTTCATTCTGCGATCCGGTGGGCAGGACAGTTATAATGCCCACAATGAAAAACATACCTATTCAATTGGGCGGCTTAACGGTAAGGAAATTTCTGCAAGAGTATTGGCAGAAAAAACCGCTCCTGATCCGTAATGCCTTTCCCGCGTTCGACGGACTACTTGATCGGCAGCAATTGCTGTCGCTTGCGTGTGCGGAGGACGTACAGGCACGCTTGGTGACACAATTGCGCGGCAAATATGGTTTGCGACAATCACCGTTTGAATATAAGGACTTTAAGGATTTTGGCAAAGCCAAATGGACAGTGCTGGTGCAGGGGATAAATCACCATTTACCCGCGGCGGCAGACTTGCTGAAGCAGTTCGATTTTATACCCCATGCTCGGCTGGATGATTTGATGGTGAGTTATGCCGCAAAAGGTGGCGGTGTCGGTCCACATTTCGATTCGTACGATGTATTTTTATTGCAAGGCATGGGGCATCGGCGCTGGCAAATTTCCACCCAGTCGGATCGCGGTTTGATCGAAGGCGCGCCTTTGCGCATCCTGAGAAATTTCAGGGTAGAGCAGGAATGGGTTCTGGGGCCGGGCGATATGCTTTACCTGCCGCCGCACTGCGCGCACAACGGTGTCGCCGAAGATGAGTGCATGACCTATTCCATTGGCTTTCGCACTCCGGCTTATCAGGAACTGGCAGAGCAGTTCCTGGTCTACCTTCAGGATCGCATCGAAGTGGACGGCATGTATGCCGATCCCGATTTAAAAACACAGCAGCATCCCTCCGAAATCAGTGCGTCGATGCTGCACCAGATAGAGCAGGCAATCGGAAGGGTGCGATGGGATAAAGGAGACATCGCAAATTTCCTCGGGTGCTATTTGAGCGAACCAAAGCCGCACATTTATTTTGATGCGCCACAACGCCGGGTGAGTTTTGCAAAATTCAGGCAGAACGTGCAAAGACATGGTGTGAAGCTCGATCTGAAGAGTCAGATGTTGTGTCATGCGGGCTGGATTTATATGAACGGCGAGTCGCTTTGCGTCGGGCGGCGGGATTATCCGCTGCTGCGCGCATTGGCCGACGAGCGTGAGTTGTCGGCAATGGGAGAATGCACTGACGGGTTATTTGAATTGCTTTACCAATGGTATCTGGACGGTTATATTTCCATCGGGTGAATCTCTGGGGGCGAATCGAATCATGGGCGATGACACACTGCAACACACCAAACTGGAGGGTATCGCGGACTATACGGCCGCGCTGGATGCGCTATGCAAACTGGCGCAGCACAACCTGTATCTGTTTGAGAAGAATTTCGACGGAATGGGATTCAACAGCGAGGCGCGTTATATGACGCTGAAAAGTTTCCTGCTAGCCAGCCCAGCGCACCGGCTGTTCGTGTTGACGCACGATACGCACTATCTGTCCACGTTATGCCCGCGTATGATGCTGCTGCTTAAGCAATTCGGCGCAAGTATGTTCATCCATCAGACACCGAAGAATTTGCAGTATATCTCCGAGCCATTCTCCGTCGCTGACGATTCGCATTATGTGCGTCGTTTTCACTTTGATGATCCGCGCGGTATTCTGGCGCAGAACGACCCCGAAAACGCGCGTGCCCTGAAGTCGCGATTTCTCGAGATGTGGGCACCCTCGCACACGGGCATTTCATCAACCACACTTGGGTTATAGCATAGTGCGGTTGCAGGTTTGATGCGCCTCTAAACCCGGTATTCCCGGAGATTTTCACCTCAAATTTTGCAGGGATTCCGATACTATGGAGCCATCTGCAACTGAAAAGAACGGTTGTCCCTGACGGTAGCATCAAAATGCTGTTCTATTTTGCCGATGTCGGGGATGGAGAAACAGAGGGTTTTATTACTCCAAGCATGCGGTGACAGATAGATGCCGACCAGTCGGTTCTTCGGGGCATACCCGATCTTGTAATCCTTAACCAATTCGAGGAGTTTGCCAGAATTGCAATCCTGCTCGAAGATCGCCATTTGTTTCAGCTTATCGCTTTCCAGCGTACTGCCATCCGGAGCGGAAAACTTCACGTAAACCAGATTCATCCGGTTCATCTTTTCAGGCGTCATCGTCATGATCAGGCGATCACTTCCCGCGAAACTCCGCGGAGCTATAACCAGCAGAACAAGGAAGCAAAACACGATGCGCAATTGATATGGATAATTCATACTTCCTCCAGCGTGAATAGACGTTGTTGGATACTACTCCTATACGGATATACTGCGCCAGACAAAACCTTCTGCCTGTGTCGCCACGCCCACCCAACTTTTTTCGCAACCAATAGCCCCGCACAGTGCCTGAACTGCGAGTTCGGGCGTGTTGTTCTTGCGGCTCAGATGGGCCGCGACAAGATGCTGCAATCTGCTCACATCCAGGCGCGACAGAATCTCGGCGGCTTCCTGATTGTTCAGGTGACCATATCGCCCACCCACCCGCTGCTTCAGACTGTACGGATAATCGCCGTGCATCAGCATATTGTTGTCGTGATTGCATTCCAGCACCAGTGCATGGCAGCCGCTTAGCATTTTCTCGATGTGCGGGGTGCTGCACCCGGCATCGGTTAGCACGCCCAATTGCCGCGTCCCGTCACTGAAAACGAACTGCACAGGCTCGGCGGCGTCATGTGGAACCGGATAGGGGGTAATTTCAATATCACCTATCGAGAATGCTTGCTGGGGTGCAATCTCGCAGATATCCTCAATTTCGGAAAAGGCTTTTGGCTGACTATTCAATGTCCCGTGGGTGAGCCAGACGGGCAGGCCGAATTTGCATGCCAGCCGAGCCACGCCGCTGATGTGGTCGCCGTGCTCATGAGTGACGATGATGCCGCTTAACTGCGCGGGGGAAATGCCCAATCGTTCCAGACGGAAGATCGTATCCTTCAGCCCGAAGCCGCAGTCCATTAGAACTTGGGTCTGATTGACCGAGACCATCAGCGCATTGCCCTCGCTGCCACTGCCCAAAGACGCAAAACGCATGGAAGCCCGCAGCCGTCTACTGCTTGTTGATATTGCTGTAGAGCGCTTCGAGCATTTGTTTGCTTGCCTTGCCGCTTGCGCCATCCTGGTCGGTGACCGTTACCTCGCAGTTTACACCGCCATCCTTGACGATCACACGATATTGTCTGTCTGTGTCCTCATCGGTCTTCCAGAATTTCATGCTGTCCCAGAAGCCGCGCTCGATCTTGATCGGACGCAGGTAGTAGATGCCTTTTTCCCTATCCTTGTCTTCTATTTCCAATCTCGAGTTCTCGATAGCCAGGCCTGCCTTGCGCCATGATCTGTCGAACGGGTCATTCACCACGATGATAAGGCCACCGTCTGGAGTTTCTCGCAAACTTGCCGTACCGGCCGGGTCGGAAGCGCTTTCGGTGGTCGCAGTGACGGACGGTGGAGTTGTCTCCAGCGCATTGGCCGCCTGTGCTTCTCCGGCACCGAAGCGCAGCATCAGACGCTGCAACATAATGGCTTCCAGCTCAGAATCGTTGGCACGTGCTTTCCACCGGGTGGAGCGGCTATTGGCCGACAACTCCTCCCGGATGCCGCGATGAGTGATATGCACTTCGGTACTTACACCGTCTTTACCCCGTGCCAAACGGGTGATGTACTGATCGCGTGTACCTGCCGAATGGGCGCTGTCGAATGCCTGGCCGCTTTGATCCTTGGAGTTGGCGCGATTTTCCACCCATTCCGTTTCCATGATTCCTGCGCCGGGTTCTTCATTGCGGAGGGGTAGCCCCAATTCCTGCCAAAACGCCTTGACTACCGGCCAGACATTATCCGCGTCATCCCTTACTTTCAGCCAGCGTTGTGCACCCTCGCGCTCTATATGCACCCATTGCGGTATCGGCAACACCGTTGCCACATGAGAAGCACTGCTCTTGCTGTAATCGGAATAGGTCGCTGCGCTGATGCTGCCGTCCCCCAGCGGTATTTTGAAGCGTTCGCCGCTGCCCGGGGAGGTCAGGTCGGGCGGCACTTCCAGACTCGGCACTTGCATCGCGTCGGTTCCATAATCGATGCGCTTGCCGTCCGAGCCGAGTGTGCTGCAACCGGCCAATCCAACTAGCACAGCACAAAAAATTGCGTTTTGCAAAACTTTCATTGTCTCTCTCCGGCTATACGACATATTCAATTGATTGTTCCTGCCTGGCGCATCGCCGTTTCCACTAAAGTATGTGCGGATTGCGACAATGGGGTGAGCGGCAAACGCAATGCGTTTTTCATCATACCCATGCGGGCAACAGCCCACTTTACCGGAATCGGGTTGGCCTCGACGAACAGGTTGCGGTGCAGGCCGAGCAAACGGAAATTGATCTCGCGCGCCTTCGCGACTTCACCCTTCAACGCTGCGGCACACATCTCATGCATCAGTCTGGGAGCGACGTTGGCGGTTACCGAGATTGTGCCGTGCGCGCCGAGCAATATTAGCGCCAGTGTGCTCGCATCGTCGCCGCTGTAGACGGCAAAGTCACCGTTTGTACGATTCAATAATTTTGCGCGCTGCAACAAATCGCTACCGCGCTCGATGCTGCCGGTCGCGTCCTTGATGCCGACGATGTTCGGGATCTGCGCGAGGCGCAGTGTCGTGTCGTTGCTCATGTCGGCAACGGTGCGGCCCGGTACGTTGTAAAGGATGTGCGGCATGTCCACTGCTTCGGCGATCGCCTTGAAATGCAGGTACAAGCCTTCCTGCGTCGGCTTGTTGTAATAGGGCACCACAGTCAACGAAGCATCCGCACCGACTTTTTTTGAAAACGAAGCCAGTTCGATGGCTTCATTGGTCGAATTTGCACCGGTTCCCGCGATGACGGGAATGCGCTTGGCCGAGTGCTTCACCGCCTCGGCGATCAGCAATTCGTGCTCATCCACATCCACAGTGGGTGATTCGCCGGTCGTGCCGACCACCACGATGCCGTCTGTGCCCTGTGCGATATGAAAATCGATCAGTGCGCGAAACGCCGCCAGATCGAGACTGCCGTCTTCGTGCATCGGGGTGACGATTGCAACTAAACTGCCCTGAATCATTTGGAATGCCTGCCGAAATTAAAGGCAGCATTCTACCGTAAATTGACAACACGTCCTAAAGCGTTGCGCGACAAAAGCCACGCGACTGTGGAATAATGCGTGACTTTCGAATTCAGCTATTGCCATGTCCGCAACCACGCTTGCCGCACTGCATCCCGGCGACACTGCCACCATCGTTTCTATCCACGCCGAAGAAGCGTTGCACCTGCGTCTGCTCGCGCTGGGGTTTCGCAGCGGTAAACAGATCGAGATGATCCGTAAGGCCAGTTTTTCCGGCCCGCTGCAGGTGCGTGTCGGCACGACAGATGTCATGCTGCGGCGCGTGGAGGCGGCCAAGATCGAGGTGAGCAGGGCATGAAGCGTATCGCGCTATTGGGCATGCCCAACACCGGAAAGTCCACACTGTTCAATCGCATGACCGGGGGCGCGGCGCGGGTCGGCAACTGGCCGGGCATCACGGTGGAATTGCTTAGCGGCAAGATCCTGTTGGGCAACGAAATGGTTGAGATCATCGATCTGCCGGGCATCTACGACCTGCATGGCTTTTCCGATGATGAGCAGGTGGTACGCCACTTCCTGCACGACAATGTGCCCGACCTTGCCCTGGTTGTTCTGAACACCTCGCAGATCGAGCGTCAGATGAGTCTGCTGCTGCAGCTTAAACAACTGAACATGAATCTCGTGGTGGTGCTCAATATGTCCGACGAGGCAAAAAAATTCGGGATCACCGTCGATGTGCAGAAAATGTCCGGGTTGTTGGAGCTGCCGATTTTTTTGCTCAGCGCGAAATACGGCACCGGTTATCAGGAAGTGCAGCACGCCATCACCAAGGCTCTGCGCTATCCGACACCCGGTATGGCGGAGCAGTTGCGTACCCAGTTGGAACAGGATGAGCATATAGAGTCTGAAATGGCGCGAGTGCTGAAGCATACCGTTCAAATTCCCGCGCGACTTTCGGACAAGCTCACCGAAAAACTGGACGGTGTCCTGCTGCATCCATGGCTGGGGTTGCCGATCTTTTTTGCGGTGATGTATATGGTGTTTCAAGGCGTATTTCTGTTCGGGCAACCGTTTCAGGAAGGCATCGCCGATTTGCTGGACTGGTTTCGTGGCGCGGCACTTGAACCGATGCTGGGGGCACTGCCACAGTATATGCAAGGCCTGCTGCTGGACGGTGTATATAACGGTGTGGCCACCGTTGCCGCATTTGTGCCTATCATCGTGCTGTTCTTCCTGTTCATGGCCATCGTCGAGGATAGCGGTTATCTGTCGCGCGCCGCATTCCTGATGGATGCGCTGATGTCGCGGTTGGGGTTGGATGGACGCGGCTTTGTGATGCTGTTGATGGGCTTCGGCTGCAACGTTCCGGCACTGATGGGCACCCGCGTGATGCGTTCGCGCGCGATGCGTTTGCTGACGATGATGGTGATCCCGCTGTCGCTGTGTTCGGCGCGCCTGCAGGTGTTCATTTTCTTCACCGCCGCGCTGTTTACCGCGAAGGCCGCACCGCTGGTGCTGTTCAGCCTGTATATGTTCAGCTTTGCCACGGCGATCATTACCGCATTGATATTCAAGAGCCAGTTCAAGAATAGCGAGCCGTTCGTGCTGGAACTTCCCCCGTACCGTTTTCCGACCGCCCGCCAGATGGTCTTGCGCGGATGGCTTGAAGTGCGCCATTTTCTGCGCCGAGCCACAAAGTTTATTGTGGCTGGTGTGGTGATGGTGTGGTTGCTGACCAACCTGCCGACATCCGCCGTTCCCGCCAGCGCGGATACCTTGGCAGGTATGATAGGCAGCGCCCTCCACCCGTTCTTTGCACCGCTGGGCATTAACGAACAGCTCACTATCGCGCTGATCTTCGGCTTCATTGCCAAAGAGATCGTCATCGGCGCGCTTGCGGTGATCTACAGCCTGAGCGGAGATGCGCTTAGCGGCGCGATCAGTTTGCAGCTGGACTGGGTGCAGGCCTATAGCTTCATGCTGTTCACCCTGCTCTACACGCCCTGTCTGGCTACGATTGCCACGCTGCAAAGCGAATCCAAACAGCTTAATTTCACCTTGCTTTCACTCGCCTGGTCGCTGGGCCTGGCGTGGGTAATCAGCTTCGCGTTTTATCAGGGTGCGCGGATGCTGGGATATTAGCCGCATAAAAATCGCGCGGTGCAATTGTCATGCATCGCATTTTCGGCTTAAAACAGTTCGTCTCTCTTCGTGAATTCACGACAGGAACCCGATGTACATAAGGATCAGTTGGACAGAAGCGGGAAAAACATGCACGGCACGCTGGCGTTCCGAAAGCGGCACGCCGCCGCCCAAACGTGTGCTTATTGCGGACGATACGATCAAGGCCGACGATGCGTACAAGCTGGCCTGCGAAGGGACGGCGCTGCTATGGCGCGGCGATTTTCAGAACGCGAAACAGCTGCTGCAGGCGATGTCGCGGCGCATCGACAGCAGGAAGAAGCGCAAGCCTGCCGCGAACAAGACTGAATCGGAACCGGCTATACCGGGTGAAGCATTCAATCTGCACCGTCAGGCACAGTCGCAACGCGCGCGCACCTTGGCGATGATCCTGATCCCGCTGGATCGCGACTACACCATCCCGCTGCGCCGTGCGCCGGAGATGAAACTGGCCTGCAACGAGGCATACGGTGGCGCAGGCGAAGCATCCGTCGCCTCACTGCGCGAATTGCTCGGGTTGGTCGGTGCGCACGAGTGGCGCAAAAAAGGCGTGGAGATTCCGCTATTGAATGCGCGCATCCACCCACACTACGGCGTGTTCTCGCCGGTGCGCGGCGAGTATGTCGGGCTGGTGAATACCGCACCGTTACCGGCCAACGATCTGGCTTTTGATATCGGCACCGGCACCGGTGTGCTGGCCGCTGTGCTGGCGCGACGAGGCATTAAACGTATCGTCGCCACCGATCAGGACCCGCGCGCGCTGGCCTGCGCCAAAGAAAACATCGCGCGACTCGGGCTGGCTGCGCAGGTGGAGGTGGTGCAGGCCGATCTGTTCCCCGCAGGCAAAGCGCCGCTGATCGTGTGCAATCCGCCGTGGATCCCCGCGCGGCCCAGCTCGCCCATCGAGCACGCGATCTTTGATCCGGACAGCCGCATGTTGCGCGGCTTCCTTAGTGGACTGGCAGAACATCTGGAACCGGGGGGCGAAGGTTGGCTGATCCTCTCCGACATCGCCGAACATCTGGGCCTGCGCACGCGCGAAGAGCTGCCGGCGCTATTCGGGGCGTCGGGTTTGCGGGTGGTGGAACGCATGGAGGTGAGTCCGCACCATGCGAAGGTCGCGGATGAAAGTGACCCGTTGCACGCCGCGCGTGCGGCGGAGGTCACGTCATTGTGGAGGCTGGCAGTAGTCTGATTCTCGCGGAATGATTTCAGGTCTTGAAATTTTCCGCACAGCCCCTAGATAGCTCCAGTAGAAATTTTTACGGAACAATTTGTAAACTTTTATGCCTCAATGGCGTTACTCGTTTTTCGGAGATCATTTAATTTATTAGGAAGGAAGTCATGACAGGAACCTCTGCTCAAGCTGCATTTCAATCTCTCAAAAATCATATTTCGCATCAAATCATCGGGCAGGAAACACTGGTAGACAGGCTGCTGATCGCACTGCTGGCGGACGGCCATTTGCTGGTCGAGGGTGCGCCCGGACTGGCCAAGACACGGGCGATCAAAGTGCTCAGCGAGGGACTGGAGGGCGATTTTCACCGCATCCAGTTCACCCCCGATCTGTTGCCCGCCGACCTGACCGGCACCGATATTTTCAGGCCTCAGGACGGCTCGTTCCAGTTTCAGCGCGGGCCGTTGTTCCACAATCTGGTACTGGCCGACGAGGTGAATCGCGCGCCCGCCAAGGTGCAATCTGCGTTGCTCGAGGCGATGGCGGAGCGGCAGATCACGGTGGGCACTACCACGTATCCGTTGCCGAAATTGTTTCTGGTGATGGCGACGCAGAACCCGATCGAGCAGGAGGGAACCTATCCGCTGCCGGAAGCGCAGCTGGATCGTTTTTTGCTGCATGTGAAAGTCGATTACCCTCAGGCGGAATCTGAACGCAAAATCCTGCAACTGGCGCGCAGCGAAGCATCGCAGCAGAATCAGGGCGTCACCCCGGCGATCAAAAAACTCAACCAGGCCACGCTGTTTGCCGCGCGCGAAGAAGTGCTGAACATTCACATGGCGGAAAATCTGGAGCGCTATCTGGTCGAGATCATTCTGGCCACCCGCAACCCCGCCGCGTACAAACCCGCGCTGGCGAGCTGGGTGCAGTGGGGCGCCAGTCCGCGCGCCACCATTGCGCTGGATCGCTGCGCCCGTGCGCATGCCTGGCTGGCGGGGCGCGAGTACGTCGCGCCGGAAGATATCCAGACCATGGCTTACGATGTGCTGCGTCACCGCGTATTGCTGAGCTACGAGGCGGAAGCCGAGGGCCATACACCCGATAAATTCATTGCCACCCTGCTCAATCTGATACCCGTACCATGATTTCAGCGCCATGATGTCTATGTTGCGTCGTAACAAAATATCACCGCCAGTGTCATCTTCTGACAAGCCCAATGCTGTTCAAGTAACCGTTCGTGGTGAGCCTGTCGAACCACCAGCTTCGCAATTGGGGCCCTTCGACAAGCTCAGGGCGAACGGAAGTTTTTCTAAAGTGAACAGCATTGCGGACATGCGCGCAATGAAAGACGACGGTCTGGTGCGCGTCAGTTTGCAATCGCTGATCGCACTGCATCATGCGGCGGAGACTTTGCCGTTGAAACCCGGACGGATAAAGGCGTTGAGCGGCGGCGAATACCGTTCGCCGTTCAAGGGGCGCGGCATGGAGTTCGACGAGGTGCGTGCCTACACGCAGGGCGACGATGTGCGCACGCTAGACTGGCGCGTGATGGCGCGCACCGGACACCCGCACACCAAGCTGTACCGCGAGGAGCGCGAGCGCCCGGTGCTGTTGTTCGTGGATATGCGCAGCCCGATGTTCTTTGCCACGCGGGGCGCGTTCAAGGCGGTGCGCGCGGCGCAGGCCGCCGCGTTGCTGGGCTGGAGCGCGGTGCAGCAGGGCGAGCGCTTGGGCGGATTATTGTTCACCGAACAGTCGCACATCGAGCTGCGCCCCCATCGCGGAAAACCGCCGCTGCTGCATCTGTTGCAAAAACTCGCCAGTCATCCCGCCTGGCACGACCATGATTTTTCTGCCGACCCGCAGGGGGCGGCATTGAATCAGGCGCTGACGCGACTGCGCAGCGTGGCGCAACCGGGCAGCCTCATCGTGTTGCTGAGCGACTTCGGCGGCCTCAACGATCAGGGCCGCGCGCAGCTCGCGCAGCTGTCACGGCATTGCGAACTGATGCTGGTCGATATACACGACCCGATGGAAAAAGAACTGCCGCCGCCGGGTCAATACCGGCTCAGCGACGGCGAGAATTTCATGACCCTGTTCACCTCGGATAGCCGCCTGCGCGAAAGTTACCGCGCACGATTCATCAGCCAACAGGAAGCGTTGCAGCAACTGTGCCGCCGCTACCGGATGAAACTGCTGCTGCTGGGCACGGCGGATGATCCGTTGCGTGCGCTGCAACGGGGACTGGGAGTGAAAGTATGAATCCGGACCTGAGCCAATTGCGTGACATCCATCTGCCGGGCGCGGTGTCCTGGTGGCCGCCCGCACCCGGATGGTGGCTGTTGCTGGCGCTTGCATTGCTGGTCTTTTTTGTGTTCTGGTTCGTGCATCGCCGCCGCAGGCGCAATGCATGGCGGCGCACCGCGCTCGATGCGTTGAAGCAACTGCGCGGGCAACATCAGTCCGGCCAGCTTGCGCCGCAACGCATCGTCAGCGAACTGTCGGTGTTGATGCGCCGCGTGGCAATCAGCCGCTTTCCCCGCGAGCAAGCCGCAAAACTCAGCGGCGAGGCATGGCTGGAATTTCTGGATCGCAACCGGCGCGAGGGCGTCGCGTTCAAGACGGAGCTGGGGCGATTGCTGGTGATTGTGCCGTATGCACAAGAAACGAGCGTCACCTCGGGTGAGATGAATAAGCTGTTCGCGTTGTGCGAAAACTGGATCGCGAAATTGCCTGCACAATCATCGGCAGGAGGTCAACCATGATCCATTTCGAATGGCCATGGATATTTTTTGCGGCTCCTCTGCCGTTGCTGTTGCGTTTGTTATTACCGTCGGCGGACACAGTCAAGGAGGCCGCGCTGCGCGTACCGAGTCTGGCGGCGTATGCGATGGATGGTGGCACGCAATCCGGCAAAGGTGCGCGTCGTCGCTGGCTGTTGTCACCCGCCGTGCTGGCCTGGCTGCTGCTGGTGACGGCGGCGGCACGTCCGATCTGGCAGGGCGACCCGGTCGAACTGCCGGTGAGCGGACGCGACCTGATGTTGGCGGTGGACATCTCCGGCAGCATGCAGATCGAGGACATCGTGCAGGGCAGGCAGCAGGTGAGTCGCCTGACTGCCGTCAAAAAAGTGGCAGGCGATTTTATCGAGCGTCGCATTGGCGACCGCATCGGGCTGATCCTGTTCGGTAGTCAGGCCTATGTGCAGACGCCGCTGACCTTTGACCGCAAGACAGTGCAGTCATTGTTGCAGGATGCCGCCATCGGCTTGGCCGGTGAGCAGACCGCGATCGGCGATGCCATCGGTCTCGCGGTGAAGCGCCTGCTGCAGAATCCACCGGATAAAAATATGGGGGGCAACAAGGTGCTGGTGTTGCTGACCGACGGTGCCAGCAACGCGGGCGAGGTGCAGCCGCTCAAGGCGGCGGAACTGGCCGCGAAACAGGGGCTGACCATTTACACGATAGGCATCGGTGCGGACGAGATGGTGGTGAATTCATTCTTCGGCAGCCAGCGCGTGAATCCTTCCGCCGATCTGGATGAAAAAACGTTAAGCGAGATCGCCAAGGCAACCGGCGGGAAATATTTCCGCGCGCGCGACGGCAAGCAGCTCGAAAAAATCTACACCCTACTCGATGAGCTGCAACCGGTCGCGCAGGACAAGCAGACTTTCCGCCCGCAGCGCGCGCTGTTTTACTGGCCGCTGGGCGCGGCGATGTTGCTGGCGGGTTTGCTGATGTTGCCGATAGCGAGGAGGAGATAAGGTGCTGGACAGGTTTGCCGAATTTCATTTTATTCGCCCCGAGTGGTTCTATGCGCTGATCCCGCTGGCACTGCTGCTGTGGTTGTTATGGCGGCAGCGTCTGTCCAGCCGCAGCTGGCAGGGCGTGGTCGAGCCGCGCCTGTTGCCGCATCTGCTGATCGGCCAGAGCGCCAGACAAAGGCCGTGGACTTTGTTCGCGGTGGCGTTGGGCGGATTGCTGTCGGTGATCGCGATGGCGGGCCCGGCCTGGCAGAAACTGGAAGTGCCGGTGTTCAGGCAGCCTTCTTCGCTGGTGGTGTTGCTCGACCTGTCGCGCTCGATGGATGCGGCGGACATCAAGCCCAGCCGCCTGCAGCGCGCGCAGATGAAGTTGCGCGATATCCTTGCGCAGCAGAAGGAGGGCGATACCGCGCTCATCGTGTATGCCGCATCACCGTTCGTGGTGAGCCCGCTCACATCGGATGCGAAGACCATCGCCAGCCAGCTGGAAAGCCTGACGACCGACCTGATGCCCGCGCAGGGTTCGCGCCCCGACCGCGCTATCGTCATGGCGCAGCAACTGTTGCAGCAGTCGGGAGCGGCACACGGCGGCGTGCTGTTGATCAGCGACGGAATTGATGGCGAAGAGCTGGACGACTTGAAAGAGGCGGTCAAGAATCTGGTCAAAGCCGGACACCGCTTGTCAGTGCTGGGCGTGGGCAGCCCGGAAGGTGCGCCGATACCCGCAGCCGATGGCGGCTTTCTCAAGGATAGAAACGGTGCGATCGTTTTGCCCCGGCTGGATGATGCAGTGCTGGAGACATTGGCGCGTCAGGGCAACGGCAGCTATCACCGCATCAGCACCGATGACAGCGATTTTCATGCGGCGCTCGCGCCGTTCAAAAACACGCTGGCACAACTGGCAAGCAAAAAGGCCGAAGGCATGAACAGCGACCAGTGGCGCGATGAAGGGCCGTGGCTGCTGTTGCCGTTGCTGCTGCTTGCCGCGCTCGCTTTCCGGCGCGGTTATGTGCTGGTGTTTTTGCTGATGGTTTTGCCGCTGCCTCACCCGGCTTATGCGTTTGATTGGGGAAGTCTGTGGCAGAACTCGGATCAGCGCGGCCAGCAGGCGATGCAGGCAGGCGATACGAAACAGGCGGCAGAGCTATTCAATGATCCGGAGTGGCGTGCTGCGGCGAATTACCGTGCAGGGAATTACCAGAACGCCGCAGAAGACTTGAAAGAAATAGATAGTGCCGAGGCTTATTACAACCGTGGCAATGCACTGGCGAAACAGGGGCAGTTGCAGGAGGCCGTGAATGCCTATGAGGAAGCGCTCAAGCGCGACCCGAAAAGCGGCGACGCAAAATTCAATCGCGACCTGGTGGAGGAGTTGCTGAAGCAGCAGCAACAAGACCAGCAGCAGGGCGAGGGTAAGGATCAGCAGGATAAGTCAGACGGAAAAAACGGGAAGGATCAAACTGACCAATCCAGTTCTGATCAATCGGGATCGGAGCAGAAGCCAAACAAGCAGGGCGGCAAGGAAGACGCACAACAACAAGACGCCGACGGAAAAGAAGGCAAGGATACGAAGGACGGGCAGGGTCAATCCGCCAAGGATGCAGCCGCAAAGCAGCGGGATAAAAAAGACGGCCGACCGGAAAATAATCAGCCGCAGGCCGATGCGCAAAAAGACAGCGGCGATGACCACGGAAAACCCGATGACGCTGTTGCCAATCATGCCGATGCCAATAACACTGGCGAAGGAAAGCAGGATGCCCGCGAAATGAAACAGGCCGACAAGCAATGGCTGCAGCGCATCCCGGATGATCCGGGCGGATTGTGGCGGCGCAAATTTTTGTACCAGTACAAGCAACAGCAACAACGCAAGAGTGAGGACAAGACATGGTGATTTCATTTTTAGATAGGATCGTCACATTCCATTTTAAGGGGCGGGAATGGCTCGCATTGGGTCTTCGAAGCACCGTAGGAGCCAGCTTGCTGGCGAAACTCACCGTGATATTCGCCAGCAAGCTGGCTCCTACAAGGAGCCAAATTTTTAGCGGGCGCGGTGGGTTCAATGCAATGATTGTGCCTCTGCTCACCCTCATTTCTCTGATGGCCGTCACACCCGCATTCGCCGCCTTCCAGGCTTCTGTCGACCGCAATCCGGTTGCCGAAGGCGAGTCGCTCACGCTTACCCTCAAGAGCGATGAGAATCTGGACGGAGATCCGGATCTGAGCGAGTTGCAACAGGACTTCGACGTGCTGGGAAAAAGCAGCGGCAGCAATATGCAGATCATCAACGGCCGGGTATCGCGCAGCGTCCAGTGGCAGATCCAGCTCATGCCCAAGCATACCGGCCCGTCGGTCATTCCGGCCATCAAGGCGGGCGGGCAATCCACGCAGGCCATCGTCATCGGCGTGACCAAGGCCGATCAGGCGAAAGCCGCACAGCAGAGCGGCGAGTTGTTCGTGGAGGCCAGCGCGGAGCCGGGCACGGCCTATGTGCAGCAGCAGATCGTTTTTACCGTGCGCCTTTATCGCACGGTGAATATCGGCAACGAAAGCACACTCAGCGATCCGAAGTTCCCCGGCATGGATGCCGTGGTGCAACGTCTGGGCGAAGATCGTTCTTACCAGACCATGCGCAACGGACAGGCCTATGCGGTGATAGAACGGCGCTACGCGGTCTATCCGCAAAAGAGCGGTTCATTCAGCAGCGCGCCGGTGCAGTTCGATGGCGTCATTGTCGAGAATAGAGGGGGAGGGGGCGGCTTCCTGTTTGACCCTTTCAGCCAGAGCACGCGGCACAAGCGCGTGAATTCCAAGGCGATAGCCTTCACGATCAAACCTGCCCCGGCTGCGGCGGGCAGCGCGCCGTGGTTACCGGCGAGCCAAGTGCAATTGACGGAACAGTGGTCGGAGAACCCG
>Ga0224495_10000936_pt1 | contig 21826 bp, 20 predicted proteins | sample SF_Jul11_sed_USG_FD_168128 | JGI IMG/M metagenome (GOLD analysis project Ga0224495, IMG submission 168128) | Sediment microbial communities from San Francisco Bay, California, United States - SF_Jul11_sed_USGS_4_1 | ecosystem: Environmental > Aquatic > Marine > Sediment | place: USA: California...
GATAATGCGCGCCGCTTAGCCGGGGTGATGGAACTGGTAGACGTGCCGGACTCAAAATCCGGTGCCAGAGATGGCGTGGGGGTTCGAGTCCCCCCCCCGGCACCATAGACGAGCAAAGAATTTTCTGGCTGCTGTCAACCAATCAATAGTTAGCACGTTAGACCCATCGGTACTGTAGATGCCATGGATAGTACAACCTAACTATAATTTGGAGTGAAAAATGAAACTTCTGCCAGGATTAGTCGCTGCTGTATTCGCTGTTGCTACTTTCTCCGCTGCTGCTTCTGACAATGCCATGGCTCCTGCCAAGCCCGCCGCATCTGCCCCAGCCAAACCATCTGCTGCTGCCCCCAAGAAATTGACCGCCCAGCAAGAAAAAACGAAAGCCTGCAACAAGGATGCAAAGGAAAAGGGACTCAAGAAGGCTGAACACAAAGCATTCATGAAAACCTGTCTGAAAAAGGGATAACTCAGTCCTGCCACTATATAACTTGGCACAACCCGGAAGGTTCGGGTGAATTGAAAAAGGCAGGGTTAATCCTGCCTTTTTCAATTCACCCGATTTTCCATTTAAACTATGCAGACAATTCAAACTTCCACAACATGATCTGGAAACCCAACGTCACTGTAGCCGCCATTATTGAGCAAGGCGGTAATTTCCTCCTTGTTGAGGAACATACCTCGCATGGCCCGCGATTCAATCAACCCGCCGGTCATCTGGAGCCAGACGAATCCCTGCCGCAAGGAGCAGCGCGCGAAACACTGGAAGAATCTGCATACCGTTTCGAGCCGGAGCACCTTGTTGGCATTTATCGCTGGCATTCATCTGCTTCCAATACAACTTATTTGCGCTTCGCCTTCTCTGGACGCATCCTTGCCCATTATCCAGATCAAATTCTGGATGAGGGCATCATCCGGGCAACGTGGATGTCCATAGACGAAATCCGCGCTTGCCAAGCGCACCACCGCAGCCCATTGGTGCTGCGCTGTGTAGAGGATTATCTCGCCGGGAGGCGTTACCCTTTGGATATTTTGGCGCACTATGAGTAAAAAAGTCGTGGTCGGAATGTCCGGCGGAGTTGATTCATCTGTCACCGCCTTGCTGCTCAAGCAGCAAGGCTACGACGTGATTGGCCTGTTCATGAAGAATTGGGAGGATGACGATAACGATGAATACTGCTCGTCGCGTCAGGATCTGCTGGATGCGGTATCCGTCGCCGACACCATCGGAATTCACATTGAAGCGGTCAACTTTGCCAAGGAATACAAGGAGCGTGTATTCAGTTATTTTCTGAGTGAATATCAGGCCGGCCGCACGCCCAACCCGGACATCCTGTGCAACTCAGAGATCAAGTTCAAGGCGTTCCTTGATCATGCCATCCAGCTTGGTGCGGATACCATCGCCACCGGCCATTATGCGCAAATACGTGAAGCCAATGGACTGTACCAGTTGTTAAAGGCTAGCGACGACAGCAAGGATCAAAGCTACTTTCTGCATCGCCTGAATCAAAAGCAATTGAGCCACGCACTGTTCCCGCTCGGGAAATTGTTGAAATCCCAAGTGCGCGCGATTGCCGAACAGCACGGCTTGCCCAATCACGCCAAGCGCGACAGCACCGGCATCTGCTTCATCGGCGAGCGGCCGTTCCGCGAATTTTTGAACCGCTACTTGCCCACCACACCCGGACAGATGATCACACCGGAAGGCAATGTAGTCGGACAGCACATCGGGCTATCGTTCTACACCATCGGCCAGCGCCAAGGTCTGGGCATAGGCGGCGCAAAAGAAGCATCCGGTGAGCCGTGGTTCGTGTGCGGCAAGGATATGACAAACAATCGTTTGATCGTAGTGCAGGGCCATAACCACCCGGCGTTGCTCGCCCCGCATCTGAGTGCGCTGGACAGTCACTGGATCAGCGGCATTACGCCATCAGTAGGTCGCACTTACGCAGCCAAGACCCGCTATCGCCAGGTCGATGCGCCTTGCCATTTCGCGCAAGTCTCCAGTGGCCGCTGCGAGATCAACTTTGACGAGGCCCAATGGGCAGTGACGCCCGGACAATCTGTCGTTGTCTATGATGGCGAAGTTTGCCTGGGTGGCGCAATCATTGAACAAGGGCGGGCCTGATTCGCGTAAAATGTACACTTTCCGTTTCAAGGTGCTGACATGACCACACTCACCAAGCTTTCCGCCCTTTCCCCGCTGGACGGACGCTATCACGGCAAGGTGGATGCCTTGCGCAATTATTTCAGCGAGTTTGGCCTGATCCGTTACCGTGTGCTGATTGAGATCGAGTGGCTCAAGGCTCTGAGTGCCGAGACTGGAATCAAAGAAATCGCGCCATTCTCCTCTACGACCATCGCACAACTAGACTCTCTCAACGCTAACTTCTGCGAGGCAGATGCGCTGGCCATCAAGACCATCGAAACCACCACCAACCACGATGTAAAGGCCGTTGAATACTGGTTGCGTGAAAAACTCTCATCAAACCCGGAAACAGCAAAAGTTCTTGAGTTCATCCACTTCGCCTGCACTTCCGAGGACATCAATAACCTCAGCCACGCACTGATGCTCAAGGATGCACGCGATGCCGTGATGCTACCGACACTGAATGTGCTCACTACCCGGCTGCAAAATCTCGCTCATCAACTGGCAGACCTGCCAATGCTTAGCCGCACTCACGGCCAGACCGCAACACCAAGCACGCTGGGCAAGGAGTTGGCCAATGTGCTATATCGCCTGCAGCGCGCCGCGCAACGCCTGGCCGACTCCGAGATCCTCGGCAAGATCAACGGTGCAGTGGGTAACTATAACGCCCATCTGGCGGCCTATCCGGAAATGAAGTGGGAAAAATTTGCCAAGCGTTTCGTCGAGGCGCGCGGGCTCGCTTTCAATTACTACACCACCCAGATCGAGCCGCACGATTACATGGCGGAATTGTTCGATGCCTATGCGCGCATCAACACCATCCTGATCGATCTGGATCGCGACCTATGGGGTTATATCTCGCTGGGTTATTTCAAACAAAAAGTGGTCAAGGGCGAAGTCGGTTCTTCGACCATGCCGCACAAGGTCAACCCGATTGATTTCGAGAATTCCGAAGGAAACCTGGGTTTGGCGAATGCACTGCTGCGCCACCTCAGCGATAAGTTGCCGGTGTCGCGCTGGCAGCGCGATCTCACCGATTCAACCGTGTTGCGCAATATGGGCGTAGCGCTGGGCCATACCCTGCTCGCTTACGAATCCTGCCTGAAAGGCCTGAACAAGCTGGAAGCGAACCCGCAACGCATCGCGGATGACCTGAACGCAAGCTGGGAAGTAATGGCAGAACCTATCCAGACCGTGATGCGCCGTTATGGCATAGCGAACGCCTACGACAAGCTCAAAGAATTGACGCGTGGACAGGATGGCATCAACCGAGCGTCATTGCAGGTTTTCATCAACTCCCTGGATATTCCAGAGACGGAAAAGCAACGATTGCTGCAATTGTCACCGGATTCCTACATCGGCATGGCGCCAGAACTGGCACGCCGAATTTGATATTGAAGATTCTGTCCTTTAAAAACAAAAGCCCGCATTGCGGGCTTTTGTTTTTATCGAACGTTATACCGATCGACCGGAAGTTTGGAGTTACCAAACTTTAGAACACTCTTGGTGGTGCACCCGTACCGTTATCTTGAGTAATCGGGCGCATTGTGGAATTTTTCGGCACTGCATTATCAGTCGCAATGTTCTGCTCTTGGACAGCACCATCCACTACCGCACTTGTGCGTCCCGCCCCTTGGGCTTGACCCGCCTTGCCCTGTAGTACCGGAGCAGGCACAGCGGTAAAGAGGGTGAGGTTGACCGGTTGCAGTTGCGGCATTTGGTCGGCAGAGGCAAAACCCATCTGGTTAGGCAAAATATTGATGGTGCCTTTGCTGGTAGTCATGGTGGTCTCACCGACATTGACCTTGTTATAAGTACCGACCGGCACGGTGGCCGCCAACTCGCTGCCCGGCATGACCACAAAAGTTTCGTGATCAGTGCCGCGAACACCAATAGTAGATCCAGCAGTGGTAATGCGGTAATTGGCCTTGTTCTTTTGTCCGACCAAACCGGTAATCGCGCGGAATCCGCCTCTCAACAAAGAGAAAAAGCTTCTCTCGTTGCCGTCTTCCTTGCCTTCAAACACAAAGCTGTCGAACTTGAGCTGGGAATCGGGACGCACTGCAACAATGCCGCCATCGCGCATCTTGATTTGCGCCGTCGCACCCTTCGCAGTGGTCACGGTATCGCTCTCGTTCACCGCGTCGCCTTTTTTCAGAGCTCGAGTCTGCCCTGCCGCATTGGTGATCTGAACCTGCCCGCTCACAAACTGGGCATGCCCGGCAATCCCGGCGTAGGCTGCCTGACTAAGCATCATCAGGCATGCCGCCAGAAATACACCAAGAAACACAGTGCTATTATTTGTGGCTTTCATGATTACACCTCCACATACTTGAAATTACCGAAAGTCTCGGCGAACAGTCAAAGAAACATCAGTCCGTTCATAGCCGTAAATGGCAATGTTGGAATCGTTCCTGGAATAACTTAGCTGCGGACGCAACGTCCACAGCCTGTTCAAATGCCAATTCGCACCCAGCTTGGCGTCGCGCACCATATCTTTGCGTTTGACCAGAAAGAGGTAATTAATTTTGCTGTAATCGCCGGTCTGCATGCCTGCAGTGGCAAACAGTGTCATTTTTTCATTGATGTCCGTCTGGCCTCCAGCACGAACCCCCTTGAAACGCTTGGTGCCATCGTTACGCCCGCCTCCAGGATTGATTACTGGATTGACATAACCGGACACCGTGATTTCCGGCGCGACATCTTTCTCAGTACCGGAATGCACGCTACCGGACAGTGAGGACTGGCCGTCAGCCAGCACATAGCGCCAGCCCAGCCCCATGGCCTGCTGGTCGATGTCATTCGGTTGCATGACCGGGTCGACAAAGCGATATTTCACGGATTGCGCGAATACGTTCAATTGATTGCTGGGGCTGAACGCATAGCGCCAATCCCCCTTGATGCCGGTAAAATCGCTATTGTGCAGCCCACCCAGTTCATATTGACTTCTCAACACGCCGAGGCGCAACCGGCTGGCCTTCGCTTCATGTACGATGCCCGCCCGCACATCCATGGCTAACGTATCAAACTGTTTCAGTGCAGTGTTGCCGCGCTTGCGCAAATCAGCCCCCGCGTACAAACCCCAATTGCCAACCAACCTATATTCGATTTCTCCACCCGCAGCAGCCGCGTAATAATTGTCCCTGGCTTTAACATTGGCGGTATCAAGCGTGGCAGAAATCCAGCCACCACCGTCAAATATTTGCACTTGAGGCTGACTTGTGGAGCTGTTAACGTTGCTGTCCCGCCCGAACGAACCTTCCATATAGCCGGAAGCAGTTAACCGCCTTCCTGCCTTCAGCGCATCGATCGCATCCAAATACTTCTGGATACTGACTTTTGCCGCTTCGGAGGTATTTTGCTTCATGGCCGCCGAAAATTCAGTTCTGGCGCGCTGCATATCGCCCAATTGATAATAGGCACGGGCCATATCGAGCCGCGCGGCGGCAGAATCCGGATTCACCGCCAACACCCGTTCAAAGGCCAGTGTCGCCATGTCCGGCTTGCCGCTATCCAGCGCGGCAGTCCCAATCAGATAATCAAAACGCGTCTCGCCGGAACGCTCAAACTCGAGCGGCTTCAGCAAAGTATAGGCCTGGTCAGGTTTTCCGCTTTTGATCATCGCTTCAGCATCGCGCAGCAGTTTTTCATAGGGATCTGATTCATCAGGAGACTTGACCACAGGTTCCGCCCGCTGACGGTCCTTTTGCCCGGCTTCCTGCGCATAGGCTGCCCCACTTGCGGCAGCCAGCATACCGAATAACAACCAGATCGATGGTATTAAGAAGCTCAAGAATTTCATCACGATGATAATCACGGGTGCGGCTGTTACGCCTGGAAACCCAAGGATAGGGCGGTTATGCGCGGTAAGCAAGTCTGTCGTCATCGTCATGATGACCATCGTGATGCCCATCCGAATCATCGTGATGGCGATGAACATGGATATCATTCCTAGCGTGATCATCGTGCTCAGAATCAGCGTGCGATTGCTCGCCACCCGCATTTTCATCAGCCACGCAGGCAGCTGGTGGCGTAGTAGCGGGTGGAGGAGTCGGAGGTGCAGTAACCGGAAGCGAAAGCATTGCAGCCACAGGGTATGCATAAGAGATCGCTCTTGATGGAACGCCATAGTCATAGACGATTGCACTATAGGGTACCGAACCTAGCAACGTGTGCACACCTGGAGCGACAGGGATCGTACCCACCGAATAGTTTCCTACCGTGCTGAACAGAGCAGAGTTAACCACCACGTTATCCAGCTTCAAATTCGCCAGTGCTGCCGTCTCTGTAACAACATTCATGAAGGCCGGAGAAGTTGCAGATGTGCCTGGAAGGCCATGAACCCAAAAGGTGGCATCAGTCATACCTTGTTCCGCCGGAGTGATAATAACCATGCTTGGATCACCTTTTTTGACAAGCGTAGTATCAGTCTCAGCGTCATATCCACGGATAAATTGAGCTACGAGCACCGGCTTGTCGGAAACAAATTCGCCAGGACCAGTCATCACGACGTCCGCAAATTCTCCGGCATTCAAGGTTCCGATCAAGTTTGCAGGTATGGTAGTAAAGGTGGTGTTATCTTGTGATGCCATGACACGCACGGCATAGTCTGACCGACCGCTAAACAGAGATGTGTGGTGAACCTTTCCCCAGATAGAAACATCAGGCAGTTGTTCGACAACATAGTCATTCCAGTTGGTATTGAACGGCACATTAGCATAGCGATGGCCACTGAACACGGCAATAGGCTTGTCGGCACTCACGTATGTACCCGTCATGTCTGCGTTTCCGGGATTCTGCATTTGATAGGTTTCACCGCTGTTGAGCAAGACAGTAAAAGCAGTTCCAGCAGGATGGGTCGAGCCTGCCGCCTTGGGGGTAATGGTGACAGTGGTGGCGTTCTGAGTCGCCACAACGGCAAACTCCGACCCGGTCTGACTTAGGCTGGCATATGACATCACATAATAATTCTTGCCCAAGCCAGCGGTTGGCAGAGCCAAATAGCCATCGGCTGAAAAGTTTGACTCTGAAACCACATGCACCGATACCGGCGCAAGTGAAGTAACGTGGATCGCCTTGGCTTCGACCACTTCATTCGTGGTGAGAACAACACTGCTGATCAATGCACCCGTTATAGGATCAAAAATATCTGGCTTGATCACAACCTCTCCGCCAGCAGCCACAGCAAAAGGAGTAACCACCCCTGCAAATGTCACTTCACCCGTGGTGGCGGTAGTAGAAGTCACGATCAAGCTGTTAGTAACGGTACTGCCGTTCACGCATTTAAGAGGTTCGCTAACACAAATATTGTCAGGTAGAGTCAGGAAAAAATCCGTTCCCATTGATGTAATAACAGGAACAGGAGTCGAGGCTGCTACAGGAGCGGGTGCAGATGCAGGGATGCAGGATGTCTTATCATCGTCATCGCTGTCGCACGCAGTCAAAAACAATAATGTCAGCAGCAACCCACTTTGAAAAAGTTTCGTACTATCTGAACGCATTTGAATACTCCTCAGTCCTCATTAAATTCTATTGCGAAAGGGGGTCATGCGGATATTGCACTGCGACTATACACACGGACGAACATCCGTGTCGCAGTCCCGCTGCCATAGATTCCCTTAGGCCGGAGACTTTGCGTCCTTACCTTTCGATAAGTTTGCCAAGCTGGCGCACAATAGCCGAATTCTGATGTTGGCGTCAAAGTCTAACCGACGAATGGTTGAATCCATGGATAAGCGGCAAAGCAAATTCCATGAAACTGTTGGATTGATAAACTTTGAGCAAACCTTTCTCCGCAAATGACACCATTTGACCCATTGCCACGATGAAGTTGATACTCTAGCACCCGCACATCCACCAGCGCCAAGGCCTATTTTAAGTGTGCTAGTTAACAATTGATCCGATTGGCTGGGTTCGGCCACATCTGAAGGATGGTTATGCGCAAGAATAACCGCAGCAGCGTTGTGCGCCAATGCACGCTTTACCACTTCACGTGGATAGCCACTAGTCTGGCTGTGCGTGCCTTGGAACAGATCTTCCGTGGCAATGACGCGATGTTGGGTATTCAGGAACAGCACCAGAAAAACCTCTTGCTGTCGGCCGCAGAATTCCTTTTCGCTGGCGGCAAACAGTCGCGTCAGATTGCCAAAACGGGTAAGCAACACACGTGCAAGATCTACCGCGCTTTGCCAGGTCACACCGGCGCCAAAAGATCGCCAGCAGCTCCGCGTCGGATAATGCAGCAACCCCTTTTTGCATGAGCTTCTCGCGGAGCCTCTCGCCTTCTGGACAGTCTGTGATTGCCATATTCCCCTCCACGCCCAGACGGGCTATTTCTTGTTAAGATGCGCGGCATTATGAGACAGGAAATTGCAAAGCAGATCGTCCCGGCGAGTCGTATAGTCCTCGGCATTACCGGTGGCATCGCAGCCTACAAGGCAGCGGAATTGCTACGCCTGCTGATCAAAAATAACATCGACGTACAGGTCGTCATGACTGAAGCAGCTTGCCATTTCATTACTCCAACTACGATGCAGAGCCTGTCCGGCAAGCCAGTATATACCGACCAGTGGGATGCGAGCGTGGCCAACGGAATGGCACATATCGAGCTGAGTCGCGCGGCAAATGCAATAGTGATCGCCCCCGCAAGCGCGGATTTCATTGCAAAACTGGCGCAAGGGCTGGCTAATGACCTCCTTTCCACTCTGTGTCTGGCGCGTGTGTGCCCGCTAATTATTGCGCCGGCAATGAATCGCCAAATGTGGGCGAATGCGGCAACACAACGCAATATCAGGCAACTGATCAAGGATGGTGTGCAGGTACTGGGGCCGGATAGTGGTGCACAAGCCTGTGGCGAGGAAGGGATGGGCAGGATGCTGGAAGCGGAACATCTGGCGCGAGACATCGTAGCGTTATTTCAGCCCAGAGAGTTGTCTGAAAAAAAAATCCTGATCACTGCCGGACCGACCTATGAAGCAATAGACGCGGTTCGTGGCATCACCAATCGCAGCTCCGGAAAAATGGGCTATGCCGTTGCTCAGGCAGCTCTTGAACAGGGTGCGGAAGTGGTTCTGGTTTCGGGCCCCTCTGCGCTGACCAAGCCTCAGGGCGTACAGTGCGTGGAAGTACAAAGTGCCTCGCAGATGCTTGAAGCGGTTAAACAGCATCTGTCAGATTGCGATATTTTCATCGGTGTTGCGGCCGTTGCAGACTTCCGAGTCGCGCATCCCAACGCGCAAAAGATCAAAAAGGGTACAAATAACATGTCGCTCGAACTCACCCCAAATCCGGACATTCTGGCGTATGTAGCCAATTTGCCGAACCCGCCATTCTGCGTAGGCTTTGCCGCCGAGACCGAGAACCTTGCCGAATATGCCGAGCAGAAACGCCGCGCAAAGAAACTGCCTCTGCTGGTGGGTAATTACGCGCAGAAGGCCATAGGAAGTGATGACAATGAACTGGTTTTATTCGATGACAGCGGCAGCCATACCTTGCCGCGTGCTGACAAACTCACTCTTGCCAGGCAACTGATAATACATATTGCGCAGCGTTACAAAGGATCAAAAAAATGAAGCATATCTCCTCAACGGATCATATTTCGATTGATGTCAAAATTCTCGACCATCGTTTGCATGACAACCTGCCCGGCTATGCAACATCAGGCTCGGCGGGAATAGATTTGCGTGCTTGCATCGATCACAACATAGTCGTGCAACCCAAGCAATGTGAACTTATCCCTAGCGGTATCGCGATACACCTGAGCAACCCCGGCTATGCCGCGATGATACTGCCGCGCTCGGGACTGGGGCACAAGCACGGCATTGTGCTTGGCAATCTGGTTGGCCTGATCGACTCAGATTATCAGGGTCAGATCTTCGTTTCACTATGGAACCGCAGCATGATCCCATTCACGCTGATGCCGATGGAACGTATGGCGCAATTAGTCATCGTGCCGGTGATGCAGGCACGATTCAACATCGTGGAGGAATTCCCGATGAGTGAACGTGGCAGCGGCGGGTTCGGCAGCACCGGAAAACATTGATGCAAATAAAGCAAGTTCAACGTTCCAGGTTTAACTCCATCTCGGTTTTATCACCTTTGCGTACCGATACTTTTTCGGTTACCGTCTTGTATCCATTCAACTTAACAGCAAGCACATGTATGCCAGCTTTCATGTCCACGCGCAATGGAGATAAGCCATAGTACACGCTGTCCAGATACACCTTTGCACGTGGAGGGCTGGTGCTCACCAGCAACAGACCGGCATCGTCCTGCGGCAACTTCTCGGGAGGAGATGCCGTGCCGTCTTGCTTTGCTCCGCCTGCAGGAATGATGGCAGCAACCGTTGCGGTTCCAGCTGAAGTGGGCGAGGCATAAACTAATACACCAGGAATCGCCTTGGTACCCGCAGTCAAATTGAACAATGCCGGATATGCCGCCATCAATGAGGCGCTGATTGCCTCAACGGTTTTGCTGGTAGCCACATGCAATTCTTTATTCAGATAGGCCACCACGTCTCCCTTGCTGTTGCCGGAAATCCCGGCGAAGCGATCATTCTTTTCTGTGACTGATCCGTGCCAAACTACTGCACCACTGCGCATATCCCTCACGGTAGTTTCAATAGCTATGTTTATTTCGTCTCGATATTTGACGTTCAGGGTCAAATCATTGATCACTCCGGAAACCTCGAATACGGCATCGCCGACGCCACCCTGTTCGATGACCTGGAATCCTTCAGCGCCGAATTCCCTCTTGATGGATGATGTAACCAGATCCGCGATTTCCTGATCGAGCAGCAACTGTTTACCGCTCACTCCGCGAACCAGCTGCGAGCTGGTTCCGAGCAAGCGAGGATTTCGCTGCTCTCGCTGATCATCATATCTGCGGATATAAAGTACCGCGGCATACTTGATCGCAGACTTGTCGATGTCAGCAATAGAATTGTGCTCAGCAATAGTATTTAACGTGCTGTCACCGCCAAACCAGCTTCCAGCATCTTTGGTAAAAGAACATCCGGCAACAGTAGGCAACAGCAGGATCAGTACTGCACGCTGTAGCAAAAAATACATGAACTTCACCTCGGGGTATTCCGGCACAAATCAGGGCTCAGTGAAAATGAGGCTGAAAAACCAGCTATACAAATACGCCCTTGACAAAGCACCGAGGCAAAATAGCGCGCATCACTTCTGGGCAAGATGCTGATGTGCGGCATTGTTGACAGAATTGCCTGACGCGGGAAGATATCGAACCAGCTCATTAAGTGCCATCGTATAAACTTCACGCTTGAATTCGATCACCGCATTGATATCCAGCCAATAATCATTCCAGCGCCATGCATCGAATTCTGGATGCGAACTGGCGCGCAGACAGACATCACAATCACGACCTAACAATCGCAACAGAAACCATATCTGCTTCTGGCCGCGGTACCCGCCGCGCGAATCACGTTTGCTCCAGCTCAGCGGAACCTCATAACGCATCCAATCCCGGGTACGCCCGAGTATCTTCACATGTTCCGGCAGTAAGCCAACTTCTTCGTGCAACTCTCGGTACATTGCCTGCTCAGGGGTTTCGCCATGCTGTATGCCGCCTTGCGGAAATTGCCATGCATGTTGTCGTACCCGCTTGCCCCAGAACACCTGATTCAGGTTATTCGTGATAATGATGCCGACATTCGGGCGGTAGCCGTCTCGGTCTATCATTTGCCACTCTATTCGTTAAATATTAATGCACAGATTCTTTCATATTTCTGCCGTAATGGAAAGCTAAACAACCGCCCTTTTCCCCATGAGGAGCAACCAATGTGAAAGATTGATTCCCATCTAATGGATGATGAAGACGAACTATATGCATTCCCTGTAAAATCGCGATATCAATTTTCCAACCGGGTTGTACATAACATGCGCGTTTCGCAATTTTTTATCTCCACACTCAAGGAAGCCCCTTCCGAGGCAGAGCTCCCCAGCCACAAACTGATGCTGCGTGCCGGTTATATCAAAAAGCTGGCCAGCGGCTTGTACACTTGGATGCCGCTCGGCCTGCGCGTGTTGCGCAAAGTGGAGAATGTAATACGAGAAGAAATGAACAAAAGCGGCGGGATCGAATTACTGATGCCCGCCGTACAGCCGGCCGATCTGTGGCAGGAAACCGGGCGATGGGATGTGTTCGGCCCGCAAATGCTAAAAATCAGGGACAGGCACGACAATCTATTCTGCTTCGGCCCGACTCACGAGGAAGTGATCACCGACATTGCCCGCCGCGAGATACGCAGCTATCGCCAGTTGCCGGTCAATTTCTACCAGATCCAGACCAAGTTCCGCGACGAGGTACGACCGCGGTTCGGGGTAATGCGCGCGCGCGAATTCCTGATGAAAGATGCCTATTCCTTCCACGCCGACTTTGCCAGCCTGGAACAGACCTATCGCGTGATGCATGACACCTACAGCCGCATCTTCACCCGTCTGGGACTGAAGTTCCGCTCCGTCGCGGCCGATACCGGCGCGATCGGCGGAAGTGGTTCGCATGAATTTCATGTGCTGGCAGAGGCAGGTGAAGACGCGCTTGCTTACTGCCCATCTTCCGATTACGCCGCCAATGTGGAACTGGCAGAGGCACTTGCCCCGGCTGAACCGCGTGCAGACGCCTCAGAAAAGATGCGTGACGTCGAAACACCAAAACAAACCACGTGCGAACAAGTAGCAGAATTGCTCGGCATCCCGCTACAAAGCACGGTAAAACTTATTGCTCTTATGGCTACTGATAAGTTACACATCCTGCTGTTGCGCGGCGACCATAGCCTAAACGAAGTCAAGGCAAGCAAACTACCTGGTCTCACCGAATTTCGTTTTGCCTCAGATGAAGAAATCCGCGCCAGCTTCAACTGCCCACCCGGCTTCCTTGGCCCGGTCGGCATCGACCGGTCAAAAATCCGCATCATCGCTGACCGCACCGTAGCCGGAATGAGCGACTTCGTGGTGGGTGCGAACCGGCCCAAGTTCCACACAGCCGGAGTGAACTGGCAACGTGACCTGCCAGAACCTGACCTGATCGCTGATATCCGCAACGTGGTGGCCGGAGATCCGTCCCCTGACGGCAAGGGCAAGCTGGAAATTTGTCGCGGCATCGAAGTCGGCCATATCTTCCAGTTGCGCACCAAGTATGCCGAAGCGCTCAAAGCCACTTTTCTGGATGCGCAGGGTAAAGCGCAGACTGTCGAGATGGGTTGCTACGGCATCGGTGTTTCACGAATCGTCGCCGCAGCCATCGAACAGAACTTCGACGAGCGCGGCATCATGCTGCCAGCTGCGATGGCTCCGTTCCAGATCGTCATCGTGCCGATCGGCTCGGGCAAAAATGATGCGGTGCGTCAAGCTGCAGAACAGCTCTATATGGCTTTGCAGGCAGCACACATTGAGGTTCTGCTGGATGACCGAGACGAGCGCCCCGGTGTGATGTTTGCAGATATGGAACTTATCGGCATCCCGCACCGCGTAGTCATTGGCGATCGCGGCCTGAAGGATGGCATGCTGGAATATCAGGGTCGGCAGGATGCTAAGGCGCAAGCCATCCCCTTGCAAAACGCACAGGAATTCATAAAATCAAAACTATGCGACTGATCCGACAACATTATTCGCACCTTTTTGAACCGAAGCTGTGCTTGGGCATCGCGCTGTTTGTTTTCGGCGCATACGCAAATGCGCAAGTCTATGCACCACTTTCCGCCAGCGTACGCGCTGTTCTTCATCACAGCGTATCGGACATGGGTGAACCGAAGCTTGCCTTCGCCTCAAAGTTTGAGGCGGATATGTGGCTGATGGATATGTCGCGGCGTTTGCAAAGTCGGCTGCCGGATGCAGAAACCCGTATGGATTTTCTCAAGACCGTACATTACGAAGCAACCCGGGCCGGACTTGATCCGCAGCTAGTGCTAGGCATGATCGAAGTGGAAAGCGGCTTCAAGAAATATGCGGTATCGCGTGTGGGTGCGCGCGGGTATATGCAGGTTATGCCATTCTGGGTAAAGCAAATCGGCACAATAGATCACAATTTGTTCCATCCTCGCATCAACCTGCGCTACGGTTGCACGATACTGCGACATTATCTGGATATCGAGCGTGGCAACTTGTACCGTGCCTTGGGGCGCTACAACGGCAGTCTGGGTAAACCGGGATACCCAAACTTGGTCCTCGCCGCATGGCGCAACCATTGGACATTGCCCGATCGTTCGGTTCGCAGCGGTCACACACCTGCCAGCAGCTGAAACTCGTGGGTCAGATTGGCTTGATGGCTATCCCAATGACTTGGCTGGCGCAGCATGCCAGCTGACAAGATGATGTATCAGCCGTTTCTCCAGCAGTTTGCCAACGGTTATATCAGTTGAGTTTCTGACCACATGATCTATTTACTTCGGATATAGGCCTCGACGCTTGCGCGCGTCACTTCGCCCGCCTGATAACTAACCTGCTCCCCCTTGGGATTATACAAATAGCTGGATGGCAATACATCCAACACACCAATCTGATTGGCAGTTTTAAAATCGCCCATCACCACCGGATAGCTGATCCGATGTGTACGCGCAAAATCGGCCACTTTCTTGTGCGATCCTGATTCCATTGCTATCCCGATCACCAGCAAATCGTTGTGCTTGTGCGCGTTGTGCAAGCTGCTCAATTCGGGAATCTCGCTCAGGCAGGGCAAACACCAGGTCGCCCAGAAATTGACCAGCACCCACTTGCCGCGATAATCTGCCAGACGATGTGTCTTGCCATGAATATCCTTCAGCAGGAAGTCTGCTGCACAAACCGGCAATGGGCACGCCAGCAAGAACACTATCAGCAAGGCTGCAATTCGTCCTGGTTGCTTAACCGCAGCAACCAAGCCGCTGATTATGATCATGGCCTGATTTAAGCCTGCATAAGGTATCGGAATACTATAGCCAACAACCAACCCAGTATCTATTGCTGGGATAGCCAGATGGCAAACAGTCTTATCAGTATTAGTGTTCGTGCTTACCAGCTGACTTCTCATTCTCTGTCGACCCTTGGCTGATCCCATGCTCGGAGGCATGGGTCAAGTACAATGCCAGCGCAATCAGTGCGATGCTCGCGCCCAGGTAAACCAGATCCAACGGAGTGTTCAATTTCATGTTCAGCGCTTCTTCGAACAACGTGACGATCAGTATCATCAATATCACTTTAGCCAATCGTGACTTCAGGTCATCCAGATTGTTGATGACCAGAATCTTGCTGGAAGACTTGCTGCCATGCGCCTGATCGATGTCACTGATGAATAGCTCATATAAACCCAGCGAAAATATCAGCATCACGATTGCCAGCAGATAACCATCCACCACCTCCACGATATGCGAGACCGTGCTGTCGTGCAGCGCCTTGCGCGCTTCCTCGGTCATGCCGGAATCCGCGTAATGCAAAGCATGCTGAAATAGATTCACCACATCTACCGTGGCCATGTAAAAAATCGCAAAGCCGGCCAGCAAGCTGCCCACGACCGCTGCAATGATCACAAAACGGCTGTTCCACAATACCGCTTCAAACAACTTCTCAATAAAACCCATATCCCACTCCTTAAAAACGCCGCGCATTAAAGCTCAAATAAGTCCAATCGGCAAGCATGCATTGTATAGCGCACGGTTCGTTATCATAATATGAATAACTTGTTATCCCGGCTGTAGATGCGCTGAATGATGGCCGGCGATTGCCTCGCGAAGCGATTTAATTTCTTAAATAATCAAGACAATTAATCATAAAGACAAACGTATTTAGTTATGTTAGATTTGCTGCGGCAATTTGAAGGATGCGTTGAGTAGTCATATCGAGGTGAATATGAGAAGAATATATAACAGTTCGGTGATTGCTTTGTTAGTTGTGCTGCTGAGCGGTTGCGCTTCAAGCATTTCTGGGTCGGTGAGATTCGTGGATCGCGACAATAAGCCCGAGACTGACTCCAAGCTTGAAGGCATCGTCGTAAACTTGATCAATACTACGTTGCCGCTTGATCAGGCGTCCTATTCCGTTAAAACAGACTCCAGGGGAAAATTTGAGACTGACTCAAAACTGCTCAAGCCTGGTACCTATAAAATCGAGGTCAATGAACCTGGATATCTCCCGGCAAGCAAGACCATAGAATTCAAAGATTCCTCGCGCGAAGTCGAACTGGAGCTGAAGAAAATGCCTATGGGTGGCTCTCGTTCATACCGGGGCATGCAGTCCGACAAGGACAAGATCATCAACCCCGGCGAAGTCAATATCCAACCGCCCTCGATGTAATCAACACAGGCGGGGGATGCTGCTCTCTGCACTGCTATAAACGTCGTTCTTTCCAATACCTGATGAACGGGAACTCTTCCATGAAAATGAATATGTGGTTCATCTCCATCACCGCTGTAATCCTCGTAACTCTAGGCGGTTGCGCACCCAAGCCGGTTGAATTCGACCTTAGTGTTGCGGTATCCCTTGAAGGTCATCCACTCGTCAATGCCGAAATACTCGTGGATGGTGTCTCCCGAGGCAGGACGGATGCGATGGGTTCTTTTGCACAGACGTTCGCCAAGATACCCGACCAAGTGGTACGGATCGAGGTAAAAAACGAAGGCGGAAATATCCGCACCACCGCATGGGAAACGACTTTCAAAGTAAAACCACGCAAGGATAGCGAGCCTCGTGAGAAACAAACTTTCTCAGTCACATTGCAGCGTTATGTGATTGTCAATGTATCGCACCTGAATGCACCTTTAGCTGGGGCGCAGGTCAGTATCGGTGGAAAAATAGCCGGGGTTACCGCGCAAAATGGTTCGTTGCAGGTCGCTGTTGATGCCTGGCCAAAATCAGGGTTGCGTCTTGCTGCTCAAAAAGAAGGCTTGGGCGAAACAGAAATCAATTTTAACGGCAAATCGGGGGATCAGGTCGATATTGCGTTGTATACCGAAGCAATAGTACAGATCGAAGCGGTCGAGGAGCGTTATTTTCCAAATGATGGGACTGTGAAACCAATCAATGCTGCTGTTGTGTCCGTAGAAGGGCACAATGTTGGCAAAACGTCTGCTAATGGCGTTTATACATATCGCCACAAGGGCAAACTGGGAAGGACAGTACCGGTGAGCATCAGTGCACTTGGTTATGTGCCTTCGACCTTCACTCAACAGGTTATGATGGGTGGCAACCAGAAGATGCGGCAATTCTTCTATTCAGCCAGCGCTACTCAACCGCGTGCTGCAGTAATCGGTTTTTCTGCCAATACACGCGGCGAAGACATCAGCGACGTAGTTAAAACCATAGAGCCACGTTTTGTTGAGGAACTGTTCAGCGCCAAGGCATTCAAGCAAGTTCCGACCGCCACCGCAAAAAGCCTGATACAGCGCTCGAAATTAAGTTATGCAAAACTCAAGGCCAACGGTTGGCGAGACACGCCCTTGGCCGGGTCTGTGGATGTACTGGTGTTTGGGAGCATATCCAGGGGTGAAGAAGATTCGTATGTCGTCGAGGCCAGCTTCTACGAGCCGGATGGAAGGCTTGTCATGACACAGGCTGCGTTGCTCGGCAGCACTGGCAGCTGGCGCGTGGGTCGGGCGATGAGCGAGATTGTTTCGAATGCGCTGGCCAATTACCCATTCACCGGCGTAGTAACGGGCGTAAATGATGGGCGTGTCCAGATCAACTTAGGGCGTGATCTTTTCGATCTCGATAGCAACGATGCTTTCATCGTCAAATCCGCCAAACGCAACTCTGAAGGCCGCATTACTGGGTATACAGACGGGGGAATTTACAAGGTACATCGTGTCGGCGACAACCAAACCGAGATTCGCGCTGAATCTTCCGCTGCGCGTCCAAGACCGGGCGACCGTGTCGTGCGGCTGGACTCTTCAGCTTCAAGCAAAGACGAGGATACTGACAAAGTTGCTTTCGCTGTGACGGGAGGCCGGGCTGGAGAGGGTGCTGCTCTTTCGGAGGCAAACCTGTATATCGACCAGCGCTGGATTGGAAGCACAGACCGCAAAGGTGAACTGTCTGTCAAGCTTAGGCTGGGTCGCAAGTACAAGCTATTGGTCTACCACCATGGCTATGAACAGGCAATCAAGACGATAGAGCCGGAAAAGAAAGGTGAGCGCTTCAAGTTCTCACTGAAATCTTTCAGTAGCGACCTGACTGTCGAGAGTGAGCCGTCTGGCGCGGCAGTATCTGTTGATGATGCACGCATCGGCACCACACCGATCACCAAGGCCTATCCGGTGACCCTGGGTTTCCACACACTGCGCATCGATGCTGGCGGTGGCTATCGCGCTTGGGAGGAGGTAGTCGAGTTCGACAAGGCTGAGGAGAATCGTACCGGTGATCGCATGGTCGTGTTGTACAAGGACTACCTGAGAGCTGCGGAAAAAGCCGAAGATGCTGGGCAGATCGATGAAGCAATCAGGCTGTATTCCGCAGCGCCAAAAGAACATCCTGATTATGCTGAGTTGCACCATCGCTTGGGCCAGCTTTACCTTGATGACAAGCAAGATGCCGATCGTGCTATCGCTGAATTCGAACGCGTACAGGCAATCCCCGAGGTTCAGGAATTGGTGCTGAAGCAGTATGCGGTTGTCTATGCCAACCTGGGCAAGGCGTATTACGCCAAGGGCGAGTCTTTGGTGAAAACCAAGCGCAGCGAATCGCTTGAATATTTTGCCAAGGCAGTCAAGGCACTGGATCGTGCCCGCGAAAACACTCGCTTCTTCCCGGATGAAAGGCACGATGAAGCGGTTCACGATACACATTACTACCGTGCCTTAGCCTATCAAAATCTCTTTCAGATTACCGGGCGTGAAACATTGCGCTCGAACGTGGAGCTTGCCTGGCACGAATACATCGACTTTTTTCCGGAAAAATTGCGTGGCAATTCCGAGTTCGAGCATTTGCGGGAATCAGGTCTGAGAATGTCCAAACAGATTGAAGGAAAATAACCATGTTGCTCCGCACATTCAGCGCATGTGCGCTTGGGGTAACGCTTGCTTCGGCTTTTGGCGTCTATGCCCAGGACGAATTCTCACCGGAGTCTGGCATACAACCTATTTATGTGCGGCCGCTATTTTCCTCAAACGAGAAGGGGCATAACGACTCAAGTCCGTCCTGGGCACATGGCGGCGGACTACTGGCTTTTGAACGCGCAGAAGAATCAAAACGGGAAATCGTAATTGCTCGTACCGATGGCACTATCGTCAAGAATGTTTATTACCAAACCGACGAAGATGACTTGGGATTGGGAGCATTACTGCCCGGCCTAGGGAAATCCGTGAGCTACAACTCGGGCATAGCATGGTCTAGAATGGGCGATAAATTCGTCTTTATGAGCAACGCCGGAGAAGGGAATTATGATCTTTATCTAGGCACGCTTGAAGGCAAGGCGGTGCAACGGTTAACCAAAGATCCGCAAAAAGACGGCCAGCCCAGCTGGTCGACGGCTGACGGGCCGGTGGTGTTTGTATCCGGCAGGGACGGTGGAGCCCAGCTGTTCCTGATGGATGTGGCGAGCCTACATACTGACCGCATCTCCAAGAGCGAGAAGAGTTATTTCTATCCACGCTGGTCTCCAGATGGCACACGCATCGCTGCGATTTCCGGCGCCAATGAAAACCATGATATTGTAATAATCGATGGTTTTTCGGGAGCATCTTCCGCACCCAATTCGGCAGCAGCAACAAAACCGGCGGCAAAACCATTATTGACAGAGCGCTTTCTGACAACTTGGCAATATGACGATCTAAGCCCATCATGGTCGCCCGACGGCAAGCATATCGCGTTTTATTCCAATTACAATCCGGAAGGCGACCCCAAAATATGGTCGTTGATGGTGATTGATGCCGATGGCAGCTCTCCCACCGAGGGCGATCAATTGATTGCCCGTGTGGTGGCCCACAATGTGATCCCAGACATCTCCTCTGGACCCGCCTGGTTACCAGACAGCAAACGTATTGCCTATGTGAGAAACGACAAACAGGATTACAGTCCCATTTTCGTCGTTGATGCAATTACGCGCAAAGAAAGCCGTTTGGAAACCGGCACAAGTATTAACCACGACCTCGCCATTTCTTCGGATGGCATCCTCGCCTTTCGCGCACAGGACAATCAATGGGATCAAATCTTTCTCGTTAAATTTCCAGAGGTGTCCGAGTGAGTTCCAAAAACGCTTTGCGAAACCTTTTGGTCGCGTACGTGCTCGGCTCGAGCGCATCCCTGTATGCTGCTGATGATGGCGTGCAAAAGGCAAGCCAGTTGCTCGACAAGCATTATTACGAATCTGCGGCGGCGATGCTTCGCACCGCTATGACTCGAGGCGAGTTGCCTCCAGCGGCCACGTTGACCTTGGCACGCGCCTATTCCAGAAACGCCCAGTTATACCGGGCATTGCAACGTTCATCGCTGGCTGTCGGCAGTATGTATTTGCAGAAACTTTCCACACAAAAAGGTAGTGACCGCAGCCTTTTCGCACCGCTTTATTATGGCGAATATCTGACCGAGGCGGGCAAGTCGCGAGAAGGGGCCATGCAACTGCGCCGCTTCATCGAACAGAAAAATATTGCGGCGAATTATCGTGACATCGCCAAAGCTTCGCTGTCAGTGGTTCAGAAATCAGCTCTGACTGCATCGCTGAGCAAAGACCCCTTGGTGCTCAGCCAGCTAGCCAAAATCGCGAGCCGGACGGCTGCACGCCGTGCTGAGGCTGCCACACAAATGGATCAGGCGCTGGCAGACTTGGCCAAGCTTTCCCTGGCGTTGCCAGTCAGAGCTATCACCAATGCGATTGCCGTTTATGCGCGTACCGGACAAGCCGACAAGGCCATTTCGTTGCTGGGTTCCACAGAAATAGGTCAACCATCCTATGAGGAAACGATCAGCAAAACCAAAGTGGTGCGCTTCTATGATCCAGAACTGCTTGGCAACCTCGCTGAGTTGAATCAGGCTGAAGCAGAACAGCTTTTGCAACGCGTCCGAACCGATGCACGATATAAATCTGTGGCTGGTTATTTTCTAATGGAGCACTATCTGAACAATGAGCAATTCAGCAGCGCATCAGCCCTGTTGCCGGATTTGCTTGCGGCAACAGATCTCCCGGCAGCTTATCTTGACCGGCTGGCAGTGATGCGTGCAGCTCTGGACGTGCGTAACGGGAAAGCATCTCGAGGCAATGCCGCATTTGCCGAACTGGGGAGCAAGTTCGCGCAAGATCCGCTAATGCTGGCAGAAGTGCTGAATGCCTGTGTTCGATACAAGGCGAGTTGCCCCAGTGTTACCGTAAGTGCGCGCAACATGGCAGCAATAAACCAGGGAGAGCGTTATCGTAGCTTGCATTTTGCCGTCGGAGAGCAGTATGCCGCCGAAGGCAAAAATGAGCGCGCGCTGATCGAAATGGAAACGGCGCGCGACAAGAGCAACAAGAACCGGATTGATTCTAATGACCCCCTGCTGCTGGTGCGCTTGGCTGACCTGTATTTTGCAGGTAAAAGTTTTTCAGAGTCCCTCGAAATATATTTTGAAATGAGCAAAGAATTCCCGGCGGTACGCCAGTTGCAAGAGACAGGTCAGGGTGTATATTCGACGGAGTATCGTAGCGCAGGTGATGCCAAATTATTTTAATAGCCTTGGTTTTAATGAGTTCCAGTATCCACCTTTAAACAATAGTGAG
>Ga0224495_10000937_pt1 | contig 21826 bp, 14 predicted proteins | sample SF_Jul11_sed_USG_FD_168128 | JGI IMG/M metagenome (GOLD analysis project Ga0224495, IMG submission 168128) | Sediment microbial communities from San Francisco Bay, California, United States - SF_Jul11_sed_USGS_4_1 | ecosystem: Environmental > Aquatic > Marine > Sediment | place: USA: California...
CGCCGTGGTCCAAACCACCGCTGCCTTTGAAATTCCATGAGTAGTTCGAAGCCGTGCGAAGGTCCATTTTGTCGAAGGCATCAACGCCTTCGTCTCCAAAAAGCGGATAATTGAGTTTGCCTTCCCCATATACATTTCGGAAGAACAGTCGGAATGCGTGCTTGGGATTACTGCCCTGTCGTCCGTAGCCCCCACGGATACGCACGCCCGCATCAATCTGGAATCCTTCACTGCCGTTGGGATAAATCAGCTCCAATGAAGCGGGCCGCTCCCACGCCCGGCCATCCTGCAAGGCGTTCACATAAATACCGGTTGAGGGATCGAAGAGATTATCCAGGTCTGTAACGAGTGAAATCGTCGGAACAGACAGGAGGGCATCATCAACAAGCCCGACATACCGTGGATCATTGGTCACCACGTCCGGGTCCATCCCGTAATCAATGATCTGTCCATTGATGTTGAAGGTAGGCCAGCCTGGGCCGGGTGCTTGACCAATGGGCGACTGGGTGATTACATCGCTGACAAAGATATAGGTGTGTGTCTCAACATCGGAGTCGAGGAAGCCGGGTTTGACGGCAGCAGCACGGACAGTCGAAGTCTGATTGATAGTAAGCGGCGTGCTGTAAATATCGCCGTGGGTTATTGTCGGCCGGGAGCCATCGGTAGTGTAACGAATCTCGGCGTCATCATCCCCAGTGGACAGGATCAATTGGAATGGACTACTATAGAAACCACGTTTGTGACTGAACCATACCTCACTAACAATACCTTTTGCACCAGAAATATTGAATGTGCCCGGTGTTGCTGTCGTGAAGTATTGTGGCACCGTCTTGTTGCTGGCGGCGACCAGCTCAGGAAGGATAAGGAACTGGCCATTATCCTTGTCGTCGTTGAGGCCGTGAATGGCCAGCACATTCTTACCGGCTTGCAAGGTGCCCAGGAAGGCCGTGAGGTTAATGACCTCAAATACCGAAGAGTCATCAATCGGACGGTTGGAATCAGCAGTCGAGTTCCACTGGACGGGACTCGGAGCGTTGCGGCTGGCAACTTGCTGGCCATTGATATAAGCAACAAAACCATCCTCGTACTTCATGCGCAATGTTAACGTATCAAAGATCTCCGGCTCACCTAATTCGAGGTCAAACTCGGTGCGTATCCATAGCGAAGCGTTGACACCCAGCATATCCTCCTGTACGGAAGTTGTAATCATACCGGTATCCATAATCGTCTGGATATCTTCCTGGCTCAGCGCCTGGTCGTAGACGTGAAGGTCGTCGATGAGACCATCAAAGTAGTAATTCTGCCAGTGACCTATCTTGAAGGTTTTGGTGTCGGCCGTATTGAGCGTTCTTGGCGTATCAGGGACAATGATTTGACCGTCGGCATATATCCGGGTTGCGGTCCCATCATGAACGTGGGCGAAATGTACCCACTCGTTCTTTGAATTATACAAGAAATCAATATCATTGCTAAAGCCCCAGTACTGTACCCGCCACTGGTTATCAGCAGTCATTGTTCTCAACGAGAAATCCCGCCCATCCGACCATTCCTCCCCCATCTCGAAGAGGCCGCCTTGGTTGAAGGAACGCGTATATACCCAGGCGGTGATGGTCCTTGGAGCATTGCCACCAAGCCCAAGCTCGGAAGCCGTCTTTCCGGTCTCCACATCATCACCGGCACCGTCAAGATCGATTGCCTGGTTAAATATACCGTTCCCATAAGTCGGGTTACCCTGAGGGGTGCCATTATGGCTGCCGGTGCTGTCGCTGCAGTCACCATCAAACCTGTAGAGCGCAATCGCAGTTGTGTCAGTTCCCGTCCCAAAGCCCAGGCCGGTCTCACCGGTATCCCATCCTGAGTCATTGAAACCAACAGCGGTCCAATCAACGCTTACATCATTAATGTTCGGTACATGATATGAAGCGGTCACTCCTGTTGGTACAAGCATCGAAGCGTACTGTGCCAGACCGTACGAAATATCAGTCAACTGCTCAGGAAATTCCGGCCTGTACTCGTGGACGACGGCCGTGCCGCCGGGTGCCACAAGGGCAAGATAATCTCCGTCCTGGTTGAGTTCGAAGTTTGTGTGATAGTAACCGGCGGGATCAAGATACGGGTAATTGAGCGGATTTTCCACTTCTGTCTTTTGCGAGGCAAAGACAATCATGAATTCACCGGGTTTAATCTGGTTACCGTCCGGGAATTGCCATTTGATTAGGTTGGCATCACTGTCAGTCAGATACCAGCCATCCAGACTGACTGTTGTGTCCGTCGGATTGTAAATCTCAATCCAGTCGGAAGATTCGCCGTTTCCGTCCAGAAGCTCGCCATCTTCCAGCGGTGGTGAACTGGCGTTACTCGCCATGAACTCGTTGATTACCAGGTGTGACACTTCCATCTGCCAGTTTTGTGCAACTATGGCAAGGTCTCTGAAGTTTACACCATTAGCACCATCTAAGTCTGCAAGGCAGCCGGGGACAAGACAGTCAGGATCCAGCCACTGCCAAGCAAAAGTCCGCAGGTCTTGGGAATTAACCCTGTAGTCTTTATTCAAATCACCTGCGAGATGAGATTGGGCAAAAGTTGAACCAGCCAGTGATACTGTCAACACAAGTAATATCAACGATTTTTTTAAGGATACGGGCATCTTAGCCTCCTTCCTAACAGATGTCTTAGGCCATTGGCCGTGACTTGCTCTTTGTGGATTCCCACTTTGCGTTTGATGAGAAAAGGGAATCCAAACTGTCTGGAACTCTTACCTTTATAATAATAGACGTCTAAGAGCCCAAAATGTTACCGATTTTTATAAAATTTATATAAAATTTATTCTAACATAAATTGAGTAGTTTAGTCAATGGCTATTGTCCTCGGATTTCACTGCTTTCTCAAAATCTCAGTTTTGACAGAACAAGCATTTAAATTCGACCACTCCGAAATCTTATACCTCGCCAAAAAGTGTGGTTTTCACGCTGCTTTTACAGGTTGCGGGACAAGAAGGGGTGATAGAGACAAATTTGGTGAAATTTTGGTATAATTAGTAAAACTCTGCGAAGAAAAGTAACAAAAAAAACCGTTAGTTTTTGGCGCCCGGCGCATCCTTATTAACAGTAGTTTTGAATGGAAAAGAACAGCGATTACGTCCAATTGGTGACACAAGCCCAGCTCGGTGATAAGGAATGTATGAATCGCCTGGCTGAGGCGGTAGAGGAACGTCTATACACGTATGTTTACCGCTATACGCTATCAGATGAAATGACAGAGGATATTGTACAGGAGAGTATACTGAAAATGCTTGAGGTATTAAATGAATTAAAAGAAGCCGACCGGTTTTGGCCCTGGCTGTTCAAGATAGCCCTTAACAAGATATTCAGTCACCACCGGGCGGAACACAAGCAAAGAACCGCCTCTAACCCGGCCGCGGGTCTCGGAGATGTACAGCGCCAGAGGCAGACAGCAATAGCAAACGTGGTCGGTCAGGAATTAAAGGAAATTGTTTTTGCTGCAATGCAAAAGTTGAAGCCTGAGCACAGGGCCGTTATCAACATGCGGTGCTATGACGAGATGGGGTATTCCGAGATTGCAAAGACGTTAGGTTGTAGTGAGTTTGCCGCCCAAATGTTATTCTACCGGGCGAAAAAATCGCTGAAAAAACAACTCGCCCGCCGTGGATTCGGCAAAGGCTCGCTGCTTATGGCATTGGTTCTGTTTGGGAAGATGACAGCACCGAGTGAGGCGGCCGCTGCAAAAGTGGCTGTAATGGCGACTGCCGTCAAGGTTGGTGTCCCGGCTTCTCTGGTATCCATAGCGGTCAGTAAAACAACAGTATTGTCACTGACTACGGCTTCTGTATTGGCCGTTGGTACTATGGCAGTTACTTCAAAACCTGATAAAACTATAGCAATACCGAGAAATAATCCTGCCGACAGCTCTCTTACTACGATTCCGGCAGCAGATAGCATTCGGGAATGCTGGTATTATTATCCGCCAAATGGAAACGGATCGGTAATGATGCGGTTGGAATCCGACGCGGATAGTATACCATCTTACTGCCAGTGGCTGCAAAACGACCAATCCAATTACTACAGGGGCAAGAATACCATCTATGTAGAAAACTATCGGGTTTGGCACAAAGACCTGAGTGTGTGGAGGCTGCCTACAGACAGCCGGCAATTGACAGATTTTCTTTCCCAGGTTGAAGGCAAGCGCGACAAGATGAAATATGTACCCAGCTATAACAATGGCTTGCTGGTAGTTTTAAAGCAAAACCAAAACGGCAGCCAGTCGCAGATAACTCATCGCCGTGACATATCAGACGAAGAATATTTCCGCTATAGATGGCCGGCGGGAGCAAGAGTCGTAGACAATCGCGACACAATGCACAAGCGAGGCTGGACGTATTTCAACATAACAGGCCAAATTAACAACAAAGAGGTTGAAGGCAGAGGCAGGATTCCTTTTGTCTACACGGCCAGTGACATGCATTGGCCCTGGATAGTATTGAAGGTGGGGGGAAATGTTGTAAATGAAGCCGACTTTTCGGGTCTTGGCCGGCCCTGGATGGGATTGCACACTATCGATACGATACGGCGGGAAGCAGCCCAAAAGCAGATATGGTTTGAGACAAGATACAACAAGCGAAGCGGCAAGGCGGAAGTAGTCCTGAAGCCCGAAGACGGGCGGATTGTTTATACCATTGATATGGAAAAAGATGTTATTGAGAAAATCACATTTACGAAGAGTGACGGCCGTGAGGGAGTGCTGGTATTTTCTTACCTGCTGGAAATTGACAATATTGGTAATGAGTTTGCACAGCCGGCCAGGCAGGCAAATATGCGAGAAAGAAGTGAAGGGATGTTGTGGCTTTTGGAATTGATCAGTAATAATCGATAATTAGAAAAAGGAAGGGAGCGAGCAATGAATGCAGAAAAAATGAAAAAAATAGCTTTGGCCTTGGTAGTTGTTTTGGTTATGTGTGGGCATGCTTTTGCAGGACAAATCATTTATGTCGATGACAATGCTGTGGGTTCAAACAACGGCTCTTCCTGGGCTGATGCTTATAACTACCTGCAGGATGCTTTAGCCGATGTGAATTCTAATAGTGATGTCAACGAAATCCACGTTGCCCAGGGTATCCACAAGCCGGACCTGGGCGGTGGCCAAACACTCGGCGACCGGAAAGCCACGTTTCATCTAATAAACGGTGTAACTATCAAAGGCGGCTATGCCGGCGCAGGCTCCCCCGATCCCAATGCCCGCGACATTGAACTATATGAAACCATCCTCAGCGGTGACCTCGCTGGCAACGATGTAGATATAAACGATCCTACAGACTTGCTGAATGAGCCGACACTTTCTGAGAACAGCTACCATGTTGTAACTGGCAGTCCAGCAGACGAGGCTATCTTATTGGATGAAACTGCCGTTTTAGATGGGTTGACTATAACTGGTGGTAATGCCAATGGACCTGTATTTCCGGGAGGTTATTGCTATGGCGGTGGGATGTTCACCGATTCTGAATTAGACCTTGACCTAATTGGTCAGCGTGCAAGTCCAACAATTATAGATTGTACCTTTATCAAGAACTCGGCTATAAGTGCCGGTGGGGGAATATACGCCGAGTTCAGCCAAATAAAGCTAATCAACTGTGACTTCATTTCCAATACCGTTAATGGTGAGTACACAGCCAGAGGTGGTGGAATGTTTTGCGATGGCCAAGTACTTCTTATCGACTGTACCTTCAACAAGAATCTTTCTATAGATATAGAAAATGCAGGTGAAGGCGGTGGGCTGTATTATCGGGGTGGTAAGGCTGCCATTACTCGATGTACATTCAACGAGAACTCAGCTGGTTGGTACGGTGGTGGAATATACAATGGCGGAAGCCCAACATTAATCGACTGTGCGTTCATAAGTAACAATTCTAAGTGGGGTGGAGGAGTGTGCAGCTACGATAATAGTAGTCCGTCATTGACTAACTGCACTTTCATCGGAAACTCAGCAGGAAGTGGCGGTGGAGTGTGCAATTTCCAGAATAATCCTACAGTGTTAAAATGTATGTTTATTGGGAACTTAACATCGTGGAGCGGTGGTGGTATGTATAATCAAAAGGGAAATCCGATTCTGAAACATTGCGTCTTCAATGCAAATTCTTCCTGCTACGGTGGTGGGATGATGAATAGCGAATGCGACCCAGTTGTAACTGGTTGCGTTTTTAGTGGGAATATGGCGGTCTACTACGGTGGAGCAATTTTTAACTATGCCTCCATAAGAGAGTGGAGCGGAAACACAGTAAAATTAATTAACTGTACCCTTAATGGAAATTGGGCCACAAACGGAAGTGCGATGGCTTGCGATACCAACTGTTTTATTTATAAGAAACAAGGTAATGTTTACACAACAAACTGTATCTTATGGGATATTGGAAATGAAATATGGAATGATATCCACTGGGATATAACCATAAACTATAGTGATGTACAGGGCGGCTGGCCGGGTCAGGGCAATATTAACGTCGATCCCGGGTTTATCGATCCCGAAAACAACGACTATCATCTTCTGCCCGATTCGCCGTGTGTGAATGCAGGTGATAACTCAGCCGTGCCGCCTTCGCTGCTCACCGACCTCGATGGTGACCCGCGCATTATAGACGTGATTGTCGACATGGGCGCCTATGAATTCCAAGGCATTCATATCTTGTATGTCGATGCGGACGCTCCTGCCGGTGGTGATGGCGGGAGTTGGGCCACGGCGTATAACTACCTTCAGGACGCCCTGTTCAACGCCATACCACCCGCGGAAATACGGGTAGCCCAGGGTATCTACAAACCCCACTTGAATACCTACAGTACGGCGCCGCCCAGCCGAGCGGACACGTTCCAGCTCAAAAATGGAGTCGTTATTAAAGGAGGCTATGCCGGCATAGGTGCGCCCGATTTTGCTCCGGTGGATCCAAATGAGCGGGACATCGAAATGTTCCGGACCATCCTGAGCGGTGACCTTGATGGCAACGATATAGATGTCAACGATGCCTGGGATATATGGCGGGAGCCGTCTTTTGTCGATAACAGCTATCATGTGGTAACAGCAAGCGGGACTAACAGTGCGGCTATACTGGACGGATTTATCATAACCGGCGGCTGTGCCAGCGGTCCTATGTCTTACGACAGCAATGACATTTTTCTTAGCTCTGGGGCCGGGATGTATAACGATTCCGGAAGTCCGACAGTAATTAACTGTACTTTCCGAAAAAACACAACCTGGACATGGTATGGCCAGATCGATGGCGAGAGCGGTTTTGATGACGGGAATCCCAGCCTCGAATCGACAGATATTTATCTGCCGGAAACCTCGGGCGCTGCCGTTTTCAACCGCGATGGAAGCCCGACATTTCGCAACTGCCTGTTCGAAGACAACGTGGCCTTTGGCCCCGATGCATCCTGTGCCGGCGCCGGAGTATGTAATATTAACAGCAATCCCTTATTAACAAACTGCGTTTTCAAGGCTAACGTCACGACCGGTTTTGACAGTGAGTATTTTGGCGGTGCGATGGCCAACTATAACAGCAATCCCACGCTTTTGGATTGTTCGTTCATCGATAACCGGGCAGATTACTCCTGCGGCGGTGCGATATACAATGATGAAAGCAGTCTGAGCCTGACTGGCTGTACGTTTCGTGGCAACAGGGCCGACGATTTTGGTGGTGGAATGTACAATAGTCGCAGCGAGTCGGAATTGAGGGAGTGTGAATTCATTGAGAACGTTGCAGCTTTCGCCGGAGGGGGCATGTACAACTACGACAGTAATTCGAGGGTGACTAACTGCAATTTCGCCGAAAACTTTGCAGCAAATGGAGGTGCTATCTGCATCAGCGGTGACTTCAGCGGTACATTTACCGATTGTGTGTTTGAGAATAACACAGCCGCCTCAGAAGGGGGTGCAATATTACACAAAGGCTTTGGTGGAGAATCTAACATTATCCGTTGTGAGTTTCGCAATGGCTCTGCCGAACGCGGCGGGGCTATCTATAATATTTACGAATCATTAATACTATCAGAGTGCATCTTGGTGTGCAATCAAGCCGAGTATGCAGGTGCCGCAATCTATACCGACGGGGATATTACACTGACTAACTGTCTGTTGGCCAATAATCATGCTCAGGTTTTAGGTGGTGCTTTAGCTAATGCAATGAACACTTCAAAGTCTATCAACTGTACGTTCGTGGGTAACTCTGCCAGTTACGGCGGAGCAATCTCCAGCGGGATCGAATGCGATACAACTACTATAAACAGCATTTTTTGGGACAATACTGCACAGACCGGAAGCCAAATAGCCACAACGGGTGCGCACTACAGTTCAAGACTTACCGTCAGTTATTGCGATATTGAAAATGGATTAGAAGGACTTGACGTACCGGATGGATGTACCCTGATCTGGGGGGAGGGCAACATCGATGCCATTCCATGCTTTGTGGATCCGGACGGGGCGGATAACGTGTTTGGCACAGAGGACGACAACCTTCGTTTGTCTTACGGTTCACCATGTATCGATACAGGAGACCCTGATTACGTAGCCGAACCGAATGAAACAGATATTGATGGTAATCCTCGTGTAATCGGCGGCAGAATCGATATGGGTGCTTATGAGTTCTGGGGTCCCATATATGTCGATGATGATTCACCGAACGATCCGGGGCCGGGCGACCCACAGGTCAGCGACCCTCTTGAGAATGGAACCGAGGCCCATCCGTTCGACACTATCCAGGAAGCCGTCGATTTGGCGGTAGATGGTTATACGGTGTTAGTCCGACAGGGTTCTTATTCCGAACCAGGGAATAGTAACTGTATCGATTTTCTCAGCAAAAATATCACTCTGACAAGTGAAGACCCAACTGATTGGGATATAGTTGACAATACCATTGTTAGAGGCTATGTGCAGTTTAGCGGGACTGAAGGTCCGAATTGTAAATTTACAGGTTTTAGAATTAGCAGCATTGAAGGTGCTATATACGGCGGCAATCATACACATGCCACGATTAGTCATTGTAATATTAGCGGTAATGGCCCGTGCGGCGCCACGGTTATAAGAGACTGCGATGGCACAATCAGCAACTGCCTGATAACGGATAACACTACCTTTTCCTACTGTGGCGTATATCCCGTTGTTTTCGGATGCAACGGATTGATTAAAAACTGCACGATAACTAACAATATTTCGGGTGTGAGTGTCGGCACTGCGACAATAGAAAATTGCATTATCTACAATAATTACGGCTCTCAACTTGGCGTTGGTAGCTCAGAGACCCTGAATATTTCGTATTGTAACCTGCAGGGCGGTTTGGAAGGAATTACAGGCGAGGGCAGTGTCAACCGGGGGCCGGGTAATATTGACACAAATCCTTGTTTTATTCGGCTGGGATACTGGATAATGGATGAGATGACATTAATCGAGGGCGACTACCATTTGAGAAGCGAAGGCTGGCGCTGGAATACGGAGGGTAAATCATGGACCTATGATTATGCTACCAGCCGTTGTGTAGATGCAGGTAATCCGGCTTCAGACTTGGGTGATGAATTAATGAGTGTACCTCGTGACCCGGACAACACATGGGGCATTAACCTTCGTATCAACATGGGAGCTTTCGGTGGAACGGGTCAGGCCAGTATGCCCCCGCACGGCTGGGCGCTTCCGGCCGACCTGAATAACGATGGAATCGTCAATTATTTGGATTTTGCGTATCAGGCACAGGATTGGCAAGCGACAGCACCTGAACAACCGGGTGACCAGAACCGTGATGGTGTGGTGAATAAGATAGATTTAGCGGCTTTAGCTAAGTCTTGGCTGCAAGTAACAGTCTGGGGTGAATGGTAAGACCGGTTTTGGGTAGAGTTCGAACCGGCTTGATAATAACGAATATGTGGGTCAAGCTTTGTATAGAATGCCCAAAGCTGTGCCCTAAATGTGTGCGCAATGAAAAAAGGATTGACGATTAATTGCCAGGATAGTATTATTTGAACAGATTAAGATTTTTGCGGGAACATGAAAAAAGGTCGATAAGTTGTGTGGGAGAAACGTATCAAATTTAAAGGTTACATTTTTGGCAGGAAAAGCAGCGAAACTCGGGGATTTACCCTAATTGAACTTCTGGTGGCTATCTCCATCGTTTCGGTGCTGATGGGTATTTTGATACCGGTACTGGCTACAGCCAGGCGGCAAGCCGGTATGGTACTCTGCAGAGTAAACCAACGGCATATTGTAAACGCGCTGAGCCTATATGCTACGGACAATGATGCCGGTTATCCGGAATCGGTGGCCACTATAACATTTGGAAGCGACTGGCATTGGCAGGAGGCAACGATGATGACCGCCTGCAAGCCGCGTCCTTCGCATACATATCGTTCGATGAGCGCCTACCTGCACAGCTATATTGAGGATGCGAGCATCATGTTTTGTCCAAACGCCCCCAGAAAATACGAATACCTCCAGGATGCGTGGGATACCGGTGATGACTGGGACAATCCTGAGACGTCATTTCCATCTGATCCGGTTTTTGGGGCTTATTGTTTTTACTACAATTATGTGGGTTTTCTGCCCGACCATGCAGCTCCCTTTAGAGGACCGCGGAATGCGTTGGGTGAGCCGGGGCAGAGCAAATTGCTCGTAAGTGATTATTTCGGCTACGACCATCACCGAAGCCCGAATGCTTACGGCAGTTGTGAACCATTTACGGGCGCAAGCTTTACGCCGGGAACTGAAGTTTCGTCAGCTTATTGGTCTCGTTTGAAGTCCGAGCGGGTCAATTTGAATACAATCGATGTGAAGCTGCACGCCGGCTACAACGACGGCCATGTGGAAAGCTTCAAGGCATCGGAAGTAGTGCCTATGAAGGTATCAACAACTCCCGACGGCAGTGTTCCGTATCCCGGTGGAGTTGGACTTGGACCGGGGGATTTTTACCTGCCGAAAAACGGCTTGCGGTAATCGGGCAACAGACGATTAAAACAAAAAAACATACCCGGCGTAAGCACTCCCGCCCGGAGGACGTGGACAAATACTCTGCAAGCACGTTTTCACGGGGGCAAACATTACAAATCCACAACTAAAATCGGTGCTAAGAATCCTGATCGCGTGATAGTCCGCACGGTTTTTTCTTTGACGTGGACGGCGGTTTCGCATATTGTTGCTCGCACGATAGAATAATACAAAGATAGAATCTAATCGATAAGAAGCTGAATAAATGAATATCATCTGGGCATGTTTACTTTTGGTTGTGGGCCTGGCGGTACTGTGGAAGTCTGCCGACCTGCTGGTGGCCGGCGCTGTTAGCCTGGCGAAGCAGTTTGGCGTTAGCCCGCTTATCATCGGCCTGACGATTATCGCGATGGGTACATCAGCGCCCGAAGTGGCGGCCAGCATCGCAGCCGCTGTTCGTGGTGCCGGCGATATAGCCGTCGGCAACGTTTACGGCTCCAACATCGCAAATCTGGCCCTTGTCGGCGGTCTGGCCGCCCTGATTCGGCCCATAAGTATACAAAGGCAAACCCTGCGCCGTGAGATACCGGCGATGTTGATAGTTGCGCTGATGCTTTGGCCTGTGCTGCGCAATCTCTCTCTGTCGCGCACGGAAGCTATCGGCCTGCTGGTTGTCTTTTTCGCTTTAATTTTCATGACCGTTCGTGCAGCCAAACGGGATGCCGCGGTACAGAAAAACAATAACATGGGGACAATAGAGCATCACGGCACAAAACACATCATCTTCGTCCTCATCGGCCTGGCCGGCCTGGCTCTCGGGGCGGAGATGACCGTACGCGGCGCCGTGGTAATCGGCAAGCAAATCGGCCTCAGTGAAGCGGTCATCGGTTTGACTATCGTCGCCCTCGGGACCTCCCTGCCCGAGCTTGCTACCTGCATCGTGGCATCTATCAAGGCACAGCACGACATCTCCATCGGCAACCTCGTCGGCTCCAACATCTTCAACACGTTGCTGGTAACCGGGGCCGCGGGGACGATCCGCCCGTTTGAAGTTGCGAAAAGGCTCGCGGCGGGAAGCGACTACTGGATAATGATTGCCGTCAGCGCCGCCTTTGCAGTATTTGCATTGGTCGGAAGGCGGACTATCAGCCGGCTCGCCGGCTCCGTTCTGGTGGTCATTTATTTCGTCTATATATTCTGCCTGTTTTTCTTCGGCAAATAGCCTCTCTTATTTAGCCGCCTGTTTATCTTTGTGCCTTCGGCAGCAACAACTCCCTGTGCACAAACTGCTCTTGCCGGCGGCCTCACAGCTCTTTTATGAAGATGTTCTTAAATTGCAACAGAGCCGGCGGGCTGACCCATTTGCCGTTACTTTTGCCGCCATGATGCTGGAATGCTATGGGGCCCGTCGCGGCGATGCCGGGCAGTTGAGCGTTATCGATGACTTTCTTGCCGTTGAGCACAACCGTCACCCGGTCTCCCCGCATCGTTATCTCGAAACGGTTCCACTGCCCGACTGGCTTGTCCGCCTGAGTTCGAGGCGTGACCCCGGCGCGGATATGTGCCGGCTGCTTTGCGTCCGTCCTGTAACCGTAAAACTCGCCGGAGCCGATTGGCCAGCACCAGATGTTCACCTGGTTCTTGCCCGCCCCGCGGAGGAAAACTCCTGAATCCGAATCGGGAAGCGCCATCCGCATTTCATTGCCCTTAATATCCCGTGCGTGCGTGCCGTCGGGAAGGATATAGGGAACATTCGGATTGATATAAGGTGTTTCCTTTATCCTCCAGTCGACTCTCAGTACGAAATCGCCGAACTTCTCTACGCCCCAGAGGCTCTTATCACCCTTCGCCTCGCTTTGCGCGTCGTAGTCTATCACTCCGTCAACGATTTTCCAGTGCCCGCCGTCGCCTTCGGGCACCTTCCATCCTGTGAAGTCCCGGCCGTTAAAAAGCGACTTGAAACCGGGAGGCGCCACGTTGTCCACTTCCCTGGCCGGCCCGGAGGAACTACGCGCCCAGGCCGCGGTGTCCATTGAAGGGGACATCTGGAGGATCATTACTACAATAATTATCCATGCTACAAACCTTTTCGAATTCATTTTTGCCTCCTGAAATCTTTACCCGAAATTTTTGTTACGTTCTTTTTTTTGAACCAAACACGTATTGTCTAAACATCATTTCCAGCAGAATATCAGTTTTGTCCTGAAAATTCAAGCTTTTTGGCTGCGCTTCTTGGAAAGCGTATCTCGGAAGGCATAAGAAAAGCGGCTAAATACTGATTTTTTGCATAGTTGAACCAAATGCAGACTATACTATAATATAGACTCGACTGGAAAAAGACCTGGCTTTTGGGAGATGGTCATCTGAAGTATAAGATCAGAAACTGGCTTGAGCTTTCTGTTTTTACCGACAATCTCGGCAAAATGCTCAATGACGGTCTGATGTTCGATAAAGCCTTCGATATTGCCGGCAAACATCTGGCCAGCCCCGTAAATCGCAGATTGGCAGTCGACCTAAAAGAAGTTTTCCTCGGTGTTGGTGACAGCGAGCAGCTTGCCCGATATGATCTGCCGCAATTTTATCTGGCCCTTTTTAACTGCGGCCAGCAAACCGGAAAATGGCCCAAGGCCCTGCGGGACGCCGCCGGCTTCATGCACCAGATTGCACCTGTAATCTATCGCCTGCAGCGATGCTGGCACTTTGTCCTTGGCGCACTTCTAATCAGGGCCGTATTTAAGTGGATATTCCTCGGCCAATCCCAGTTCCTGGCCTTGACAATACTCGCGGCTGTCTTTCTGCTGCCCATCTACTCGGAGACCTTCAGATACTACAGGGATTGGCTAATCGCAAAACTTCCCTTTTTAGGGACGTGGACAATACAGTTGTCTTTAATGCAGTTTTTTGTTTGCCTCGAAATCGCCTATGACAGCACTCTCAATGTACGGGAGATGTTTCTGTATTCACTTTCGGCCATCGATAACAGGTATTTACGCAAACAGATGCTGGCCTCTGTCGACCAAATTGATAAGGGCCAGAGCTTTGCCGCCGCTTTGCAGTCGGTCCCTTTCGTTCCCGGAGGGATGGCTTCAGTCATCCACCCTTATGAAGTAAGCGGCAAACTGGCGGATTGTTTCCACGAGCTGGTATCACAGCTCAAGCAGATTGTGGAGGCGAAGATTGAAGTAGTCAAGTATGCCTCAGCAGGCATCGTCATCAATGCCAGCGTCCTTTTCCCCCTAACGTTGATCATCCCTTACTTTTTACCTAAGAATATGTTGTGGGTATTTTATTTGATAATGGGTGATTTAATGGGCTTTGTTCCTCTTGCATGTGCCCGTGCTATATATATTGAGTACACGAAGAAAGCGGCCGGCCTGAATCTCTGGTATGAAAATCTCAAAAGCAAAAACCTCGACCTCTAACCCCGCTTAAATACTAACGACCAGCGTCTAACCACGAGAGATGAGGGACGAGTCGCGGCTCGTTTAACTACTCGCCGGAAAAGCAGTAAAGCTGTTTAGAGTGAGCACTGCATACGAATCTTGCCCGCAAGCAGGGTGTTGGAGGGCGCAGGGCTAACGGCGGCTTATCGCTTCAAGGATATCTCTCCTGTAGGGTTCGAAGGAAAGCCTGTCCAACTGCGTAAGAATCGTCTGCCGGCCCGCAGGACTGAAGCATGGATTTGAGATAAGCGCCATCAGCACGTCACGCTTCCAAGGCTCAAACGACATGTTGTTAAAGACGGAGTTCACCAGATGCTCCTGCGCCGCATCGTGGAGGTTGGGACGCTTTGCAATTCGCATGTAGGCATCCCGTCTGTGCGGCTCGAAAGATAGTTTGCCTGCCGCATTTATCTCTTCAATGACCACGTCCGCGGGAACACAAATCACGTCGGGCTTCCGAGGGTGCCTTCTCTCCTCATGTACAACTACCGTACAACCGGTAAACCAAATCGCCGCCAAAATCATCACTGGGTATAACAGTACACGCTTCATTTCATTGTTCTCCAAAACATACTCGATATCCGTCCATTAAAGAGCTTGACTTCACCCTTAAAAGGCATAAAGATGACAGAAGGTAACAGTGTCACCGGCAAAAAATACCCGGTTGCTGTTTACAAGGATAACGAATCTTTCCTGAAAATTCAATTCTAAGTAAAGAACCACCAGTAAAAACTGGTGGTTTTTTACTAAACATAATTCCTGTCAACGATATCCGGCTGACCTACATCTTAAATATAGAATCTTGTTGTTAGTTGTGCTAAAGTTGTTTGAAATTATATGTTGGTATATAGTAATAACCAGGTAAAGTGGAATAAATGACAGGTGGCCTAAAATGGAGCTTCGGATGACCAAATGGCTTGACCGGCTGGATTCAAAGGGCGGGTGGCAGTTCGTGGGCATTATCTACATTGTGCGATGGTGCCTTATTGTACCCTATATGATTGCTTCGAAATTTTTCTTCACTGATGCTCAGATTTCGGATGCGAGTCTGTCGAAGCTCCAGGAAATGAATCCGATAGTGTTGTTCGCCGGTATCGTAATCATTTCCCCGTTACTTGAGACACTCCTGGAATGTTCACTTCCATTTTTTGTTCTTTCCGTCATTCACAGAAAAAAAGGGAAACTTCCCGCCCGCCCCTGGTTGTTTATTATTATATCTGCGCTGCTGATGGTGCTATTACACCCCATGCTGGCGGCAGTTTTGCCGTCACTTGTTACCGGCCTTTCCCTGGCCTATTGCTATGCCCATTTCGCCAACCGTAATTTCTGTTCGGCGCTTCTGTATACCACAGCATTTCACGCAGCAATTAATATAGTAGGCTGGTCAATGATTGTGTTTGCCGGCACGGCCTGACGAGCCAATGAGGTCCGCCTGCAGCAACCTCCAACATTAACAAAACTTGACCCAAATCCACAATTGCCGTCAAACGGCTTAGTTGTCTGTTATTAGTCGTTGGTGAATAGTGAATCATAGGATCAGCAGGTTAGAGAATTGGTTGATTGGTCAGTTTGCGCATAAAAAAACAGGGTTGGGGGCGGAGGGAGAGGAGAAAGCGAGATAACCCCAACCCTGCAAAATGACTTCCAAACAAGTTTATCAACAGTCTCCAAATGTTATAATACATTGTACCATAAATTGTTCGTAAGTAAAGATAAAAAAAAAGAAAAATAAATTTTTTTTTCAACTCACAGCGGTTCGACCCGGCAGCAAATTCACTGCTCGTGAAACGTGAAGCGTACCTCGAAGAGGAATTCCAGGGCGAATATTGCCGCTTTTGGCCCGGATTATTTTTGAATTCTCAAGATTGAGAATTTAGGGTTCCTGAGACTCGAAATTCAGGGATGCGAATTTGCAGAAAAAGTTTCTTGCAGCACGGTCGTATGCCTTTGCGGCGTCGGTTTCATTGCGTGGCCGAAGAATATGGCAGGATTGGCCTGATTATCGATGTAAAACTGGCTCAGGTCACGGCAATGTTTTTGGCCCTTATAATAGCCAAACTCATACCTGACATAATGGATGTCGGTATCTGGTGGTTCGTGGTGCTGCTGATAATATGCGAGATAAGGCCGTTTTACGTGTTCTGTTTCAGGGAATAGTATTTTTTCTTCCGGCTTGATTTCCTATTTCAGAGCGGTTATACTGATAACAACTTGAGCCGGAGTAACCGGCGGGCTTGGGACGAGCGACGAGTCGCCGGATTTTAATTGAGGGCGCTATAAATGAAGAATAAGATGATTTTTCTGTTTTTGTTCGTGCCTTTTCATTTCCTTTTGACTGTGGTTTTATTTCAGTACTACTGGTTCAACTACAATCCGAATGTTCACACAGCCCTCTGGGAAAAGTGTGCCCATGGTCTGTTTTTTGTATTGGCTGTGCCGGTTCTTACGCCTTTTATTGTAACAGACTTAAGTGAGTATTGGCCGTGGGTGATTAAAGTCCCGACTTTCCTCTTTAATAGTCTTATATGGGGCGTTGTTGTGCTGGCCTTGTTCGGCGGTATCAAGCGGCTTCATGGAAAGTAAAGGCCGATTATGATTACCAGACGAAAGGTTGTTATCAGTTTGGCTGTGAACTTTTCTCTGCAATGGGCGCTTGCACTTCTTTGCTGGATGGGCTGTTTCCACGCCCGGGCAATGGTGATTTGGATGGCCCCGACCGCACCCCCCTACTATGGCTTCCGTTTCCTCGCGAAGCGCGATCTCGACATGGCTTTGGTTTCTCTGATTATTACCGCCCTAACAATTGGGCTGTGCTTATTAGCGATACGCCTGCGCCGCACTCTCACTCTCGTCGCGGCCCACATCGCACTCGTCATCTATTGGCTTTGGAGTTTCTGCCTCCTCGGGATCGGCGTGTAGGGCAAAATCCGCGATCCCATCTTCCGCAAATTGCACCTATTTCAGATATAAAACTACAACGAGTGATTGTCCGCGCAATAAAAAACAGGGCTGGGTGCGGAGGGAGAGGAGAAAGCGAGATAAACCCAACCCTGTAAATATGCTTCTATTATTATAACAGGATGCTCAGATATCTTATTATTATTTTACCATAAATTGTTCATAAATAAGCAAGAATAATCCGGTATCATTCATCTTTTTCACAAAAAGCTCCATCCTCGCCCCCCTGCGATTGTTAAATCCCCTATAGTCCTTAACATTACTCCCTTAAACAGGAAAGCCCATATACGTCACGCCCCACTCTGTTGCTTTAGTCTCTGTAAATGCTACCGCCGCGGCTGCCAAAAAACGCCTCACAAGAAAGGCCGGCAACTCTGCCTCTAACTGATTATTATCTAATATAAGCAGAAAGCCAATCTTTGTAAATCGGCTCTGAACCTTTTTCCTTCGTAGGGGAATTACCTTAATTGTTATAGGTAAATCCCCTATACGCTGAGATTGGCATTATTCTATTGACGAGCGTTTTGCTTTTGCGGATAGTATATGTGTTTCGATAGGCGGTTTAGACACGCCACTGTTACGCGGCCATTGGATTGACATAACCACAAAATGCAAATTCTGCTTCATATTTTGGATATCTTTGGTGTTGCCGTTTTCGCAATAAGCGGGGCATTGGCCGCAGGTAGAAGACGTATGGATCTTTTCGGCGTTGTTGTATTGGCGGCTGTCACCGCCCTGGGAGGCGGCACGCTCCGAGATATGGTCCTCGATACCGGCCCCGTATTCTGGGTAACAGATCAAACCTACCTTATCGTGGCCGTAGCGGCTGCGGTCGCAACGTTTTTTACGGTTCGATTGTTTAGCCTTCCGCCGATGTTACTGGCCGTAGCGGATGCTGTCGGCTTGGCCGTGTTCACGGTGCTCGGAGCTGAAAAAGCCCTTGCCCTGGATATGCCGGCAGGCATTGCCGTTGTTATGGGAGTAGTGACCGGTGTCGTGGGCGGTATGATTAGAGACGTATTATCGGGAGAAATCCCGCTCATCCTGCGAAAAGAAATCTACGCCACGGCTTCGCTGTGCGGCGCAATCGTACTAACGTTCACTATCACTAAAATACATGTCCGGGAATTGGCTGTTATCGCATCAATCATCGTAACGCTCGGCTTACGCCTGTCTGCAATCAAATGGAAGATTTCACTGCCGCTGATGACTCGGGACACCAATACCTGACAGCTTAATTTCCCCCCGCCTGGATTCTATTAGTGCCCGTCTTCTTCTCGCTCCATTATCCGAAAGGTGTAGATAAAGCCGCCGGTTACCGCAGCGACAATAATCAACTGTGCAGCAAGCATGACGAACCTGATATTTTTATAATCGTGAGTGATAATACCGAAGTGTTGTGTCCAGCCGGTCACGATAGAGCTATCAGGCGGGCCTCCAACATTTTCTGAATCCCCCTGTGACCGCCCTACCGGCGGAAAGACTATCATCAACTGAATGACAATCAAACCCACCCAAAGAATAATTTCCTGTTTCCGGTTCATAATTCTATTAAACCTGTAGTCTCTCTCGTTAATTGTATGCCAGAAACCCGCTCCCAGTCAAGCGAATTCCTCCCGCATCCCCAGCCAGCCAGAGTACTATAGACTGTTTCGCAGTTAATGTAGTGTTGCAGAGTGCGACTGCATACCGAAAAACCTGTCATTTCCGCGAAGGCGGGAATCCATTTTGATCATTTGAAAATTTGAACATTCGAATTTGCTTAGGATTTCGATATTCGTATTTCGTGCTTATGCGAGATACGCTTCACGCTTCACGAGATACGAAGTTCCATTCCTTTTTTCTCTTCTTCGCTCATCTTTCAGCCTTTATAAAGCCGTGAGTTTCTCACTTACATATTATTAATAGTAATTTTTTTAGTAGTTGAATGATATATAGTAAGACTCAGCAAGGAATTAGTAACTTATTATGAACCATTTTTCGGCTACTTCGTATCCTTTGCTCCATCCTATCTCAGGAGGTTTCCCATCGGAGCAATATACGTAATCAGTATGCCTCATAGGATAGCCACTTCCCCACGAAAATCTCAGTTCTAAAGCTCCAGTTTCGTGTCGAATAACAATGACGCAGTAAGCAAGGTGCTTGTACTGTTTGGGTAATCTTAACCGTGAATATCTACGGTCAGATATCTCAAGATCGCCGTTCTCGATCATTCTGACAACTTCTTCATATTGGGGCAAGCGTTTCTGAAAAACGTGTCGTCTGACATGCCCACCTATAAGGCCCGAGGCAAATGTAGCCCCAATGCCCAGCACTGCAATTGTGAGGGGTATAAGTGCCTTTCGACCATATTTAAAAAAACCTTCGATATCGAAGAGGATCATTACTAAGAGAAAAACCACCAAACCCATTGATACAAATTGGAGTAAACACTTCCGATATACGAAAAGACCATAAATTATGATACAAGGTATGGCAGCAGCAAGATTGAGGAATATAAGCAGCTTTAGTCTGGTGAACTTGAAGCGGTTGAGTAATAAGTATCCGACAAAGAAACAAACAATTAATACTATCGATCCTATGGTATCTGCTTCGTTCCCGGAAAGACTAACGATCAATGGTACAATCGGCATCAAAAGAAGCACTATGTGAAAGGGACTGATCTTTAAGCCTTTCATCTTCAACAACTCCTTTAAAATATAGAACGTCCCGCATGTATATCATCTATTGTACTATTTCGATGAAATAAAGGCAAAGATATTCCTCCAGAACAGTTTGCAGAATTTCTAAGTGTGCCAATGCTCGGTCATACATATATAGGATGGATTGTTATATATCTTTATATTTCAGTAATTTGAAATTGTTTAGGATTTAGAGCTTAGTATTTCGTGCTTATGCGAGATATGAATTTCCCTCCATTTTCTCCCTTGGACACCTTTGCCTTAAAAAGACATCGAGTTAGCAAAAACTTCTTCGAATTCCGGCTGGTGGGCGATTTCAAGGTATTCAATCTTTCGGGCCAACTGCCCGGCCTTTTCCCGGCAGTGCCGGGATAATAGTATCATCTGTGCGCCGCTGCTCGCGGCGTTGCCGACGAAACGAATCCGCTCAGTAGGCACGTCGGGCAGCAGCTTCAATCGCAACGCGCTTTCAGCGCGTATGTAATTGCCGAACGCCCCCGCTAAGAAAATCCGCTCGATGTCACTATCGGAGATGCCGAGCTTTTGCTCCAGGAGAATGATGCCGGCCCGAATGGCCGCCTTGGCCAACTGGACCTGTCTGATATCGGCCTGTGTGAGAATTACATTTTGAGAATCGTCAAGCACAAAGGCAGGCTGTTTATCTTTCTCGATAATTCGAGAAAGAAGAGCCGGCGAAAGTTTATCCTCCAGAGAGGCGGCTTCAACAAACCGTCCTGTCGCATCAACGATACCGAGATTCAATAGGACCGCTACTGCATCAATCAAACCGCTGCCGCAAATAGAATGCGCCGGGCTGCTTCCTATCACATCAAGAACAATATCATCTTCATTTACAACGACGGCTTCAATCGCCCCCTCCACCGCCCTGCTGCCGCAGCTTATCCTCGCCCCTTCCAGCGCCGGCCCGGCCGCGCAGCTTGCCGCGTAAAGCTTCTCAGCCGTGCCCAGCACCAGTTCGCCGTTTGTCCCAATATCAACCGCTAATGTCATCTTCTCGGCTGCATCGATACCGGTAGCAAGCGCCACGGCGGTGGTGTCCGAGCCGACGAAGCCGGCAATATTCTCGACCGTATGGATATTGCCTGCCGAATTTATCTGCAAACCCGATTCATCGGCGGCTGTGTCTTTGGCATCGAGAGAGTATGCCTTATAAGGCGCCTGGCCAAGCTGCCTGACCGGCAGCTTTAGAAAGATATGGTTCATTGTCGTGTTGCCGACGGCGCAGACTTCGAAAATCTGGTTGCTGTCGATGTTGGCTTGTTTGCAAAGCCGGGTAATCAACTCATTTACACAGTCTATAATTTTTGTTTGCAGTTCGCCCAACTTGTTATCCGTATCTGCGTAGGCGATTCTACTGACTACGTCGTCACCATATCTGGTTTGCGGATTCAGGGCGGCCTCGGTCGCAAGGCAACGCCCATCCTGCATATCGATTAGCCGGGCGACAACCGTCGTTGTGCCGATATCTACCGCTACCCCCAGAATCTGCTCTTTGGGCTGAATCTTCAGATACTTTTCATATATGTCAGGCTGGATCCCGGCGGTTTCGATACCTTCAGCCAGGATTTTCTGCTCGAAGAACCTGGAACTGACCGGTATCGTTACAACAAGGTCTCTTTCAATCCGATACTGGCAGGCCAGGACTTTCTCTCCATCCGGCTCAAGAATAGCTTCACATTTTTCGCAGATACCTCTGCCCCCGCAGGCGGTATTCATAATTATCCCTGCCTGGCCCGCGGCCTCGAAAAGTGTGGC